>TARA_R110002072_G_scaffold141678_5_pt1 | contig 13452 bp, 13 predicted proteins | sample TARA_R110002072 | Tara Oceans TARA_R110002072 (sample SAMEA4397118) | marine metagenome | biome: Polar Biome; feature: [SRF] surface water layer (ENVO:00010504); material: water (ENVO:00002006), including particulate matter (ENVO:01000060) such as... | depth 5 m | reverse complement strand
TATTGCAGTAATTCCTTTAGGAACTGGAAACGATTGGATAAAAACCTATAACATTCCTAATAATATTAAAAAGTCGATAGAAATCATCAACCAAAAAAAGACAATTTTACAAGATATTGGTGTTTTAGAAACTGGTGATCAAAAAATGACTTATTTTAATAACGCAGCTGGTTTAGGCTATGATGCGTACATTGTTAATAAACTTAAAAAACTAAAAAGTTTTGGGTCTTTATCTTATTTATTAGCCGGAATTTATGGTTTATTCTTCTATAAAAAATCTATATTTTCTATTTCTTTTGATGATAAAAAAATAGAAACAAATTGTTTAATGACAGTTATCGGACTTTGTAAATTTTCTGGTGGTGGCATGCAGTTTACCAAAAATGTTGATGTTTCTGACGGATTTTTTGATATTACCATCGCTAAAAACATTACTTTTTTAGATTTAGTACTGAATATCAATAAATTATATTCAGGAAAAATTGTAGATCATAAAAAGTGTGAAACGTATAAAACGAAAGAAATATGTGTACAACCTAAAAATCATAAAACCTTTATACAAGCTGATGGAGAGTTGATTGGTACAGGAAAAGTTACTGCAAAAATTTTAGAAAAAGCGATTAAATTTGTTGTGAATTGACATCAATCTAAAATTTTATTTTTGTTTAAATTGTTAAACGTTAAAAAAATCTTAATTTTTGTGTAACGTTTTGTTTATTTTTGCGTCTATATAGAAAGGACATTTAAATTTAAATGAAAAATCTTCGTAAAATTATAGCTTTATTCATATTTATACTTGTTGCAGGCATTTTTGTTACTGTAATGACTATAAATACTTCTTTGAATAAAACTCATGTTCCTAATGAAACTGTAGAGATTCAAAAAGATACAGTATCGCTTTTAAAAGCTGAAAAGAAAAGAGTTTAGTTTCTTCCTGTTTTAATTTTTCAAAATATATTTTAGTACTCACCTTTATTTCAATAAAATTTAGAACTTTTTAGTCTCTTTTCTCGGAAATGAAGTTTAAAAATAAACCCTACTTTTTATTTTAATTATATCATTTCTTTAAAATTTACATCAATCTTAAAAAATAAAATTTTTAGAATTTCAACACTTATCAACATTCTATATTATAATTATTTTTCTTTTATAAATTTTTTAAAAACAATGATGTTTATAATAGTATGTGAATAGCTACTATAAAATTATTACATTTTGTGATAGTTTGTGAGTTATTAAAAAAGACTGACAACTTATGAGTTTTTAAATCGTTTAAAATCAACTTGAAAATAGAGTTATTAACAAAACTTATAAACAGCAATTAACCTAAAATTCTTAATAGTTAACAAACCTAGTTATGTAAATAAATTGTAAATTTTATGTTGATAAACTTTTATTAAAAACTCATAATAAAATTTGCATATATCAACTAAGAGCGTGTATTGTAATAATAATTAAAACTGGCAAATAAACTTACGAGTTTCTTGTTACAACTTCTTAACATTCTCTTAAAATGGTAATAAGTTAAAAATTAAAGAGTTATTAAAAATGTATAAATTAGTATTGTTTATAACTGTTGATAACCGTTAATTTCTATACTTTTGTAAATCTAACTACGTAATTACGAATAGAATGAAGCAATCTTTTATTTAATAACTAGATTATTTTAAAAATTTATAATTACACTAAAATTATATTATGACAATTGCCATTGGAAACGATCATGCAGGAACTGAATACAAGTTCGAAATTATAAAACATTTAGAGAATAAAGGATATAAAGTTATCAATTTTGGAACCGATACAAACGATTCTATGGATTATCCTGATGCTATTCATCCAACAGCAAACTGTGTAGAAACAGGTAAAGCTGAATTTGGTATTATTCTTTGTGGTTCTGGAAATGGTGCACAAATGACTGCCAATAAACATCAAGGAATAAGAGCTGCTTTGTGTTGGAATAATGAATTGGTTGTATTAACAAGACAACATAACAACTCAAATATGTTAACGATTCCTGCACGTTTTGTGTCTTTACAACAAGCTATTGGTTTTGTAGATATTTTTTTAACTACAGAATTTGAAGGTGGAAGACATGGAACAAGAGTTGATAAAATTTCTTGTTAATAATCTTTTAATAAGGTTACCTTAAAGCACTGTCGAAAGGTTTTTATATGGAATTTAAAATAAAATTATTTTCAGAATTAAATACTATAGAACTCTATCAAATTCTACAATTAAGATCAGAAGTATTTGTGGTGGAGCAAGATTGTGTGTATCAAGATATAGATTTTAAAGACCAAAAAGCGTTGCATGTTTTTGGTTTTAAGAATGATAAAGTAGTTGCATATACACGTATTTTTAAACCTGGAGATTATTTTGAGAATGCAAGTATTGGTAGAGTAGTAGTTGCAGAAAAAGAACGAAAGTTTGGTTATGGACATGAAATTATGAAAGCATCCATAAGTGCTATAAAAAATAATTTTAAAGTTGATGAAATTACAATTTCTGCTCAAAAATATTTAAAGAAATTTTACGAAACACATCAATTTAAACAAGTAGGAGAGGAGTATTTAGAAGATGGCATTCCACATATTAGAATGGATAAAGACTAATAATTTATGAATACTAAAGTAAAATATGTAGTAATTATTATTGCATTTTTAGCAATTATATTTTCTTTATATACCATTATAAATGGCGAAAGAACATTCGATTCTTTTAGTGGAATTGTTGTTGGTTTCTGTTTATTAATTGCTTTGTATATTCAGAAAAACTATAAGAAAGAATCGTAAAAATTATCAACTAAAAACCTTTATCAGGTTTTGTAAGTAATTTTTTTAAAAATTTACTCTAAAACTTAAATTTGGTGTAAAAGGCAAAGAATAAGTATTAACTCTATTTACATTATTAGCACTTGTTTCATCTAAAATATAGTAAGAATCTATCATATTATTTCTATCTGTAATATTTTTAAAACCAACTCTTATCGTAGACTTTATAGCATCTGTAAATTTAAAATCGTAACTTGTAGAAAAATCAATTCTAAAAAAGTTAGCTAATCTTTCTTGGTTTGGATTGTTGTAATTTACAACGGTTCTATTACCAATTTGTATGGTTTCATTACCAACTACAGGTTTTGTAAACGGTTTTCCAGAACGTAAAACACTACCTAAAGAAACTTTAAAACTTTTAGTAAAATTATAACTAAAAGCAGCACTTAAAGAGTGTGAAATATCTAAACTATTCGCAAAGGTTTCTGGATTAAAAATAGCGAAAGTATAGTTGTTTTTAGAAAAAGTGTAACTTAACCAAGTACTTATATTTTCTGTTTGTTTGTTTACCAAAAATTCTATTCCTTTTACTTCATAATTGCCAGTAGAAGTAAAAGTTTGCGTGTTATTGTAAAATCCTTGATTTGCAGCTGTAATTCCATTAACTTTTTTGTAAAAACCAGTAATATCAACATAAAATTTAGGAAGCTTATATTCAATGCCAAAAGAAGCTTGTTTACTTTTTATAATGGGTGTATTAGTATCATCAGCTAAAATCCATCTACGCTTTTCGATCCCTAAAAAATTGTCTTCAAAATCTATTTTTTGTGCAGTAGTTTGGTTTTTAAATTCGCCTTCTAATTTTATATAAAATTCATCATTTATTTTTTGTCTGACGTTAATTCTAGGTTCAAAAACAAATTTAGAAAACTTATGAAAGTAGTTTGAACGGACACCAAATCTTGCATACGTATTGTTTTTTTGATATTCAATTTCCGAATAAAAAGCGCTTTTTACCAATACATTTTTAACGGTTTTAGAAAAAGTTGGTGCGTTTACAGTTGTTGTATTTCTAATGCCAATTTCGTTAAAAACGACACCATTTTTAAAATATAAAACATCTGTAAATTCATATTTAGTATCTAGTTTTATTTCGGTTTCTAATACGTTATTAAACTGTGTTTGAAACTGATCTGAATCCTTATTATAATCAGAAGAATTTATTTTATAATCGGAAACAAAAGCAGATAAATTAGTAGAAAATTTATAATTCCAATTAGCATTCCAACTTAAACTTGCACCTAAATTTTCTTGTTTTAAAGTACTGTTTTCTTCAATTGTGGTGTTGTTAGAAGTGTAAGTTTCTAAATAATCTAAGTTGTTTTTTATCTGGATAAAATTAGCCCTAATGGAATGTTTATAACCAATATCATACAAAACTTTAAAAGAATAATCGTAAAAGTAAAAATCTGATTCATAATTTTTTATGTTATTTGACGACACAGAATTGTCTTGAAAACTTCTTGAAAAATAATTGTTATAAGTGGGTGTATTTACAAAGTCTGTAAAAGATCTTCTTCCAGAAATATGCAATTCTAAATTTTCTTTAATTGGCACTTGTAAAAAAACATCGGCACTTAATAAATTAAAACCTGCTCCACCAGAAAATTTATTGGTAATTCTATCGGATGTTTCCATATTTATGGTTGATGAAACTCCATCTGAAAAAGCACTACTTGTACCATTTTTTGTAACCGAAACTTTTTTAGTTAAATAGGGATTATAAGCAGAAATCAACCCAAAAAAATGACCTGAATGATACATTTTAATGCCATCCCAAAGCATTAAATTTTGATCATTTGTGCCACCTCTAACATTAATATTAGAAACACTTTCGTTTACACTTTCTATTCCTGGTAAAATTTTAATGGTTTGTAAAATATCTGGTTCTATGAGTCCAGGTAAAATTCCAAATTTTTCTGTGTTTAACACTGTGCTTCCATCTGCATTTTTTTGCAAGCCAGAAGTTAGTAACTTTTGCATTGTAATTTCTGATAATTGCTCTGTTTCTTCTTCTAAAAAAAGTTGTTTACAATTAACAGAAAACAACTCTTTTGCTGTAATTTTTATAGTTTTAAAGCTGATAAAAGATATGCTTAAAGTGGCATTTACAGGAATATTATTTAAGTAAAAAACACCTTCATTATTGGTAGTTGTTCCTGTTTTAAAACCATCTATTGTAACAGAAGCCAAATTTAAAGGCGTTAAAGAATTGGCATCTAAAACTGTTCCGCAAATAGAAATAGATTTGTTTAAAAAGGAAACTGTAACATATCTATTGTCTAAAGTTTTAAAATGTAAAAATGTTTTTTCGTTTAAAAAAGTTAAGAGTTCATCAATAGAAATTCCAGTTTTTGGTGTATCAATAAAAATGTTTTTTACATCAGTATCAGAAAAAGAAAATTTAATATCATAGTTTTTTTCTAATGTTATTAATAGTGATGAAAGTGCAATTTTATCAGAAGAATTCTGAGAAAAAGCAATACTTGTTATTAATAAAAAACTGAGAAAAAAACCTTGAATTTTAGTTATCATAATTAAAAATGATAATTTTTTCACCTTCAATTTTATACGATAATTGCAAAGGAATTGTAACAGATTGCAATGCAATATTTACATCAGCATGTGTAAAACCTCCAGAATACAATATATCTAAATCAATATCTTTTGTTTCAATGGTGTAGCCAAACTGATTTTCTATTTCTTTTAGCACAAAACGTAAGGCTGTACTTTTAAAATTAGATTCTTTTTGCAACCAAGAATTTTCGTTAATATCAAAAGTATTTACAGTATCAATAGTACCATTTACTACTTTAAAAATGGTTCCTTTTGATAGCTTTACAAGTGTATCTTTATAAGCAACACTTACTAAACCTTCATAGGTTTTAACTTCAAAATAGTTGGTTCTTTCTTTTACGTTAAACTTTGTACCTAAAACAGTTACCTCTCCAATTTCTGTGTTTACCGTAAATTTTTTCCCTTTTTGGACTTTAAAAAAAGCTTCTCCATTTAAGGTTAAATGTCTATTGCTTTTCCATTTATTTTTATTAAAAGTAATTGTAGAATTCGAGTTTAAAATTACCTCAGAATTATCTGGTAAATTAAAGGTTTTTGTTTGCGAAAATTGCGTTTTAAAACTAGTTTCGTTATTAAAAAATAAGAAATAAGAGGTTGTTAATAACACAACAATTATTGCTGCATATTTAGAGATTTGTTTAAAGTTAAAAGGAATTATCCTTCCTTTTTTAGCGGTTTTTTGTGTTCTTAATTTAAAGTCTTTAAGTGCTTTATCAACATTTACTTTTGGTGTTTCTATTTGAGAAGCATAATGTGCAATTTTCTCTAAAGTTTTAAAATCTTTAGATTCTTGTAAACGAGCTAATTCTTCATCAGAAGTTTCTCTGTTTAGCCATTTTAAGATGTTGTTTTTATCTTCCATTTTTCTGTGCTTCTATGTATGTAACAACTAAAAAGGTTTTTACCCTACTTTAAATCCCATCAATTTTGGTTCTTAATTTTTTTAATGCTAATGACATTCTTTTTTCTACTGCTTTTTGAGATAGCTCTAGCATTTCTGCAATTTCTCTGTATTTTTTACCATCAATTCTATTCATCAAAAAAACCTCACGTTCACCTTCAGTTAAATCTGCAATGGCATTTTTTAGTTTTACTTTAAACTCCTCTTCTTCTAATAAATATTCAGGACTTTGGTTATCTACATCTAAATAAGGACTACTTTTTGCGTATTCAAATACCACCTTTTCGTGCTTTATTTTATTTAGAAAAAGATTGTTAATAACTGTAAACAAGTAAGACTTTGCTTTTAAAAAATCTATTTTTCTACAATTTTCCCATAATTTTATAAAAGCTTCTTGTGCTAAATCTAAAGAGGTATTTTTATCACCAGATTTGTAGTATGCAAAGTTACTAGCAGACTGTATATGAGTAGTATAAAACTCATTAAAATAAATTTCATCACAAAGAGATTTATTAGTCATAAAAGGGTTTTAAGTGATAAAAATAAAAAAATATAATTACAAAGGTAGGGTAAATATATGTTTAGTTGTTTTACTATTAGAAGGGTAAAAAAATAAAGTCTTTCTAAATTAAAAGTAGGGTAAAATAAAACAAAGTTGTTTTATTTATAGAAACAAGAAACATTAACTTTAAAATTAATTAAAATGAAAACATTAAAATTTATTTCAGCAATTGCAATAACAGCAATATTAAGTTTTACTTCATGTCAATCAGAAGAAAGCACAGAAGTTGGTACAAATCCGAACGCAAATTCATCAACTTCAACAACTGCATCTAATTATGAGAGAGCAGCAATGAACGATGGTTCTGATGATGATTTTTTAGACGGGAATTCATGTACAGAATTACTTTTTCCTTTATCAGCAACTATAAATGGAAAACCTATAACATTAATAAGTAAGTTAGATTTTTCGGCAGTTTTAAACATTATGGGAGAATTTAATGATGATAATGACACTGTTATTTTTGATTTTCCTATCAGTGTAAAAACAAGTAATTATACAGAAGTTGTTGTAAACAATCAAGCAGAGTTTAATACTTTAAAACAACAATGTGAAACTGCAGAACAACAAGGTAAAGACGCTATTTCTTGTATAGACATTCAATTTCCTGTAACCATGTTAACCTATAATGTTACTTTAGAACAAACAGGAAGTGTTGTTGTACAATCAGAAAAACAACTATATACTTTTATGACAGGTTTAGATGGTGATGAGTTATTTGCGGTAAATTACCCAATAAGTGCAACTTTAAGTAATGGAACATCAATTCAAATTAAAAGTGATGCAGAATTTCAAGATGCCATTTCTGAATGTGTACAATTTGAAGATGAAAAGGACGATGCTGCAAATACTGCTGCAGAAGTAGAAGCTATTTTAAGTGGTACAAAATTTAAAGTAGAAACCTTTATAACTGGAGGCGTAAACAAAGCAAATGATTATGCAAATTGGTCTATAGAATTTACAAATGATTCAAAAATTGTAGCTAAAAACATCATAAATTCTGTTTTAGGTGAAATAGAAGGAACTTACTCAGTAAGCTCAGAAACAGACGCTTTTGTAAATATTAGTTTTGCAAATAATACTGCAGTAAGTGCTTTAAAAAACGATTGGATTGTAAGTACTTATAGCAACACTTTAGTTACTTTAAAAAGTAAAACTGATGCTTCTGTAACATTAGCTTTTAAAAAGTTGTAATTAAATAAAACCGAAAAACCAGTAAATTAATATACTTAACAACTGCTTAAAACCAGTTGTTAAGTTTTAAAATTTTTAAAATGAAAAATATTTTTACAAGCTTACTATTTGTTTTTGTAGTTCTTATTTCATGCACTACAGAAACAGATGAGATGGTTAATAATAACCCAACAGATAATGTAAATACAGCATTAAACAGGCAAGCTACAGGTTCATCTGCAAATGATTTACTTTCTGATAGTAGCTTCAAAAAGATAATTGTAGAGGTTGGGTATATAGAAGGTTTTAAGCCATCAGAAACCGCTTTAAATAATTTTAAGAATTTTATAATTAATAGAGCACATAAGTCACAAGAAGTTGAGTTTAAGACTAAAGAAATTGCACCAACAGGAAAAGAAGTTTATACTTTAGATGAAGTAGTAAATTTAGAAAAACAACACAGAACACAATACAATATAGGCTCAACAATTTCAATTTGGGTATTGTTTATTGATGGTAAATCTTCTAACGATACCAATTCTGGTGCAGTTTTAGGAAGTGCTTATTGGAATACGTCTTTTGTAATTTATGAAAAAACCATACATGGTTTAAGTAATAGCCCTTTTGAACCCAATAGAAGTTTACTAGAAACAGCTGTTATTAACCACGAATTTGGTCATCTTTTGGGTTTAACAAACTTAGGAACCAATTTACAAAGTGATCATGAAGACACAGAACATCCAAAACATTGTAATGTAGAAAGTTGTTTAATGTTTTGGGCTGCAGAAACAAGCCAAGGAATTGGAAACATGCTTTCAGGAGGCCAAGCCCCAACATTAGACGCTCAATGCTTAGCAGATTTAAAAGCAAATGGAGGTAAATAAAAACAACACTAAAAAATGAAAACAATATATATAACTATAGCTTTAATGATTGTAAGTACACTTTCATTAAAAGCTCAAGACGCAAACACAAAAGCAACAGCAGGTATAAAAGGAGGATATAATATTTCTTCAGTAAGTTTCGATGGAAATTCTGAAACTGAAAAGTTGCATGGGTATCACATTGGTATTTATGGAGAATCTTATATCGGAAAATATTTTGCGATACAACCAGAAATTTTATACTCAAAACAAGGATATAAAATTATAGATAATAGTGGAACATATACCCAAAAGTTAGACTATTTAAACATCCCTTTAATGTTAAAGTTATATCCTGTTAAAAGCTTCTTTTTAGAAGCTGGGCCACAAATAGGCTTTTCAATTTCTCATAAAGAAACCTTCGATTCAGGATTTATTTTGTATGATACATCAAAAGAATTCGAGCCGAGTAATTTTGACTGGGGAATAAATTTAGGTACAGGTTTTAAAAGCGATGCTGGCGTAAGTTTAGGAGTTAGATATCACATAGGACAAAGTGATATTTATAACGAAGACAAGCCCAAAAATAGAGTTTGGCAAATTTATTTAGGATTCGATTTTTAATCATATTAAAATTAAAAGAGAAGTATTTTTACTTCTCTTTTTTTATGAAGGAATCTAATTCTTTAACACCACCAACCTCTAAACTACCCAATTCTATTTCGCCAATTCTAACACGAATTAAACGCAAAGTTGGGAAACCAACAGCAGCTGTCATTTTACGAACTTGTCTAAATTTTCCTTCTTTTATAATGATGGAAACCCAGCTTGTTGGGCCATGTCTTTCGTCTCTTATTTTTTGACTTCTTAAAGGAAATTTAGGGTCTTCAATTAAAAAAGCTTTGCCAGGTTTTGTGGTATATTTTTTGCCATCAAAACCAATTTCTACGCCTGTTTTTAGTTTTTCTACAGCTTCTTGCGTTATAATTCCATCAACTTGAACATAATATTCTTTTTCGTATTTATTACTTCTAATTTCATGAGATACTTTTCCATCAGTGGTTAAAAAAAGCAACCCTTCAGAAGCTACATCTAAACGTCCAATTGCCATAGTTCCTTCAGGAAAATCGTATAAATCTCCTAATAATTTCTTTTTTCTCTTTGCAGGATTTACAAATTGAGAAATCATTCCCCAAGGTTTATGAATTATAAAATGCTGGTGTTTTATTATCAAACTAAAGTATTTTTATTGAAACAGAAAATGTAATTATTCCGTTTAAAACACTCATGTTTTTTTCCGAAAATTTTTGGTTGGTGTAAGAAGTATAATGTGTGATTGGCTCTATACAAACCATATTATTAACCTCTGTCCAAAGCATAAAATTATCGAAACCTTTTGTGGTAATTTCTAAATCTTTTTTATCAATATTTTTTAAAGTGATTTTATCGGTTTCTAAAATAGGAAACGCATTAGAACCTGCTGTTAAAATATTCTCTAAACTATATTCTTTATTGCTTGTTGTAAAAGTTTCTTTGCCAGTATCTGATAATAAAAAAGCAGGATGATAGCCTAACATAAAAGGCATTTCTTCTTCAGATGTTATGGTAAATTCAATTTTTAAAACACTATTTTCTAGACTAAAACTTTTTTCAAAAGAAAAATCAAAAGGCCAAAAAAGAAATTCTTCAGACGATTTTGCTGGAAATTTACTGTTCTTAATTTTGGTGTTTTTCTCATATTTTTTGATGAAACTAGCTGTATTTTCATCCGAAGAAATTACATCATAGCTCATTTCACGTAACAACCCATGTTGATCTTGAATGGCATCGCCATTTTTGGTATGAATAATATAGTTGTTTTTATCAGTTGGGCCAATTACAGGAAACATTTCATCATCTGCTTTTCGCCAACCTTTATTGCCTTTTTGATGAATATATTCTTGGTTTTCTTTTTTAAAACTGATTAACTCTCCTTTTTCAATTTTTACTTTCGACTTTTTATCAGCAGAAATTAGTGTAATTTTATTCATTTTTTATGTGATTGTAATATTTTATCAAAAATATAAAGACATAGTCTATATATTATAAATCTTTATTTTTTTCGTACAAATTAGTAATATCTTCAATATCCTTTAAAGTGTTGTTTCCTTCTTTATTTTCTAAAACCCAAGATTCAACCAAAATTAAACTTGTTGCATTGCAAGCTTGCAAACCATAAGAATAAGGTCTTATTCCCAAAGTATGCGTAAAATTAATATCGAACAAACAGTTATTTTTTAATCCTTTTTTATCTAGTATTTTATAAGTGGCATCAATAGCAATACCAGGTAATTTTAGGGTTGCTTTTTTATTATTTATAGTTATATTATCATTATTTATAGCCAATTTTTCTGCCTCTTTAAGACTAGCAAATTTTGCTTTTGCATGCGTTATAGAACCGTTTTTAAGTAACGATTGAAATGGATAATCAGCTACTGTTATTTTTTTTTGACCACCACAATTTACAAACATTTTATAAGTTTCAATCTTTTCTTTTCCGTCTTTAGATGTTACAGATAAAACTGTTTCATTAGAGTTTGGAGCATTATTGTCTATAGTAACTTTGCCTGTAATTAATTCTATACAATTAGCATCATAAAGCGCTAAAAGTATATTTGCAGATTGTAAAGGTAAAGCTGCAATAACATTCATTAAAAAAGGCATTATTTTTTTATTTAATAATAAATAATCTTCTGCAGAAAGTAATTCTGAATGGTAATTTAAGCCATACATTAAATCATCTAAAGTTTCCATCCAATTGATAGGTTTATTGTTTTCAACAGAATCTTTAGCTTTGGTCATTTCAGATTTCATCCCTTTAAATGAATCTACATATTCATGTTTTGTTGCCATTAAACTTATAAAATCTAAAAAAGTAAAATTTTTATTTTCAAGTTTTTTAACAACATCTAATTTATTATCTTCTTTAAAGGCTGTTATTAACGCTGGTTTACAAAGTATTTCAAAAAATTCTTCTATATGTATAAAACCATTTTTGTTGATTAATTTAAGAATTTGTTTCCTATTAAAATGACGATAAATTTCTCTAACAGGTTTTTTCTGTTCATATTGAAGATGGGGAAGCCAACCTTCTGCAGAATGTAAAAATATTTTAAAATTTGTAGCATTTTTATTTTTTATAAATTTTAAAATTCCTTTTTCTTTCACAAATTTTCCATGACGATGGGCAAGTGATGTTACAACATCAAAAGCACTTAAAGAAGCACCAAGAATACCAATTGGGTAATTATAAAATTCATTCTTTTTAGGAAATAATTTATGGATGGGCCAAGGAGAAGCAAAATATCTTTTTTTCGGAATGTCTTTTTCTTTAAATTGATGACCATTAGCAATCACCACAGCAGAAAAATTTCTTTTTGTTTGATGAACATCTGTAATTTCTACCTCATTTTTTTTTATAAATTTAATATCAATTACTTCGTTTTCACAACATTCAATAATATCTATTCCAAACGCTTTTAAAGCAGCTAAAAGTTGTTTGTATTGTTCTTGAAAATAATATCCCAAGGCAATTCTACTATACACTTTAGCATCACTAATTGGTAATTCTTTTACATTTAATTCCTCTAAAAATTCAGGTTTTTGCTTTCTTAACCAATTACCAAAAGTTTCTTGTAATTCAGGAATTTCATCAGAAGAAATATTTGCCAAATTATAAATATCTGTAGTTTCTGGATTATAAGGCATTCCCATACCAGAATTTTTTTCTTTTTCGAAAATGGTAATACTATTTATTTTTGAACCAAATTTATTTTTATGGGTTAATATATTCTTTAATAGATATATAGCTGTAGGTCCACTCCCAATAATTGCAATATTATTAAGATTTTTCATTTTTTTCTTTTAAATACAATTTGTTCATAAATGTACAAAATTGAAACTAAATTATTAGGAAAATTAACCTAGTTTTTTGTAACTTGTGCAACCGAATTTAATAGATTTTTAGACAAAAATATGGCAGTAAATAAAGAAAAAGAAGCAAAACTTAAAGCATTACAACTTACACTAGATAAGCTAGATAAAACGTATGGTAAAGGTTCTGTTATGAAGTTAGGAGATGTAGTTACTGAAGATATAGATGCAATTTCATCTGGTTCTTTAGGATTAGATTTAGCTTTAGGCGTTGGTGGTTATCCAAGAGGTAGAGTTATTGAAATTTATGGACCAGAATCTTCTGGTAAAACAACCTTAACTTTGCACGCAATTGCAGAAGCTCAAAAAGCTGGAGGAATTGCAGCATTTATTGATGCTGAACACGCATTCGATAAATTTTACGCACAAAATTTAGGAGTTGATATCGATAATTTAATTATTTCGCAACCAGATCATGGAGAACAAGCATTAGAAATTGCAGAAAACTTAATACGTTCTGGAGCAATTGATATTGTTGTAATTGATTCTGTTGCAGCATTAACACCAAAATCTGAAATTGAAGGTGAAATGGGAGATTCTAAAATGGGTCTACATGCACGTTTAATGTCT
>TARA_R110002072_G_scaffold13162_3_pt1 | contig 13454 bp, 9 predicted proteins | sample TARA_R110002072 | Tara Oceans TARA_R110002072 (sample SAMEA4397118) | marine metagenome | biome: Polar Biome; feature: [SRF] surface water layer (ENVO:00010504); material: water (ENVO:00002006), including particulate matter (ENVO:01000060) such as... | depth 5 m | reverse complement strand
ATATGGAAGCTTTATTAAAATTTGTTCAAGACGAATTTGTAACAAAAAAAGAACTTGCAGAATTTGCAGCTGGTGATACAATTACTGTGTATTACGAAATTAAGGAAGGTGAAAAAGTACGTACTCAGTTCTTTAGAGGAGTTGTAATACAAAGAAGAGGAACAGGAACTTCAGAAACTTTTACAATCAGAAAAATGTCTGGTACTGTAGGTGTAGAAAGAATTTTCCCTGTTAACTTACCTTCTCTTCAAAAAATTGAAGTTAATAAAAGAGGTAAAGTTCGTAGAGCTCGTATCTTTTACTTTAGAGGTCTTACTGGTAAAAAAGCTAGAATTACTGAAAAAAGAAGATAATCTCTTATCAAATAAAATTAAAAAAAGCGTTGTAAATTTTACAACGCTTTTTTTTATGAACAAATGTTTATAACTATAGTTAATATCTTGTTGATTTCTAAAAGGTTAAATATTTGGTTAATTTGTAAATCATCTTTATATTTAACCAAGATTTACATTTAATTAAACTTTTAGTCTTCGAAAATTATTAGAAATTAATTTGTAAATTTTAAAAGTAACGTTATTATCAATTTATTTTTAAACTTTCTAAAAATATTATTTTATAACCATAAAGAAGTTTACAAGATTTCAATTTTGTATTCTAGTTAAAAGGTAATATAAAAGTTTAAAAGTATTGAAATAGTAAACTATAATTTCTTTTAAAAAAGAGATATAAGGTTAACACCTTATTTGTTTTGTAGCAATACAAAATAGTGTAAAAGACTATTTCAAAAGAAGCCATATCATTGCAAGAAATTGTATGATATGGCTTTTATCTTCACAAAGGATATTTATTATTCAGTAAATCTTTAATTTCATTGCAAAATCCATTAAAATTACTGTCAATTAATAAAGTATTAACAGTCAAATTCTCATCTAAAATTCTTAAGTTTGTTCCGCTTTAAACGAAAACAATTTCGTGGAAAGCATTTATTGATTATTCCACAACAAAATAACATATTTTTATGAGTAAAATAGCTAAAATTATATATACTAAAACAGATGAAGCACCAGCTTTAGCAACGCGTTCTTTTTTGCCAATTGTAAAAGCTTTTACAAAATCATCTCACATAGAAATTGAAGTAAAAGATATTTCTTTAGCAGCTAGAATTCTTGCAAATTTTCCTGAATATTTAAAGGAAGAACAAAAAGTTGAAGATGCTTTAGCAATATTAGGAGATTTAGCAAAACAGCCTGAAGCAAATATTATTAAATTGCCAAATATTAGTGCATCTGTTGCGCAATTAACGGAAGCTATTTCTGAGTTACAAGATTTAGGTTATGCAATTCCAGATTTTCCTGAAGAGCCAAAAAATGAAGAAGAAAAAAATATTTTAGCAACCTATAATAAAATTAAAGGTTCTGCTGTAAACCCTGTTTTAAGAGAAGGAAATTCTGACAGAAGAGCACCAAAAGCAATTAAGAATTATGCTCGTAAAAATCCACACTCAATGGGTGCTTGGAGTGCAGATTCTAAAACGCATGTTGCTACAATGACAGAAGGAGATTTTGCAAACAATGAAAAATCTTACACTACCAAAAAAGCAACTTCAATTAGCATACATCATATTGCAGAAAACGGAACTAAGAAAGTTTTAAAAGAGAAAATTGATTTATTAGAAGGTGAAATTATTGACGCTACAATAATGAGTAAAAAAATATTGATCGACTTTTTAGAAGAGCAATATGAAGATGCTTTAGATAAAAACGTCTTGTTTTCTTTACATATGAAAGGAACCATGATGAAAGTGAGTGACCCAATTATTTTTGGTCATGCAGTTCGTGTGTTTTTCTCTGATTTGTTTAAAAAACATGGAAAAACATTTGATAAGATTGGTGTTGATGTAAATAATGGTTTAGGAAATTTACTTGGAAAATTAAGTGAATTACCAAAAGAAAAACGCGATGAAATTAGAGCTGATTTAAGATATGCCTTTGATCATGGACCAGAAATTGCCATGGTAAATTCTGATAAAGGAATCACAAATTTACATGTTCCTTCAGATGTTATTATAGATGCTTCTATGCCTGCTATGATTAGAACTTCTGGAAAAATGTATAATTCTGATGGAAAATTACAAGACACAAAAGCAATAATTCCTGATAGTTCTTATGCTGGTATTTATGCAGCAACTATCGATTTTTGTAAAAAGAATGGCGCTTTTGATCCTACAACAATGGGTACAGTTCCTAATGTTGGTTTAATGGCTCAAAAAGCAGAAGAATATGGCTCTCATGATAAAACTTTTGAAATTGCAAAAGCTGGTAAAGTAATCGTTGTTGATGCTGCTGGTAAAACAATTTTAGAGCATGCTGTTGAAGCTGGTGATATTTGGAGAATGTGCCAAACAAAAGATTTACCAATTCAAGATTGGGTAAAATTAGCAGTTACAAGAGCTAGAGCTTCTGAAACTCCTGCTGTTTTTTGGTTAGATAAAAACAGAGCTCATGATGCAGAAGTGATTAAAAAAGTGAAAAAATATTTACAAGATCACAATACTGATGGTTTAGATATCCGAATTTTATCACCTATAAAAGCAACTGAATTTACTTTAGAAAGAATTGTAAAAGGAGAAGATACTATTTCTGTTTCAGGAAATGTTTTACGTGATTATTTAACAGATTTATTCCCAATTTTAGAGGTTGGTACTTCTGCAAAAATGTTATCTATTGTTCCTTTAATGAATGGTGGTGGTTTATTTGAAACTGGTGCTGGTGGATCTGCTCCAAAACATGTGCAACAATTTTTAGAAGAAAACCATTTACGTTGGGATTCTCTTGGAGAATTTTTAGCGTTAGCTGTTTCTTTAGAGCATTTAGGAACTACAAATAATAACGAGAAAGCGTTAATTCTTGCAGAAACGTTAGATGAAGCTACAGATAAATTTTTAGAAAATGACAAATCACCTTCAAGAAAAGTTGGTGAAATTGATAACAGAGGATCTCACTTTTATTTAGCTTTATATTGGGCTCAAGGTTTAGCAAATCAGAATAAAAATGCAGATTTAAAAGCAGAATTTGCTAAAATTGCAGATGAGTTAGCTAAAAACGAAACGAAAATTATTGCAGAACTGAATTCTATTCAAGGAAATGCAGTGAATATAGAAGGGTATTATATGCCAAATGAAACGTTAACTGAAAATGCAATGAGACCTAATAAGAATCTAAACAGCATTTTAAACTAATTTTTAACAAAATTTTATAGTAAATATTAACAGAAAGAGTGCTTCATAGCACTCTTTTTTTAGTTAGTTTTGGTTTTTAACCAAACTAAAAACGAATGAACAAGAAGAAGATCGCTATTATAGCTGTAATAGCATTAGTTTTAATTTACCTTGGGTATCGTTATTTTTCTCCTGCTGCAGATGGAGAAATATACCTAACTACTAAAGTAAAAAAAGGAAATTTTGTTAGTGAAGTAATCACTTCAGGAGAAGCACAATCTACAAGTTTAAAAAAAATTAACGGTCCTGATAATTTAAGAAAGTTTCGTTTAAACAATCTTAAAATTCAAGATTTAGTTGCAGAAGGTAGTATTGTTAAAGAAGGTGATTATGTTGGTAGATTAGATCCGAGTGGAGTTAATGAACAAATTTTAGATGCTCGTTTAAATCTAGAAACAGCAGAATCTAGATATACTCAAGAGCAATTAGACACTACTCTATCTTTAAAACAAGAACGAAATTCTATAAAAGATTTACGTTTTTCTATGGAAGAAACAAGTTTAGAATTAAAACAATCTATTTACGAACCACCAGCAACTATTAAAAAACTTGAAATAAATTTAGAGAAATCTGAACGTGATTTAAGAGAAAAACTTGAAAATTACAGCATCAAGAAAAGACAAGCCAACGCAAGAATGGTGGAAGTTGGTACAAAAGTTTCTAAAATTAGAAACGAATTAAATGATCTTTTAAACTTATTAGAATCCTTTACCATTTACTCTAATGGAAATGGAATGATTACCTATGATAAAGAATGGGATGGAACCAAGAAAAAAGTAGGTTCTTCCATTAGTCCTTGGAATCCTACAATTGCTAGTTTGCCAGATTTAACCAAAATGGAATCTAAAACGTACGCAAATGAAGTTGATATCAGAAAAATAAAAAAAGATTTGCCAGTAAAAGTTGGTTTTGACGCGTTTCCAGATATAGAGATGGATGGAATTGTAACTGATGTTGCCAATGTTGGTGAAAATAAGAGAGGTTCAGATATTAAGGTTTTTCAAGTTTTAATAAAATTAACTGGCTCTAATAACAATATAAGACCAGGAATGACAACATCAAACAAAATATTAACTTTTGAAAGAAAAGATGTTTTGAGCATTCCTTTAGAAGCTGTTTTCTCTAAAGATTCGATAACGTATGTCTATAAAAAAACTGGTTTTTCAGTTGCTAAGAAACAAGTTAAAATTGGTGATTCTAATAACGATTCTGTTATCATATTAGAAGGTTTGTCTGCAGAAGATGTCGTGTATTTAAATAAACCAGAAGGTTTAGATGATGATCAAATAGCAAAATTAAATTAGTTTTTTTATGATTGATAAAATCTATATAGAAAAACTAAAATCTAATTTTAGCGAAGCTGTACGTGTAATTTTAGCCAATAAAGTTAGAACACTTTTAACATCTTTAGGAATAATTTTTGGTGTTGCTGCTGTTATTACAATGCTGGCAATTGGAAGTGGTGCAGAAAAAGAAATTTTAGCACAATTAGAATTGGTCGGTGTTAACAATATTGTTATCACTCCTATTCCTGATGAAGCAGATGATCAAAGTAACGAAGAAGAGACTGATGCTGGAGGAATTACTCCTAAAAGGTTTTCTAAAGGCTTAGATATGTTAGATGTAAAAAGCATCAAAAAAAATCTACCTTCTGTAAAAAAAGTAAGTCCAGAAATTATTTTAGAAACGTATGTAATAAAAAAAGGAAGGCAAAGTCCTGTAAAATTAATTGGTGTTTCTTCAGACTTTTTTGAAACCTCAAATATCGAAATTGAAAGTGGTAAAAACTTTTCTGATGTACAAACAGAATACTCTTTACCTGTATGTATTATTGGTAAAAAAATCGAGAAAAAACTATTTACTGGAGAAAGTGCTGTTGGCAAACAAATAAAAGTGAAAGATGTTTGGTTGCAAGTTATTGGAGTTATCGAAGAAAAATTTATATCAGAAAATGCTCAAGAAAATTTAGGTATTCGAGATTTAAACCAAGATGTTTATATACCAATTACTACTTTTTTAGTACGTTATAAAGATCGTAAAATTATTAGTGATAAACCTATAGATACTGGAGGTGGTATGATTTTTATTAGTGGTGATCAACAGGGGCCTAAAAAGAAAATTCCTAGAGGTAACTATCATCAAATCGATAAATTAACGATTCAAGTAAATAACTCATCAGAATTAAATGCAACTGCAGATGTGTTAAGCAGAATGTTAAAAAGAAGACATAATGATATGGTAGATTTTGAGATTTCTATCCCTATTCAGCTTTTAAAACAACAACAAAAAACCAAACAAATCTTTAATATTGTTTTGAGCATAATTGCTGGTATTTCTCTACTAATTGGTGGTATTGGAATTATGAATATTATGTTGGCTTCTGTTTTAGAAAGAACAAAAGAAATTGGAATTATTAGAGCTATTGGAGCCACACAAGAAGACGTTATTTTACAATTCTTAACAGAATCTGTTTTAGTAAGTATTGGAGGAGGAATTATTGGAATTGTTTTAGGTATTTTATCGTCCTACATTTTAGAAATCTCTACAGGTATTGAAACTATTTTAACATTAAGTTCCATTTTGCTCTCTTTCTTTGTAGCAACACTTATTGGATTAATTTTTGGAATTGCTCCTGCAAAATCTGCAGCAAGCAAAAGTCCAATTGAAGCTATTAGACACGAATAATTATGAAAAATATTTTTATCACTATTTGCTTTTTGCTAACAATAACCATTTTTAGCCAAGAAAAAATAAGTTTACAACAAGAAATAAGTTTAGATGAAGCAATTACTATTGCTCAAAAAAACTCTCCAGATTACAAAGCTTTGTTAAATGAGAATCAAGCAAGTTATTGGAGATATAGAAGATTTAAAGCAGGTTTTTTACCTCAATTAAGATTTGATGCTACTTTGCCTCAATATAGAAATTCTGTCAATAGAATTTTGTTAGATGATGGTTCTGATGGTTTTAGAAGAACCAATCAAATTAGGTTTGATGGTACGTTATCTTTAAATCAAAATATTGCATTAACTGGTGGTACAGTTTCTATAAGTTCGCAATTTGAGAGAGTAGATGTTTCAGAACCCTTTGAAGCGACGAACTTTGCAGTGATTCCTTTTTCTTTAAATTATAGACAAGGCTCTTTATTTTATAATGACTTTAAATGGCAAAAAAGAATAGAACCTTTAATTTACGAAGAAGCAAAAAGAGAGTTTATTGAAACCATGGAGCAAATTTCTTTTAATACAAGCAGACGCTATTTTGCCTTATTAAAAGCTCAAATTCAAACTAAAATTGCAAAATCTAATTATTCGAATCAAGATACTTTATTTCAAATTTCTAAAGGAAGATTTAAAATGGGTAAAATTGCCGAAAATGATTTGCTTCAAATAGAATTATCGGTTTTAAACTCTGAGAACGATGTAATTACCAATGAAATTAATTTTAAAAGATCTTCTCAAAATTTATCGAGATATTTAGTCTTGGATACAGAAGACATTCTTTTAGCAACACCAGAAGAACTTACTTTATTTACGGTAACTGTAGAAAAAGCCTTAGAAGAAGCAAAAGCTAACAGAAAAGCGGTTATTGAATTTAGACGAAGACGTTTGCAAGCAGAAAGAGATGTTGCAGAAGTTAGAGGAAGTAACAGAATACAAATGAGTTTGACAGCAAACTTTGGAATTTCTCAGCAAGGAAATGAGTTTAACAATTTATTTGAAGATTATAACCAACAACAAAATGTTATGTTATCCTTAGGAATTCCTATTTTAGATTGGGGTGTTTCTAAATCTCGAAGAAAATTGGTGGAAGCCAACAAAGATTTGGTAAATACCAATATAGAGATTCAAGAACAAGAGTTTGAGCAAGAAATTTACTTGCATGTCTTAAACTGGCAAAACCAACGTAATTTTTTAAATACTGCTAAAAAAGCGCAAGAAATTGCTTTAAAAAGATATGAAATCGCTAAAAAAAGATTTGTTCTAGGGAAGATAAGTATTACTGATTTAAATATTGCTCTACAAGAACAAGATAGGTCTGTTTTACAATATTTGAATTCTTTAGAGAAATTTTGGACAGATTACTACATCTTAAGACAATTAACTTTATTCGATTTTATCAAAAATAAAAAAATTGAAGTTGCAGATATAATTTACGATTAATAGGTAATTATACAGTATTTTTGTTTATTATAAAAACATTTACGTTAAACAACTTAATTTGAAAAAAATTTTACTCCTGTTTTTCTTGGGATCAATATCTTTATTTAGCCAAGAGAAATTTACAGTTAGTGGAACTGTTTACGACAATAACAATAATGAAACCTTAATTGGAGTTTCCATTTATTTTCCAGAACAAAATGCTGGAACTACCACTAACGAATATGGTTTTTACTCCATAACCTTACCAAGTGGAACGCATAAAATACAAGTAAGTTATCTAGGTTTTACAATCATTAATGAAACTTTAGTTCTTACAGAAAAAATAACAAAAAATTTAAAACTGACTGAAGAATCAGAAAGTTTAGCTGAAATTGTTATAGAAGCAGATATCGAAAAAATAAATGTGAGATCACCTCAAATGAGTGTGAACAAGCTAACATCTGCAACTATAAAAAAAATCCCTGTAGTTTTAGGGGAAGCAGACATCATAAAATCTTTAATTTTATTACCTGGAGTTACAAGTGCTGGTGAAGGCGCATCTGGTTTTAATGTTAGAGGTGGTGCTGCAGATCAGAATTTAATTTTGTTAGATGAAGCTATTGTTTTTAATTCTTCGCATTTATTTGGGTTTTTCTCGGTTTTTAATCCTGATGTTATTAAGGATGTCAAATTATACAAAGGTGGAATTCCTGCACGTTTTGGAGGTAGATTGTCATCAGTTTTAGATATTTATCAAAAAGAAGGAAACAGCAAAGAATTTAATGTTACTGGAGGAATTGGTTTGGTTTCCTCTAGATTATTGATTGAAGGGCCAATTGAAAAAGAAAAAAGTTCTTTTGTGGTTGCTGGTAGAGCATCTTATGTACATTTATTTTTACCCCTTTTTGATAATGATAATAAAGCCTATTTCTACGATTTAAACAGTAAAGTTAATTACAGGTTTAATGATAAAAACAATCTTTTTTTATCAACCTATTTTGGAAAAGATATTTTTGGTATTAGCGATAGTTTTGTAAATGAATATGGAAATACAGTGGTTAATTTACGCTGGAATCATCTTTTTTCTGATAAAATATTCTCGAACTTATCTTTGATTTATTCTGATTATTTCTATGGATTAACTTTAGATTTTGTAGGTTTTGAATGGGATTCTGGCATTACCAACTTCAACTTAAAATACGATTTTAAACATTATTTAAATGAAAACTTTAAATTGAGTTATGGGATTAACTATATTTACAACAAATTTAATCCTGGAGAAATTGTACCAAATAGAGAAGATTCTGGGATTCAGCCAGAGAAATTAATTGATAAATATGCCAACGAATTTGCAGCGTATTTAGAAGCAGAACATAAAATTAACGACAATTTCACCTTACAATATGGAGTTAGATTCAGTCATTTTACACGTTTAGGGCAAGATGAAATAAATATATATACAAACGACCAACCTGTAATTTATAACGAGCAATTTAAAAAATATGAATCTGCAAATGCCATTGGTACAGAATCTTTTGAAAGAAGTGAAACTCTGGCTACTTTCCAAAATTTTGAACCTCGAGTTTCTTTATCATATGCTTTAGATGATAATACGTCTATAAAAGCTAGTTATAACAGAATGGCTCAGTATTTACACTTACTCTCAAACACAGCCTCTCCTACTCCATTAGATGTTTGGGCCCCAAGTGGACGTTTTATAGATCCTCAATTATTAGATCAATATGCGATTGGCTATTTTAAATCTTTAAAAAATGGCGATTATTCTTTAGAAACTGAAGTTTTTTATAAAGACATTCAAAATAGAATTGACTATATAAATGGCGCAAATTTAATTGCCAATAACGAAATTGAAACCGTTATTTTAAACGGACAAGCAAGAGCTTATGGTTTAGAGGTTTTATTCAAAAAAAATGAAGGAAAATTTACTGGATTTTTAGCCTATACTTTAGCAAAATCAGAACAACAAACTTTAGGAAGAACTGCTGCAGAACCTGGTATTAATAATGGTGAATGGTACAATTCTCCTTTTGATAAAACTCATGACATTTCTATTAATGGAAGTTATGAATTGTCTAAAAAATGGACATTTAACGCAAACTTTTTATTCCAAACTGGGCAACCTACAAATTATCCTGTTGGGCAATATGAAATACAAGGTTTAAATGTGCCAATTTTTGATGATAACAGAAGAAATGCTGATAGATTACCTGCCTATCACAGACTTGATATTTCTGCGACTTTAACTCCAGAAAAGAATAAAAATAGAAAATGGAAAGGTGAATGGGTTTTTGGAATTTATAATTTATATGGTCGTGAAAACGCAGCGTCTATTAACTTTAGTCAAAATAGGGAAACCCTTAGAAATGAAGCTGTACAAACCTCTATTTTTGGCTTAGTACCTTCTGTAACCTATAATTTTAAATTTTAAAAAAAACAAAGGTTTTAAACCTCTTGATAAAATATTTAATGATGAAAAACATACTACTAATTTTAACCTTTGTTACGCTTTTTATAAGTTGCGAAAAAGTGGTAGAGATTGATGTTCCATCCATAGAACCAAAATTAATTATAGATGCTTCTTTTGAAATCTATTTTGATGAAAACCCAGTAACTGCAAAAAATAGTGTGAAGCTCAGTTTATCCGCAGATTATTTTGATGAAATAATTCCACCAGCTATTGGTGCAACTGTGTTTTTAACCAATCTTGTAGATAACTCAATTGTAACTTTTTCTGATGTAAATTCAACTGGAAATTATGAACCTGTAAATAATTTTATTCCTGAAGAAAATGTAGCCTATGAGTTAACTATTGTTTATGATAGTGAAACTTATAAAGGAACAGCATTTAGAATAAAATCGACGCCACTAACAAATGTAGAACAAGGAAATGAAACCTTATTTTCTGGAGAAGAAACTCAATTAAAAATAGAATTTACTGATGAAGTAGCAAGCGAAAACTTTTATTTATTCAATTTTACAAACAATCTCTTTTTAACTCTAGAAGACCGATTTTTTAATGGTGCTATATATAATTTCTCAACTTTTTATCAAGAAGATGAAATTGATTTACCAACAACAGTAACTATAAAAATGTCTGGAATTTCTAAAGACTATTACGACTATTTTAGAATATTACAAGGCCAAAGTGGTCAAAATGGTGGTGGTCCTTTTGAAACAGTACCATCTTCTTTGTTAGGAAATATGATTAATATAACCAACGAAGATAATTTTCCTTTAGGCTATTTTCATATTGCTGAAACAGATACTTTTACATTAGATTTGGTGGAGTTGGAAGATTAAATGAACTTCACTTTTTAAAAAATTCATATCGTTTAAACCACATTGTTGTTAAATATGCTATTTTTGATTAATGAATTTTACAAAAACAACAGAACAGGATTCTAATTACAATCATTTAGAAAAAATGACTGTTTTAGAAGTGCTCACAAATATTAACAACGAAGATAAAAAAGTGGCAATTGCTGTTGAAAAAGCGTTACCACAAATTGAAGCTTTGACCCATCAAATTGTACAACAACTTAAAAAAGGTGGGAGACTTTTTTATATTGGTGCAGGAACTTCTGGAAGATTAGGTATTTTAGATGCTTCTGAATGTCCACCAACATTTGGTGTTCCTCATGAATTAGTGGTTGGTTTAATTGCTGGTGGAGATTATGCTATTAGAAAAGCAGTTGAATTTGCAGAAGATTCTAAAACCCAAGGTTGGTTAGATTTGCAAGAACATAACATCACTAAAAAAGATGTTGTTGTGGGTATTGCTGCTTCTGGAACCACTCCTTATGTAATTGCTGCTTTAGAAAAATGCAACGAAAACAACATTATTACAGGATCTATTTCTTGTAATAAAAACAGCCCATTATCTAATACTGCTCATTTTAATATTGATGTAATTGTAGGTCCTGAATTCGTAACAGGAAGCTCTAGAATGAAAGCAGGAACTGCGCAAAAATTAGTGTTGAACATGCTTTCTACAACAACCATGATTCATTTAGGTAAAATAAAAGGCAATAAAATGGTTGATATGCAACTCTCTAACAACAAATTGGTTGAAAGAGGTGAAAAAATGTTGATGAGTGAGTTGAACATCAACCAAGAAAAAGCAAATGAATTGTTAGCAAAATTTGGTAATGTTAGAGAGGCTATTTTAAATTATACTTTATGAGTACAGACAAACAATTACTAAGCAAAGCTTTAATAAGATTAGGTATTTTAATTTTATTATTTATATTATGTCCTGTTATTATGACAATGGGTTTTAAGGCTTTAGATAAATTTACAGGAACCAATAACGAATATATTGCTTATTTAATTTTGGGATTTAGTTCCATTCTTTTATTGTATACTTTATATTTTGGTTTTAAAACTTTTGGGGTTTTGCAAAAAGCTATATTTAACGAAAAATAAAATCTGAAAACGAGATACTTACAAAAGGTTTTTAAATGGGAACATTGGCCTTCTTCTTTATTTTATATTCCCAATTTGCCTTATGCTTTTTATTTAGCAGCAAAGGCAAAACACGCTGCTTTTTTTAGTGCTGCCAATCCTATTATAAAAAGTTCTGGAAATGGCACAGAAAGTAAATTTACCACGATTCAATTAGTTCCTGAAAAATACAAACCAAAAACTATTTTGCATGTAGAAAATTCTTCAATTGATGAAACGCTTTTAAAACTCCAGCATCAGCAATTAGAATTCCCTTTAATTGCTAAACCAGATATTGGTTTTAGAGGATTATTGGTAAAAAAGATAACTTCTAAAAATGAACTTAAAATATATCTGAACACCTATAATATCGATATTATACTTCAAGAATTTATAGCCTATAAACATGAATGTGGCATTTTTTATTCTAGAAATCCAACTACAGATAAAGGTGTAATTTCATCCATCACTTTAAAAAAATTTTTATGTATTACTGGTGATGGAACTTCAACACTGCAACAACTTATTTTAAGTGATAAAAGAGCCAAATTATATGTTGATTTATTGCTAGAATTGCACCAAAACAACTTAAAATCAATCCCAAAAAAGTTGGAAATTATTCAGCTTTCTGTAATAGGAAATCACTCTAAAGGAACACAATTTTTAAACGGAAATCATTTAATTTCAAGACAATTAGAAGCTACTTTTGATGCACTAAGCAAATCAATTCCAGGTTGGTTTTATGGTAGAATCGACTTGAAATACAACAATTTTTCTGAAGTTGAAAATGGTACAGATTTTAAAATTTTAGAAATTAATGGCATTATTGCAGAGCCTACTCACATCTATGATAGTGAAAACTGTACTTATTTTGATGCTTTAAAAGCAATTAGAAGTCATTGGAAATCTTTATATGAAATTGCAACAACCAATCATTTAGAGCATAAAATTCCTTATAAAAGTACTAAAAAATTCATCTCAGAAATTTTTGAATTAAGAGCTTATACAAAAAAAATTAAGCGTTTTACTTCCTAAAAACTGTTTGTAGTTTTACAAAAATCTAGAAATTAAAATACTTTTAACTCAAATCGGTTTTAATTGAACTCGATAGCCTAATTATATCAAATATTAATAAAATATAAATTAGATTTGTAGTAATCAATCTAAAAAAAATGCAAAAAAAATTATATATAAGTACTCTGTTATTTTTCTTAACGGTATCATTTACAAACGCTCAAGAATTATCAACCTCAAAAATTAAAGATCTTGTTGAAAGCTACAAAGAAGATGTTAGAGGCCCATATTACAGAATAAAATGGTTTTGTGAAGATGGTAGTGTTAGAGATGCAAAAGATCCTTGTCCAGATAAAATTGAAGGCATACAACATGCAAGTTTTAAAACTTCTGCTTTAGAGTTGAGAAAAACAAACCATTTGTTTTTTGGCGAGATTTTAGCAGCGACAAAAATTAATGAATTTTTAGACGAACAAAACAATTACAGCAGACTAAAACAGTATCAAATTGGTAAATATTTAGCGAGTATTAATGATGGTTGGGTTTTGCGAAAAGGT
>TARA_R110002072_G_scaffold2011_14_pt1 | contig 13462 bp, 9 predicted proteins | sample TARA_R110002072 | Tara Oceans TARA_R110002072 (sample SAMEA4397118) | marine metagenome | biome: Polar Biome; feature: [SRF] surface water layer (ENVO:00010504); material: water (ENVO:00002006), including particulate matter (ENVO:01000060) such as... | depth 5 m | reverse complement strand
GGCGCTGGGACTGCCCCGCCCCTGGGATCAGCAGTGGGCACTGCGCATGCAACAGGTGCTCGCGCTCGAAACAGACCTGCTCGAATACGGCGACCTGCTGGATGGTTCCCCTGTGGTGGAAGCAAAAGTGCAGGAGCTGATAGACGGCGCCCACGAAGAAATGGCGCGTGTGGACGCTCACGGAGGTATGGTTGCCTGCATCGACAACGGCTACGTCAAGCGTGAACTGGTGCAAAGCCACACCCGGCGTATGCGCAATATCGAGAGTGGCGCACTGCAGATCGTCGGTGTTAACTGTTACCAGGAGTCTGCTGAATCGCCGCTCACCGCTGGAGAGGAATCCGGCATCATGCGGGTCGACGAGCGCGCCGAGCGCGATCAAATTGCGTCGCTGCAGGCGTTTCGAGCGACTCGCGACAACGAGAAGGTCGCGCAGGCTCTGCAGCAACTGCGCTCCGCGGCCGCCGACGGCAGCAATATCATGCCCGTCTCCATTGCGTGCGCGCGTGTCGGCGTGACTACCGGTGAGTGGAGCGAGGTGTTGCGGGAGGTGTTTGGTGAATACCGGGCACCGACCGGTATCGATATTGCCCCGATGGAAAACAGCGGCTCGGATGCACTGCAGGGCGTGAGAAATCGTGTGCGCAAGACAGGCGAGGAGTTGGGTCGACCACTGCGCCTGTTGATCGGCAAGCCGGGGCTCGACGGCCACAGCAACGGCGCGGAACAAATCGCCGTCAAGGGTCGCGATGCCGGCTTTGAAATTGTCTATGAAGGCATCCGCCTGACACCGGCGCAGATCGCCCGCGCCGCCCAGGAAGAAGGTGTACACCTGATTGGACTCTCGGTCCTCTCTGGCAGCCATCTCGAGCTGGTGGAGGACATCAACAAGGAATTGAACAAGATCGGCGCCTCCGGAATACCGCTGGTGATAGGCGGCATTATTCCGGAAGAGGACGCGCGCCAGTTGCAAGAGCAGGGTTTGAAAGCCGTGTTTACGCCCAAGGATGTCGACATGAATACCATCATGAACACGATGGTGACGATTATTCGCGAGGCCAACGGCCTGGAGCCTGCGGCCTGAACTGCAGCGCGATGAACACTACCGACGCAGATGCCACGGCCCAATTCGCCGCCGCCATTGCAACAGGAGATCGCGCCGCGATCGCACGGGCGCTGAATCTGCTGGATGATCGACGGCCGCAAGCACGGCGGCAAGCCGCAGCTCTGCTCACACTCCTGCAGCTCGACCAGAACACGCCTGGCGGACACCTGATCGGCATTACCGGTCCGCCAGGTGCGGGCAAGTCGACACTGAGTGCGGCGCTGATACGCGTGTGGCGCCAGCGTGGATTACGCGTTGCGGTATTGGCAGTGGACCCGTCCAGCCCGCTGAGCGGTGGTGCTCTGCTCGGCGATCGCCTGCGGATGCAGACCAGCGCGGAGGACGACGGTGTGTTTGTGCGCTCGCTGTCCAATCGCGGCCAGTTTGGCGGGCTCAGCGCGGAGGTCTGGCCGATGAGTATCGTCATGCTCGCGGGCTTCGATATTGTGCTGATCGAAACCGTCGGTGTTGGCCAGCGCGAAGTCGATGTCGCCCGCCTTTGTGACACCACCTGCTACGTGGCGCAACCCGGCTCCGGTGACAGTGTACAATTCCTGAAAGCCGGTATTCTGGAAGTGCCACATATTCTGGTGGTCAACAAGGCAGATATGGGAGCCGTGGCGACCCGCACCCACTCTGAACTGGCTTCAGCGCTCAAGCGCACGCACCCGGACGGCAACTGGCAGGTACCGGTGCTCGCCACCAGCGCCGCCAGTAATGACGGCGTAGTGGCACTAGCCGACGCCCTGGCACAGCACTACCAACTGCTGCAGACAGAGCAGAGATTGGCGCAGCGGCGCAAGCATTACCAGTCCTACTGGTTGCACAAACGTCTGCTGGAAGAATTCGGTAGCTTCGGCATAGATCGCCTCGGTGGCGAAAAGCACCTGTTGGCGCTGATTGAGTCGCAGCCGATGAACCTGTATGAGCAGTATGAGACGCTGCGCCAGCGACTATATAATGAGCTCAATGACATCGATAGATAAGCAGTTCCCCAGGAGGTAAACATGCGCAGTCCCCGTGATTTTTTTCGTCCCCTCGCTCTCGGTGCTCCACAGCCGGTGCACGATATACCGGTGCGCCCCTCGCGCATGATTCACTTCTTCGATCCCAGCAACCCCAAAATGGTGGAAAAGGCACCGGGGATCGCCAAGCGTGTCGATATCCTGCTGGGTAATCTCGAGGATGCGATCGCAATCGACAACAAGGAAGCGGCGCGTGAAGGGTTTATCCAGATCGCGAAGGACAACGATTTTGGCGATACCCAGCTGTGGACACGCATCAACAGCCTCGACAGCCCGTGGTTCCTCGATGATATTACGCGCATTGTGACCGAGGCTGGTGACAAGGTAGACGTCATCATGTTGCCGAAAATCCAGGGCGCATGGGATATTCATTTCGTCGATCAACTGTTGGCCCAGCTGGAGGCGCGCGCTGGCTTGAAGAAGCCCATTCTCCTGCACTGCCTGCTGGAGACGGCGCTCGGGGTGGCAAATGTGGAAGAGATCGCCAACGCCAGCCCCCGTATCCAGGGCATGAGTCTCGGTCCGGCCGACCTGGCCGCATCACGCCGCATGAAAACAACCCGCATTGGCGGTGGCCATCCCGGCTATGTGGTGCGCGATGATCCCGATGAAAACAAGCCCGACGCCCCGCGCGCAACCCATCAGCAGGATTTATGGCACTACACGATGGGCCGCATGGTAGATGCCTGTGTTGCTGTTGGTGCCCTGCCCTTCTACGGCCCGTTCGGTGCTATAGACGATCCACTGGCCTGTGAAGACCAGTTCCGCAACGCGTTCCTGATGGGCTGCGTCGGTGCCTGGTCGCTGCATCCCAGCCAGATCGATATCGCCAAGCAGGTGTTCAGTCCACCGGCGAGTGAGGTGGTATGGGCAAAGCGTGTGCTGGAGGCTCTGCCCGACGGCAGCGGCGCAGTCATGGTGGATGGCAAGATGCAGGACGATGCTTCCTGGAAGCAGTGCAAGGTGATGGTCGATCTGGCGCGCCTGATTTCCGAGAAGGATCCGGAACTGAAGGCCGAGTACGGATTTTGAACGGACCAGGTGCCTGCGCGGAGGCTTAGTCCTCCAGCATCAGACCCAGTTCATTACCCCGGTAGATAACGGGGTACAGCCGCAGCCCGCGACACCGCTCTTCGGTTGCGTGCAACAGACGTCCATCAGCCAGAGAGAATTCGTACCCGTGCAGGGGGCAGCGCAGGATGCCCGCGTCGATGACTGCAGTGCTCAGAGAGTGAGAACGATGCGGACAATTCGCCTCAAAAATGTGAATCTCACCCATACGCTGGGTCAATACCAGTTGTAGATTATCAATTTTGAACTGCCGCGAGTAACCATCGCTCAGGTTGATCAGCTTTTCAAGCGGTTGAAAGCGCATGGCAGCGGCCGCATTACAAATGATCCATGATTTGTTTGACCGCGGCAAATGCCGTGATCTCCTGTCGCTCAACAGCCTGCTCAAGCGAAGGCAGCAGTGACTTCACGGTGGCGTTCTGCGACAACTTCAGCAACAGCATTTCGTTCAACAGTTGCCGCATCCAGTCAAGATTCTGTTGATTGCGTTTGCTGGCAAACGCCTGGCACTCCAGTGCCTCGTAATAGTATTCCAGCAACATCTGCCACACCGCATCAATATTCTGCGAGGTCAGCGCCGAACACGTCATCACCCGCGGCGTCCAGAAGCTGTTGTGGCGCAGCAGGCTCATGGCACTGGTGTACTGGCGCTGCGTCATGAGTGCCAGCTTTTCGCTGTCCCCGTCCGCCTTGTTGATCACCAGCGCATCGGCCAGTTCCATGATGCCCTTCTTGATGCCCTGCAACTCATCGCCGCCACCGGGCAGCATCAGCACCATAAAAAAGTCCACCATGGCGGCGACCTGATACTCGGATTGTCCGACACCGACGGTTTCAACCAGAATCACGTCGTAGCCGGCCGCCTCACAGAGCAGCATGGTTTCACGGGTCTTTTGCGCGACACCGCCGAGCGCTCCCGCAGCGGGCGTGGGGCGTATAAACGCTTCCTCGCGACGCGACAGTTCTTCCATACGCGTCTTGTCGCCCAGTATGGAACCGCCGGCAATCGGCGAACTCGGGTCTACAGCAAGCACGGCAACGCGCTTGCCCTGCTCAATCAGGTACAATCCAAACGCCTCGATAAACGTGGACTTCCCCACCCCTGGTACACCGGTTATGCCGACGCGAATGCTATTGCCACTGTGCGGCAACACTTCCTCAAGGATCGCCTGCGCCTGTTCGCGGTGGGCGTCGAGTGAACTCTCGACAATTGTAATTGCCTTCGCCAGTGCGCGGCGGTTGCCGTCGAGTAATTGCTGCAGGTTGAAGTTGGTCATTTCAAACTATACGGTTTGCAGACGTGAAGGCATCTTCAACCCTGCACCGATTTCACCGCTTCCAGCACTTCACGCGCGCACTGGGGAATAGGCGTGCCCGGCCCGAAGATGCACTTCACACCGGCATCGTAGAGGAAATCGTAGTCCTGCCGCGGAATCACGCCGCCCGCAATTACTATAATATCCTCAGCGCCCTGTTTCTTCAGTTCGGCGACCAGTTCAGGCACCAGCGTTTTGTGACCCGCCGCGAGCGAGGACGCGCCGACCACGTGCACGTCGTTCTCAATCGCCTGGCGCGCAACTTCTTCAGGAGTGGAAAACATCGGTGACAGATCTATATCGAAGCCGACATCGGCAAAGGCGGTGGCGATGACCTTGGCTCCGCGATCGTGCCCATCCTGTCCCATTTTGCACACCAGCATACGTGGACGGCGGCCGTGGTGAGCGACGAAAGTGTCGATATCCTTGCTGATGTCCTGCCAGGTCTGGTCCTCTTCGAAAGCGGCGCCATACACACCGGACACCGTCTGTGCCTGTGCCTTGAAGCGACCAAATTCACGTTCCATGGCGAACGAGATTTCCCCGACAGTCGCTCGAAGGCGCGTAGCCTCGATAGCCAGTTGCAACAGGTTGCCGTCACCGCTCGACGCGCACTGGTAGATCGCCTCCAGTGCCGCTTCAACAGCGCTTTCATCGCGGCTCTCGCGAATACGGGCAAGGCGGGCCAACTGCGACTTTCGAACGGCCGCATTGTCGATATTCAGAATGTCGACGTTGCCCTCTTCCTTGACGCGGTATTTATTGACGCCGACGATGACATCCTCGCCGCGGTCAATTCTGGCCTGCTTCCTGGCAGCGGCCTCCTCGATACGCATTTTGGGCATACCGGTTTCAATAGCCTTGGCCATACCACCGGCGGCCTCCACTTCTTCGATCAGTTCCCAGGCTTTGTCGGCGATATCCTGGGTCAGGTTTTCCATCATGTAGGAGCCACCCCAGGGATCGACCACGCGGGTGATACCGGTTTCTTCCTGGATGATCAGCTGAGTGTTGCGGGCGATACGCGCAGAGAACTCCGTCGGCAGCGCGATAGCTTCATCCAGCGCATTGGTGTGTAGCGACTGGGTGCCGCCAAATACCGCGGCCATGGCTTCGATCGTTGTGCGCACCACATTGTTGTAGGGATCCTGCTCGGTCAAGGACCAACCGGATGTCTGGCTGTGCGTGCGCAGCATGGAACTCTTGGGATTCTTGGGGTTGAACTCCGATACGATTTTGGCCCACAACAACCGCGCCGCCCGCATCTTGGCAATTTCCATGTAAAAGTTCATGCCGATGCCCCAGAAGAAGGACAGGCGCGGCGCAAAATCGTCGATACCCAGACCCGCTGCAATGGCCGTGCGGATGTATTCCTTGCCATCGGCCAGTGTATAGGCCAGTTCCAGCGCGGCGTTGGCACCGGCTTCCTGGATATGGTAGCCGGAGATCGAAATCGTGTTGAAACGCGGCATATTCGATGAGCAGTACGCGATGATGTCGCCAATGATTTTCATGCTGGGAATCGGCGGATAAATGTAGGTGTTGCGTACCATGAACTCTTTGAGAATATCGTTCTGGATGGTGCCGGCGAGATCTTTCTGCGCTACGCCCTGCTCTTCGGCTGCGACGATGTAACCGGCGAGTACCGGCAGTACCGCACCATTCATGGTCATCGACACAGAGACTTTTTCCAGCGGAATGCCGTCAAAGAGGATCTTCATATCCTCTACCGAGTCGATGGCGACGCCCGCCTTGCCCACATCGCCGGATACGCGCGGATGATCGGAGTCATAGCCGCGGTGCGTGGCCAGGTCGAATGCGACGGAAACGCCCTGCCCGCCTGCCTCCAGTGCCCTGCGGTAAAACGCATTCGATTCCTCTGCGGTAGAAAACCCGGCGTACTGGCGAATTGTCCAGGGCCGCCCAGTGTACATCGTAGCCTGGGGGCCGCGCAGATAGGGAGACATGCCCGGCATGGTATCGGCGTATTCAAGGTCGGCCATATCCGCTGCCGTGTACAGCGGTTTGACGTCGATATCCTCCGCCGTGTGCCAAACCAACTCGTCCGGGGTCTTGCCCTTGGACTGCTTGGTAGCCAACTCTCGCCAGTTTTCCGGGGTAGCACTGGACTTGTCGAAAATCTTGTCACTCATGGGCAAACCTCAGTGCTCCTCGGCCGGTTGATTAATTTCAATCAATACGCCGTCGCAGCTTTTTGGGTGGATGAAGATAACGCGGGCACCATGGGCGCCGGGTGTGGGCGCATCGGAGAGAAACTGGTATCCCTTGTCTCGCAGTCTTGCCACATCCGCGTCGATATCATCAGAGCGAAAACACAGGTGATGCAGGCCACCGCCTTTCTTCTCCAGGTAGGTCGCCACCGGCCCCTCTCCGCGCAGCGGATGCACCAGTTCAATACTGGTGGGCGGCAGCGGCAAAAACGCTGCCGTCGTTTTGGCCTCCTCGACGTCCTCTGTGCCACCCAGTGGCAGGCCGAAATCGGTCACAAAACGCTGTATGGCTTTCTCCAGGTCAGGTACGGCAATCGCGATATGGTCCAGGGCAGTAATCATGGGTCGTCCTCGTTACAACTGCTGTAAAAATTTTGCGGTAGCCGCAGATCGTCGCGCTGCAATCTCCTCTGCGGAAACTTCTACTATCACTTCATCCGGGGTAATCTTGAAGATCGGCTGCCCCTTGGTAATGATGCTGCCATCCGTTTCAACCAACACTTTTGCGATGGTACCGGAGAACGGTGCATAGACCTTGTTGAACATTTTCATCACTTCCACGATGAACAGCGGGTCGCCGGCATTGAAGTGATCGCCCTCTTTGACATAGACGTCATGCGCCGGCGTTTCACGGGCGTAGAACATGCCGCCGCTCTCCGCGAGAATTTCATCAGAGCGGGCCTGTGGCGGCGGCACCAGTACTTTCGCCATGGCGGCCTGCAGCGTCTCGTCGGTAAGCCGCTCGGGTATATGGATGCTCAGGTCGGGGTTCACTGTCAGCGCATAGAAACCGGTTGACTCCGCGATACTCGGCAGTATTGCCAGGATATCTGCACCGGCCTGGAACCCGCGATGCGCACTGCGCACACGTGCCCAGAGCGCTTCATCCATGCCCTTTGGCGGCTCGCTGGCCTCGAGCGCGCTACACAGCTCCATCCAGTCTTCGGCAACCAGGCGATCGTTCAAGTCGGCGTAAAATGCCAGCGCATCCTGCAGGATGACATTGTCGTGATCCCAGATCATTGCCGCGGCGGGAGGCGCATCTCCGGCGAGATAATCCATATTCAGGAAGTGATAGGTGTCCGCCAGCAACTCGATCGGATTTTCATTCCAGCAAATCTTGCCGTCAATGAGGGTATAACAATCGCGATTGATGCTCAGCCAGCCGCTCAGGATATGCGGTTCTTCCAGTAGCCGTGTCAGCGGCCGCAGCAACAGCGTTTCTTTGAGTTGCAGCGTTTCCGCCAGCGCGGCCCTTTCTTCGCCTTCCAAACCGGACAGTGCTGTCTTGCCCAGCTCAGCATAGGCATGCGTGAGATCCAGGTCATTGGCCTGCTGTTTCAGTTCGCCGACGGCAGTCAGGTAGGGCACGATAAAGCGTGTCGTTGGACGCGCATTGATATTCTGGCCGATAAACCAGTTAACAAGGCCGTAATGGAATTCCAGGTTGGTGGCCAAATCGCGTCCGCGCATGCGAGTCAGGCGAATTGCCTCGGCCATTTTCTGGTAGGTGTCCAACCGCGTCTCACCCACGGTTAGCAACAGGGCGATATTGGAGTCGTAGGCGCCCGCCAGAGTGTACTTCATGAACACGTCGGTATCGGGGTTGTGCAGGCTGATACCCTGGTCGTCGCGGATTTCGCCGTGGCTGGCATCGCTCCAGGCCTCGATCACGCCACCGGCGTTGGGTTGCAACGCCTGATTGGTCGCGTTGAGTCTTGCCTCGACGCTGTCATTCATGCGCACAATACGCTCCGGTCGCGGCAGTTTCTCGCCGTGCGCGGCCAGCAATACCATTGCCTCTACCAGCGACTCGACCACAAACGACTCATCCGCGTTTTTCGGGTTGGTAAATTTGAGGGCATAGCACAGCTCGGTGACACGATGCTCTACCTGGATGCGAGTGTTCATTTCCATGAAGAAATGCTTGTCGCGATCCACGATACACTCAAACGTCGATACTGAATCCAGGCCGACCGCTTCGCCGAAGCTCTCTGCCTCTTGCTCCATCGCCTTCAGGGTTACGATATCCTGCTTCAATACCCGCGCCTCTTCAGCGCGCCCGTCCTCTTCCGCCTGCTGCAATGCCCGCTGCAATGACTCCACTGTGACCGAGACTTCGAGCAGTTTCTGCTCATGCATCTGCAGTGAACAATCGCGTCCGCCCATCGACATCGACCACTGGCCGTTGCCGATGACCTGGATTTCCTGGTGGCGGGTTGTCTCGATATTCAGTTCGACCAGCACGTTCTTGTTGTCGCCGACACCGGTCGTTTTCACCTCGTTAAGAATCTCCCGCACCATCTCAGCGGTGCGTGCAGATTCGCCGATGCCGAGAATTCGCTGACCCTTGCCGCCGCCGCCGCTGATCGCTTTCAGTCGAACACGGTTCTTTGGATAGTCGGCGGTCATCTTCGCCACCGCCTCCGTCAGGGTGACGCAGAGCTCGTCCACTGTATAGAGATCAATACCCTTTTTGTAGGATGCCGCCAGTACCAGGTCGGCCTTGTCTTCCAGTGTCATCGATTCATCGGACAGCGTGGCATCGTCTACGGCGAGACCGTGCTCTTTGACGAGTGCCTGGAGCGCGGCAACATCCGGGTGTTTCTTCAGGAGGGTCAGGGCCGTACCGTTGTCGATACCCGGTGTGACCGAAACACCACATTTCAACGCGGTGCGTTTGGCTTCATCTTTCAATCCGGCATCGTGCACAGTGCGCGAACAGGGGCCGATAAAATTCAGCCCGGCGTTTTCCATGGCCGCAACCATTGCCTCGTCCTCGGCCATAAAACCGTAGCCGGCAAAGATCGCGTTGTAATTGTTTTCCCGGGCGATGTTGATGATCTGCTCAATGCGCTGTTCCCGCTCTTCCTTGTTAGCGCCACTGTAATCGGGTACGCGGTGTACCCGGTCCGGGTCCGTCAGTGAACGCAGTTCCGGCGCGATCGCGTTGCGATACACGATAGAGTCTTTTTCCGACAACAGAATGCCAAAATGCGTGATACCCATCTCGGTGAAGACATCCATCGCTTCCTTTCGAATCGGGCCGCGACAGATGATCAAGGGCCTGATGTGCGTACAGTCGAACTGCCGCTCCCATTCGGTGGCGCCCTGCCCCAGTTTGCGATCGCGATGGATAAGCGGGTTACTCAGGTAAAATTCGTTGGACACGCCTGTCTTCCTTTAAAGTAATTTTGCCGTGGTTCGGTCTAGTGGAATTCGCGCTGCACTGACTGCAGTGGCTCGGGCCGATACCTGCGCAGGTAGAACGCCATGTTCTCGGTCAGCACCTGACGCAGGTCCGAGGGCATAACGATCTGCGATATCGAACCGAGACTGAGTGCCTCGTTCGGGTTCATAAGCTCACGCGCATAACGCTCTGCCAGCAGGGCCTCTTCGGACTTGACCCATGCATCGACCAATTCCTTCGCGGCGCTCTTGGCCTGCGACTCGGACAGACCAGCCGACAGCTGCGCCTTGGTCTCTGCCGCCAGTTTCTCCGGTACGGAACCACGTATTTTACGCAGTTCGGTTTTGTACACATACTCTACACCGGCCGGTCCCATCACCGCGACACGCGTGGTCGGCAGCGCAACAACAAAATCAGCACCCACCGAGAAGCTGTTAAACGCTGCATAGGCGCCGCCGAAGGCATTGCGCACCAGTACCAGAAAGCGCGGTGTACGCAGGTCCACAATGGCGTCCAGCATGGCCCGACCGGCCTGGATAATACCCCGAGTCTCCTGATCCTTGCCGGGCAGGAAACCGGTGGTGTCTTCCAGGAAGACGACCGGGATATTGTACAAGTTACAAAAGCGGATGAAGCGCGCATTCTTGTAAGCTGCGTCGATGTCGATCTGGCCGGAGGCGACGGCCGAGTTGTTGGCCACAAAGCCAATCACATTGCCGCCCATACGACCGAGTGCGGTGATGGTATTGCGCGCGCGATCAGGCTGTATTTCAAGAAAGTCGCCATGATCACACAGTTGCTGAATCATAATGGTGATGTCGATGGGCGTATTGAATCCCGTGGGTGAGTTCAGCGCCTTTTTCAGCAGGATATCAATATCCCAGGTTTTGCGATCCACCGGGTCTGAGCTGTGCTGGAAGGGTGCAAGCTCACCGTTGTGATCTGGCAGGTAGTTAAGCAGGGCTCGCACCTTGCGCAGTGCTTCTACTTCATCCCTGACCACAAAATCGGTGACGCCGGATTGGCTGTGCACTCCGGGACCACCCAACTCGTCCGGCGTAACGTCTTCGCCGAGCACAGATTTGACCACGCCCGGACCGGTCAGGCCAAAAAACGTCTCGTTGGGCTGAATCAGGAAGCTACCCTGACGCGGCAGATAGGACCCGCCGCCGGCATTGAAACCAAACATACACATGATACTCGGCACGATACCGCTGATGCGGCGCAGCGCGGCAAACGCTTCCGAGTAGCCGTCGAGACCGCCAACACCGGCCGGGATAAAAGCACCGGCACTGTCGTTGATGCCCACCACCGGAATGCGCTGCTTTGCCGCGAGTTCAAACAGCCGGGCGAGTTTGGCACCGTTGGTGGCGTCCATCGAGCCGGCGCGAACAGTGAAGTCGTGCCCGTACAGTGCGACGTCCCTGCCGTTGATTTTGATGATTGCAGTAACCAGCGAGGCGCCGTCGAGATTGGGTCCCCAGTTCTGGTACAGAATCGTCGGCGGCTCATCGCTCAGGTAGCGAATACGCTCCCAGATCGTCATCCGGTTTTTCTGGTGCTGGCGCTGGATATTCTTGACGCCGGCCGCCAGTTGCGGTCTTTGCTGCAGGTCCCAACCTGCTTTGAGGGACTCCTCATACAGGCCGGGCGCCGAGGCCACCTGGCCGGGCACCCGAAACTCACGCTCTTTGCTTTCGGCGAACGGGTTGTCCAGCGATGCGATCAGGGTATTGCTGTTCTTGTTCGTCATATTCCTTGGTCCAAAGGTTTCCCACGGGGTGATGGAGTATTCGAATTACGCTTGCAAAAAGACACGCCGGTTGCAAGTCGTGGCAGTCAGGCTTACGATGCAAACCTGCCAAAATTTCGGGCTGTTACAGTAATTTGCCGGGGCCGCAAAGTCAATTGAGATGGTGCGACATTTCAGGCTTTTTCAGCGTAGATGACCGTCAATTCACTGCAAATTGCGGCATTACACTCCACTTGGTATACCGTTATCAACAGAAGATTACGCACTATGCGCGGCCCTGACAACGCGGGCAATCCAGCCTCACACAGTGACGCTCGCGCAGCGGGTATTGCGCGGTGAGCAAGTCTGTCCATCTTGAGGAAATTCCCTACTTCGCGGATAGCTGTGAGCTGTTTGACAGAATCCGGGACCTGCCCCGAGCCGCGCTCTTGGACAGCAGTTTTCCGCACGCCCGCGGCGGCCGCTTCGATATCATCACAGCCCAACCTCGCTGCACCGATACCCCGCGCCTGGCTCCGGGTGCCAGCGAGCGGGAATGCCAGGCATTCTTCAGTGCGCTTCACCAGTTTCACAGCGAGTATTACCCATCCATTCAACCGGTATCCGCGGAAATACCCTTCTGTGGTGGGTTACTTGGCTACCTCGGTTACGAGGTCGGCAAGGGGCTGCACAGTATCCGCGACGCAACGTCCCCAAGCAGCTTTCCCGCTGCGCAACTATGTGCATATGACTGGAGTATTGTGCAGGACCACTTGCTGCAGCGCGCCGCGCTGGTGTTACAGCCGCGCGTCGGGGCGACTGAACGCAGTGATTTGCGAGCGAGACTGCGCCAGCCACCTGCTCACGACAGCACAGATTTCACGCTGACCACACGCTTCACCTCCAACCTGACTTCGGTACAGTACCGTGAGGCCTTCGATCGGATTCAACACTATATCGAGGCTGGCGACTGCTACCAGGTCAACTTTAGCCAGTGTTTCAGTGCCGGCTATAGCGGCGATCCCTGGCACGCCTATCGCGCGCTGAGAGCCGTCGCGGCAGCGCCCTTCTCCGCGTATCTGGATATCGCCCGGGACACAGCGCTGATGTGCCTGTCCCCGGAGCGCTTCCTGTCGCTGCACGGCCATCGCGTGGAAACCTCACCGATCAAGGGCACCAGGCCGCGACATCGCGATCCGCAACTGGACGAACTGGCGCAACAGGAATTGCGCGCCTCACAAAAGGACAGAGCGGAGAACCTGATGATTGTGGACTTGCTCCGCAATGACCTTGGCCGCAGTTGTACGCCGGGCAGTATCCACGTTGACCGATTGTTTGAAATACAGAGCTATCCCACGGTGCACCATCTGGTCAGCACCATCAGCGGTGAACTGCGAGCCGATTGCAGCGTCTGGGATTTGCTGCGCGACAGTTTCCCCGGCGGTTCGATCACCGGAGCACCAAAACGACGCGCGATGCAAATCATTGCCGAGTTGGAGCCCCATAACCGCGATGTGTACTGTGGTTCGGTCCTCTATGTCAGCGCGGATGGTCGCATGGACAGTAATATCGCCATCCGCAGCCTGCTCTGTGACAATGGCTCCGTGCGCTGCTGGGGCGGTGGGGGAATCGTCGCCGACTCCGGCTGGCAACAGGAATACCAGGAGTCCTATGACAAGGTGGGAAAGTTTCTGGCCGCGCTGGAGAAAACCGCGCTGAACGGCTAGCGGTCGCTTCCGGGGCGACAGCTGCCAGTGCGGGCTTGACGCGTAAACGGCGTTGGCAGTCGCGA
>TARA_R110002072_G_scaffold58824_13_pt1 | contig 13482 bp, 10 predicted proteins | sample TARA_R110002072 | Tara Oceans TARA_R110002072 (sample SAMEA4397118) | marine metagenome | biome: Polar Biome; feature: [SRF] surface water layer (ENVO:00010504); material: water (ENVO:00002006), including particulate matter (ENVO:01000060) such as... | depth 5 m | reverse complement strand
CGGCACCGTATCGCCCCGGCACCGTATCGCCCCTCTCAGTCGATCGCGTACGTCTTCAGCTTGGCGTACAGCGTGGTGCGGTTGATGCCCAGTTCGCGGGCGGCGTGGCTGCGGTTGCCTTCGCAGGTGTCCAGCACGCGGCGGATCAGGACCTCTTCCATGTCCTTCAGCTTGCTGCTGGTCAGCGGCAGGGCACCGTCCCCACCAGCCGCACCGGTGCGTTCGCCGTCGAGGCCCAGGTGCTGCGGGCGCACCAAGCCTTCCTCGGCCTGGATCGCAGCGCGTTCGACGGTGTTGCGCAGTTCGCGCACGTTGCCGGGCCACGGGTGCGCGCGCAGGCGTTCCATCGCGGCCTCCGAGAAGCCGGTGAAGTCACGGGCGAGCTCTTCGCCGAAACGCGCCAGGTAGTGCGTCGCGATCGGCGCGATGTCGTCCTTGCGTTCGCGCAACGGCGGCACGACGATCGACAGCACGTTCAGGCGATAGAACAGGTCCTCGCGGAACGTGCGCTCCTCGACCATCACCGCCAGGTCGCGGTTGGTGGACGCGAGGATGCGCGCGTCGACCGGAAGGTCCGCGCTGCCGCCCACGCGGCGATACGTGCGTTCCTGCAGGACGCGCAGCAGTTTGGCCTGCAGCGCCGGCGCGAGTTCGCCGACCTCGTCGAGCAACAAGGTCCCGCCGTCCGCCGCGTGCAACAGGCCGTCGCGCCCTTTCGGATCGCCGCCCGTGAACGCGCCGGGTTCGTAGCCGAACAGTTCGGCCTCGATCAGCGTCTCCGCGATGGCGGCGCAATTGAGTGCGATGAACGGGCCCTTGGCGCGGCTCGAGTTGTCGTGTACGGCGCGCGCGACGAGTTCCTTGCCGACGCCCGACTCGCCGTGGATCAGCACGGTGGTGCGCGGCGTCGCGGCGACCTTCTGGACCTGGTCCATCACGGCGCGAATGCCGCGCGAGCGACCGACGACCGCGCTGGCGCGCAGTCCCGCCAGTTCGTCGCGCAACCGATCGCGCTCCTCGCGCACGTTGCGACCGGCCAGCACGCGTTCGACGACGTCCTGGAGCTCTTCGCCACCGAACGGCTTCTCGAGCAGGTTGTCCGCGCCCAGCCGCATGGCCTGGACCGCGGTGCGCACGTCGGCGTGACCGGTCAGGATGACGACGCCCGGAGGGTCGTCCGCGGACATCAGGGTGGGCAGGACCTCGAGGCCGTTGCCCTCGGGCATGTCCAGGTCCAGCAGGACCACGTCCGGGCGCTCCAGGGCGGCCTGTTCCAGGGTTTCGCGCCCGGAACCCGCTTCCAGGGTCCTCCAACCCGCCGCCCGGCACAGGCCCACCAGACCCAGGCGCACCCCGGAATCGTCGTCGGCAATGAGGATCAGGGCGGGCATCCCCCGGATTCTAGCCCGGTTCCCTCACCAGATCGTGCCTGGAGTGCGCTCAACTCGTGCGCTGTCGGTGCTTTGCGTTCGCGGCCCCCGCAGGCGGGGCTTGATGCCCCGCCGAGGACGGCCGCGGACGCAAAGCACCGACAGCGCACGAGAGGGAGCCGAAGGCGACCGCTTGGGCATGCGCCGGGCGCGATCTGGTGAGGGAACCGGGCTGGCTCCCTGGGCCTCGATCCCTAGCACCGTCCACATTTCCCGAAAACGCCGTGATCACGGGCTTTTCGGCCGATTTGGGTCCTCCGGAGCCCGTCTCGAGCGCAGATCCGGTCCAAAAAGTCCGGGGCTGGGCTCATGCGGACGACCCCGGCACCGAGAACCGGCTTGCGTCAAGGAAGTCCTCGCCCGGACGACCGCGACGTACCGGCTTCACCGCCGGACTCAGCAAACCAAAACCACGATTAGGAAATCACCATGGGCCTTCGCATCAACACGAACGTCGCCTCCCTTACGGCGCAACGGAACATGTTCAATGTTACCGGCAAGCTGCAAGGGAACTTCGCGCGCCTGGCCTCCGGCCAGCGCATCGCCTCCGCCTCGGACGACGCGGCAGGCCTCGCCATCTCCGAGCGCATGCGCTCGCAAATCCGCTCCTACAGCGTCGCCTCCCGCAACGCCCAGGACGGTCTCTCCCTCGCACAGACTGCGGAAGGCGCGATGGAGGAACTCTCCAACATCGTCACGCGAATGCGTGAGCTCGCCATGCAGTCGGCGAACGGCACGTACTCGCAGGAAGACCGCGACGTGCTCGAGGAAGAGTTCGTCGCTCTCTACACCGAGATCGATCGCGTCGCCACGGACTCCGAGTTCAACGGCAACAACCTGCTCGACGGCACGTTCGCGACCGTGAACATCCAGGTCGGTATCGAGGATGGCGAGGTCATCACGCTCGACATGGAGGACCTACAGTCCGCCAACCTCGGTGGCGGAACTGGATTGCAGAACCTCTCCATCCTCACGGATGTTGGAGCCTCCGCAGCTCTCGATGAGCTCGACACGGCGATCACCGAGATCAACACCTCTCGAGGCAACGTCGGCGCCCAAGCCAACCGCCTCAACAGTGCCATGCGCTCCATCCTGAACGCGCGTGAGAACTTGTCAGCCGCCGAGAGTCGCATCCGCGACGTCGACGTCGCCGAAGAGACGGCGGAGCTGACGAAGAACAGCATCATGCAGCAAGCCGCAGTGTCGGTCCTCGCGCAGGCGAACAGCCAGCCGCAGATCGCACTCTCGCTGCTCCAGTAAAAACTTGAACGGCCTATCGTGGCCATTGCTGAGTGGGGGGCCGTCGGCCCGCCGACGGTCCCCTCCTTTACTCAGCTCCACGATCGGCAAATCCAATTTCGGACCAACGCAGTAGCGTTGGACGATCCCACCGGCTGACGCGGCTCCGCGTCGACCGCGTTCCTTTCCAAACGAAAGAGCGATCTCGCTCGGCCCCATCCATCGGGCCCATGAGTGAGATGTTCGAACCACTCGAGCGTCCTAAGCCCACCGCGGGCAAACGACGTCGCGGACGCCGTCGTGATCCCGTGGAACCCTCCCCGGGGAACTAAGCGAGGATGAGATACGCGCTCGAGTGTCCCCTGTCCGCATCCAATCCCAACTATTAAATAAGGAACCTATCGATGGGTCTTCGTATTAACACCAACGTTGCTTCACTCAACGCTCAGCGAAACTTGATGAATGTTTCGTCGCGCCTCGGTGGCAACTTCTCGCGCTTGTCCAGTGGCATGCGCATCGCGACGGCGTCCGACGACGCCGCCGGTCTTGGCATCTCCGAGCGCATGCGCTCCCAGATCAAGAGCTATGGCGTCGCCGCGCGGAACGCGCAAGACGGCATCTCTCTGAGCCAAACCGCTGAGGGCGCCATGTCCGAGGCGAGCAACATCCTGACGCGTATGCGCGAGCTGGCCATGCAGTCGGCGAACGGCACGCTGGGTCAGGATGATCGTGACGTTCTCAACACGGAGTTCGGTGAGCTCATTGAGGAACTCGATCGCCTCTCGACGGACACGGAGTTCAACGGGATTTCGTTGCTCGACGGCACGACCACTTCGGTTGACATTCAGGTGGGTATCGGCAGTGGCGACACCGTCGACCTCTCCCTCGTTTCGGTTGCCGCAGCTGACCTCGGTACCAACGGCGTCGACACCGACACCGTTGACTCGGTGGGTGCCGCAGACACAGCGCTCGACAACATCGACCTTGCCCTGACGGACCTCAACACGGCGCGCGGTACCCTCGGTGCCGACCAGAACCGGATGAACAGCGCCCTGCGCTCGATCCTCAGCGTGCGCGAGAACCTCTCCGCCGCCGAGAGCCGCATCCGCGACGTGGACGTCGCTTCGGAAACGGCCGACCTGACGCGCAACTCGATCCTGCAGCAGGCCGCCACGTCGGTCCTGTCCCAGGCCAACGCCCAACCGCAGCTCGCTCTCAGCCTCCTCGGCTAGACCTTCGGTTGACGCTCGTTCGGCGAGGGGACCTCTCCCCGTCGAACTTCCAAGAGCAGAGGGCTCCGGATCCCCATCCGGAGCCCTCTGTTTCGTTGTGGGACGCGGTTCACGCCGCCGATGAACAGCAACTCGACACCGTCCAGGGAGCGATCCAGGCCGTCGAAGTGCCCCTCATCGTGGATTGCGGCAGCCCCTCTGCGGGCTTCCCCCAGGAAGCCGCATTTCCCCTGGGTTCGCCAAAGTCCGGACCTGGCGCGGTTCGAAGAGGTCTTTGTCGTTTCGGATTCCCCATTCGGACGCACGGTCTCCCGTGGACGCACCCCGCACCCCATGGATGGCCCACGGTACGTCCCTGATCCTGGAGCTTTCGCTGTAGCGCGGCCCCATCGATCGCACGCCTTCGCGTGGACGCCGTTCCTTCTCAAACCAAGGTCGATCCTGCTCGCCCCGACTCGTTCGGGCTGACGCGAGGAGGACGACCGACCCGCCTGAGTGTTCGGATCCACTCGGGGCACTCGATGCTGCGGACAGCGTCAGGGCCCCTGGATCGCAACTCCCCATCGCCCACGAGAAGGAGATCGGCACGCAGGCGGTCTTTTTGTCCGCCCCCCAATCTCCATCTCCATTTCAGGATCCCCATGGGACTACGTATCAACACCAATGTCGCTTCCCTGAACGCGCAACGAAACCTGATGAACGTTTCGTCGCGCCTCGGCGGCAACTTCTCCCGCCTGTCCAGCGGCATGCGCATTGCCACGGCTTCGGATGACGCCGCAGGCCTCGGGATCTCGGAACGCATGCGTTCGCAGATCCGCAGCTACGGCGTTGCTGCACGCAACGCGCAGGACGGGATTTCACTCAGTCAGACGGCCGAGGGCGGATTGAGTGAGGTCGGCAACATCCTCTCCAGGATGCGCGAGCTGGCCGTACAATCGTCGAACGGGACCCTCAACACGGACGACCGAGCGACCCTCGACACCGAATTTGGCTCGCTGATCGAGGAGCTCGATCGCATCTCGACGGACACCGAATTCAACGGGATTCAGCTGCTCGACGGGTCCAACACTTCGATCTCGATCCAAGTGGGTATCAACTCGGGTGGGACGATCGACCTCACCCTGGATTCGACAGCAGTTGCTGACTTGAGCCTCACTACATCGAACGTAGCGACCACGACAAACGCCGGGCTGGCCCTGGACGCCATCGACACCGCGCAAGACACCGTGAACACGCTGCGTGGAACGTTGGGAGCCGAGCAGAACCGCCTGGAGAGCTCGATGCGCTCGATCCTGAGCGTGCGCGAGAACCTGTCCGCCTCCGAGAGTCGGATCCGCGACGTGGACGTCGCTTCGGAAACCGCCGACCTGACCCGCAACTCGATCCTGCAGCAGGCCGCCACGTCGGTGCTGTCCCAGGCGAACGCCCAGCCGCAGTTGGCGCTCAGCCTGCTCGGTTAGGAACGCCGCGGTCCCTGGGGCCGCGCCAGGTGAGCAGCAAGGGCCCCGGACTTCGCGTCCGGGGCCCTTGTTGCGTGGGGCCCATCCATGCACGCAGGAGGTCCGGAACCAGGTCGTTCCGGGCCGGAAGGAATGGCCCGAACACCCCGTGGACGGCCCGCTCTCGCGACGCGGACGGGAAAACGTTTCCACCCACGAATTCCGTGCTTCGGAATCCCTAAGGCTGCGCGGGATCCCGCCGATAACACCCGCGGAATCCCCTCCCCAACATCCCCATGGTCAACGGAACCGGCATCAGCTTCTCGGGCCTCGCAAGTGGTCTCGATACGACTTCGATCGTGCAGCAACTCGTTGCGCTCGAACGCATCCCCATTCAGCTCGTCGAGGCCCAGCGCCAGGAGCAGAAGGACAAGCTGAACCTCGTCAATCAGTTCGCCGATCTGGTGAATGCGTTGAAGGACAAGGCCCAGGTGCTGGGTACGCGCGACGGATTCTACGCCTGGAAAGTCGGCGGAGCCTTCGAGGACGCCGCCAGCATCACCGCGACGAGCGGTGCGGCGGGCGGCACGCACACCTTGGACGTTCAGTCCTTGGCACGCACGGATCGCTGGGCGTTCGACGGCGTTATGGATCCCGCCGCCGATCTGGCGACCGCGGACGGACAGCAGATCGCGTTCTCCGTCGGGTCGACGTCCTACTCGATCACCCTCACCCAGGACTCGTCGAGCTTGAACGACATCGCCAGCGCGATCAACGAGGCTGCGGGGTCCGACGTCTCTGCGACGGTCGTCAACACGGGGACGCAGTCCTCCCCGTCCCACCAGTTGGTCATCGCTTCGAAGACCGCCGGTGAGGACGCACGCATCACGGGGCTGGCCTCCAACGTCGCCGGGCTTACCATCGACGGAGCCGGAGCCGACGCGGAAGGGGTCGCGACGAGCGCCAACCACCTGTCGGTCGGTTCGAATGCCGTGGCCATCATCGACGGGTTGACCATCACACGCGCGACCAACGACTTCAGCGACGTGTTCGATGGCGTGTCGATCGATCTGCAGTCCGCGTCCCAGGGCGAGGTGACCTTCAACGTCGATGCCGACAAAGAGGCCATCCGCACGACGATCGACGAGTTCGTGACCGCGTACAACGAGATCATCGACTTCGTGGACAAGCAGAGCACCGTCACGCCGGGTGATACGGAAGACGACGGGAACACCACCGGGGCGCTGTTCGGCGATTCCTTGCTCGGCACGGTGCGTAGCACCATGCGCAACTCCCTCTTCAACATCCCGCTCTCGGTCATTCAGGCCGACACGACCGGGTTCTCGACGCTGAGCACCCTCGGCTTCAAGACCGACGTCGACGGACGCCTCAGCATCGAGGACGACAAGTTCGACGCCAAGCTGCTCGAGGACCTCGATGCCTTCGCGGACCTCTTCGTCGACAACGACGGATTCGTGCGGGATCCGAACGCGGTGGGCAACACGCCGGCGTACTACGCGGACACGACCGCGGACAGCGGTCTGATGGCCGATCTGGAGCGTTCGCTCGGCCAGCTCTTCGGCAACCTGCCCGACAACAACGAGAACATCACCCTGCGCGGCTTGTTCGACCTGAAGCGCGACACGATCAACGATCAGATCGAGCGACTCACCGACTCGATCGACGCGAAGGAACGCCGCATCGGCGACTTCGAGAACGACCTTATCCTGCGCTTCGCGCGCCTCGAAGAGCTGATGGGTTCCCTCAACGCACAGGGCGCAGCCCTGAACAGCGTACTCGGCCAATTCTGATTCCCCACGCCATGCATCCCCGCAACGCCGCCGACGTCTACCGCACCTCGTCCGTCGAGAACGCACCGCCGATCCAGATCATCCGCATGCTGTACGAGGGCGCGCTGCGTTTCCTCGAGCAAGCCAGTCGGCTCGATCCCTCCGACCCCAAGTCCGGGTTCCCCCAGGCGATCACGCGCGTGGACGACATCGTCGTCGAGCTGCGCCTGGCCTTGGACAAGGACGTCGGGCCCGAGGTCAGCGAGAACCTCGAACGCCTGTACCTGTACTGCGAGGACGAGTTGGGTCGCGCCACCGTGGACCGCACCCTCGAACCGCTGCCCAACGTGCGCACGGTTCTGGAGGTCCTGCTGGACGCCTGGCAACAGGTCGAAGTGCAGGCGGGTCGCTGATGGACCTCACCCCGGAACGGGCCTTCGAACACCTGTCTGGCGTTCGTGCGGCACTGACCGACCTGTTGGACGCGGTGGAATCCCCGTCCGGTGGGGACAGCGCGATCGAGGAGGCCCAGCGACGGGCCGAGCATCACGCCGACATGCTGGGAGATCCGGTCGAACTGCTGACTTTGATCCCGGCCAGCTCCCGCGACCGGTTGCTGGACAAGTTGGAGGACTGGATGCGTCTGGTCTCGCTGGCCACGGCCGCGGTGAGCCGCAACCGCGAGTCCGCCGAGGTCGCGTTGGAGCATCTGCAGAGCGGACGCCGCAGTCTGCTCGCACTCGACCGTGGGCAAGAGCCCGGTCGCACGTGTGACATGTCCGCCTAGAGCGGGCGTTCAGCGCTGGACGATCCGCGCACGCCAAACGGCTGCATTCGCTTCGTCCTGCTGGATCTCGTAGAGATCGACGACGCGCCGAATCGCGTCCTGCGTACGGAAATCACCCTCGCCGAGCTTGGCGAGGAGCACCTCGACCGATTCCAGGACGTGGGGGCGTGCGCTGTCGGGTTGCCCCTGCGCGAGCATGCAGCCCCCCAAGATGCTACGCGTATTGGCGGTCAGCCAGTGACCGCCGAGTTGCGGATCATCGGATCGCAGCGCATACGCGCGCTCGAGTGCCGCGCGCCCCTTGTCCAGCTCGTTCGCCTGGACACAAACGACGCCCAGCATGGTCAGCGGTCCGCCGAGTGCGGTGGCGTTCGGGCCGGAGTCGAGCTCCTGCATCGCCAATCCACGCTCGATCGGTTCGATGGCCGCGGCGGCGTTGCCGGCGCGGAACTCGATCATGCCCAACGTGCTCCAGTAGCTGGCGAGCTTGGCATCACCCGACCTGCCCAAGGCTTCGAGGAACGCACTGTGGATGTGCACCGACTCGCGGGAGGCCTCGCGAGCGCGCGCCAGGTCCGGCAGGTCCATCAACATCCAAGCGTGGACGTTGAGCGCGTTCGCGAGGTCGGGGTGGTCGTCGCCGAGTGCGGAGCGGCGGATCCGGATCGCCTGGAGGAAGTGCTCGTCGGCCGCCGGGAGGTCGCGCAGGCGATGCAGGAGTTGGGCCTGATTCAGCGCGAGGGACGCCAGATCGGGGTGATTCTCCGGCAGGACCCGCTCGAGACTCGCCATGGCGAGCCGGCGTTGCTGGAGGGCATCGTTCAATCGGCCTTTGGTCAACAGCGCGTTCGCGTAGGCCTCGCGGGCGCGCGCCAGGTCCGGGTGGTCCGCATGCACGCGCCCCTCGATCGCGGCGACCGCGAGGGCGCCGTGCTCCAACGCATCGTCGAAGCGGTCCTCGACCTGCGCTTGCGCCGACAAGGACGCGTGAGCCAGGGCCACGGGCGTCAGGGCGCTCTTGTCCGAGACCTTGATCAACGTGTTCAAGGCCTGCGTGCGCTCGTCGTGGCGCCCTTGAAGCTTGCGCAGTTCGGCCAAGCCGTAGAGCGCGGTGACGTGGTGGCTGCGTCCCCGGTGCGGCGGGTGTTCCAGGAACGCGATCGCCGCTGTGAGCCGCTGTTCGGCGCGCTCCGTGTTGCCGAGGCGCACGTCGATCATGCCGCCGGCGCCTTGCAGCAACGCCATGCGATCGGCGGGCGTGCGCTCGTCGTCGCGGCAAAGAACGATGGCGCGTGACAGGACGTCCTCGGCCTCTCCGAGCTTGCCCAGCTGGTAGTAGGTGATCCCTAGCGTGCCCAGGACGTCGGCCAGGGCACGCGGATGGTCGACGAGCGATCCCTCGGCCGCAGCCAGGGCCTCATCGAGCAGTTCGACGACGGTGACCTCCTTGCCCAACGCATGCGCCGGGCGCGCGCGTTCGAGCAAGCTGCGATGGAAGTCGGCGACGAGGGCTTCGGTCGTGCGCGCGTCCCGTTCGCCTTCCTCGGCCAGCGCCTGCTTGTCGCCGGCCCGCACGAGTCGCCAACCCAGGACCGAGGTGATCAGGACGATCGCGGCGACCGCCAGAACGGCCGTGCGGTGCCGTCGCGCGAACAATCGCATGCGATGCAACGTCCCAGCAGGTCGCGCGAGAATGGGGCGATGCGAGCGGTGCCGGTCGAGGTCGTCGAGGAGCGCGGCCACGGTCGGGTAGCGGCGCTCCGGATCCCGTTCGAGAGCCGTCATCAGGATCGTCTCGAGGTCGCGCGGGAGGTCGGGGATCCAGCGCGAGGGGCGCGTGGCTTCGTCCTCGGTGATCGCACGCAGGATCTGGGTGATGCTGCGGTCCCGGGTGACGTGGGGGAGCCGGCCGGTCAGCAACTCGTACAGCACCGCGCCCAATCCGTAGACGTCACTGCGCACATCGATCGCGTTGGAGTCACCGCGCGCCTGCTCGGGACTCATCGTGCCCAGGCTGCCTGCGATCTCGCCCGCGCGTGTGATCAACGTGGCGGCCCGTTCGACGCCGACCGCGCGCGCGATGCCGAAGTCGATCACCCTGACGCGCCCTTCGGCGTCGACCAGCAGGTTGTCGCTCTTCAGGTCGCGGTGCAGGACGCCACGTCGGTGCCCGTGTTCGATCGCGGCCGCGGCTTGCCGGAAGAGCTCGAGCCGTGCCTCGCGATCGAGCCCGCGCTCTTCGGCGGCGCGCGCGAGGGGCCGGGCGTCCGCGACCAGTTCCATGGCGAACCAAGCGCCGTTGACGCCACCCGCGGAGAACGTGCCCACCTCGAACACCTGGGCGATGCCGGGGTGGTCCAGGCGGGCGAGCGTTTCGGCCTCGAAGCGCAACCGTGCCACCTCGCGCTCGATCCCGGGCAGGCTGCGGACGAGCTTGAGGGCGACGATGCGCTTCGGTTCGGCCTGTTCGGCCTCGTATACGACGCCCATGCCGCCTTCGCCGATCGTTCGACGCAAGGTGAAGCCCGCGATCGTCACGCCCTCGAGCGGGGCCGCGTCGGGGGGCTCCAGGAAGCCGGCGTCGACCGATTCGTGACCGCGGAGCAGAGCGTCGACCTCGCGGCGCAGATCGGAGCGATCGGTACAGCGCTCGGTGATGAACGCAGCGCGCGCGCTCGGGTCCAGGTCCAGAGCCTCGAGGAAGAGCGTCTCGGCGGCCTGGAATGCGGGCCGACTCATGCGCTGAATCCTCGGTTGCCGGCCTCGGACGTCACCGCATCACGCAAGAACGCCCGGGCCACGGTCCAGTCGCGTTCCGCCTGGCGCAGCGAAACGCCCAACGCCTCCGCCGCAGACCGCATGTCCAGTCCCGCGAAGAAGCGCAGCTCGACCAATCGTGCCTTCTGCGGATCGCGGTCCTCGAGTCGCTCCAAGGCGTCCTCGAGCGCGAGCAGATCGGTCGACCGCTCCTCGAACGCAGCGAGGGTGGCGTCGACGGCGGCGTCCTCGTCGAGCGCGACCGGACGCAATCCGTCACCACGTTTCTGTGCGCGACGTGCGCGAGCGCGATCGACCAGGATGCGTCGCATCACGGTGGACGCGGCGCGGAAGAACTCACTGCGGTGTTCGGCGCCCAGGGAATCCTGGCGAGCCAATCGCAACCAGGCTTCGTGCACCAATGCCGTCGGCGCGAGCGTGGCGACGTTCTCCTGGGCCAGGCAGGAGCGGGCCAGGCCGCGCAACTCGTCGTAGACCCGCGGAACGAGTTCGTCCAAGGCGGTCCGGTCACCGTCGGTGGCGGCGCGGAGGAGGCGAGAGACTTCGGGGAGATCCTGCATGGCGGATGGGGCGCTCGATCCTACTCCAGAGCCTGGAAACGGGGATTCATGGCGGAAATCCGGTGGCTCGATCCTGGAGCGCACGGGTTTCGAGCGGATTCCTGGCGGGAGGTGGATCCGGCTCTCGCGGAGACGGTGGAGCGGGACCCAGCGGCCTCCCCTCCCCTCGAACCCTCATCGAAGCGCCGCGGCTCCATCGATCCGGAGCACTCCCCGATATGAAATCCATCCCCTTCCTCCTTCTCCTTGCAGCTCCAGCGCTCGGGCAGACGCCCCTCGAGGACACCGGCTTCGACGACACGACGCCTGTCACCGATCAGGACGTGGTGATCGTCCGCGAGCGCGCCTTTGGTGCGGGCGGCATCGACCTCAGCGCCTACGGCATCCTTGGAACCCCGGACTTCGTCCAGTCGATCTATGTCCGCGCCTACCACGCGAGCGGCGCTGACCGACACGTCACCCGTGGCCGCCTGGTGTTCCCCGCCGGCATCACCATCCTGGGCGTCATCACCGATGCTTCGGGTCTCGGAGGCAGTACGGACGATGGCGTGCTGACCGCGAGCGACCTGGACTTCGGGATCGGTGGCGACCCCGACCTCTACTCCGGACCCTTCCGTGGTCTGGACGCGGTCAGTTCGTCCGAACACGTCTTCGTCCGCAGCAACAACACGGTCGATTTCTATCTCCATCAGTCGTTGAACGACCTGGACGACTTCCGCGTTCTGATCGACCATGGCTCGAGCTTCCCGGCCAACGTCGACTTCGACGTTCAGCTGATCGTCGACAACGCCGCGGTGAACCTGGACTCCGAAGCCGGCGTGCGCGTCGGCATCGTGCCCAGCCCGACCACCGGGAACGGTGTCTGGTCGGACGCGAACGGACTCACGGACATCCCGTTGATCGGGACGTCGACCCCGAGCCCGGGACCTGGTTTCCTGGCGGACCCCTATGCGGGCATCCTGATGCATCGCAACGCCTCGTTCGGCGAAGGCGGAACGCTCGAGTGGTACGACCTGGCGAACGAGGTGCTGCTCACGCACGCACGCAGTGGCCCCTGGAAGGACCTGGAAGCCGGGCCCTTCGGTCGCTTGTACGGCAGGGAGCTCAACTACGGGGGCTTCGTCACGGTGGACCTGGAGTCCGGATCAGAAGGTCGCACGGACATCAGTGGACTGCCTCCCGCAGCGCTCAAGCCCACGTTGGTGAGTGCCATCCCGGGTACGGACGATCTGCTGATCTTCGCGGAGGGCAGCGTCAACGGTCCGGTGCATGTCTACACCGTCGATGTGCGTACTGGCGTGGCGACGAACTTCTGGACTTCGCTGAGCGGTGCTCAACCCGGAACGCCCCAAGGGGCCACGGTCATGGGCAACAAGGGATACTTGCTGGGTCAGGAGGGCGACATCCTGGAGGTCGACCTGACGACCGGAGCCATGGTGTCCACCGACCTCGGCGTCAACGGTTCCTACTTCGACATCAAGGTCAGCCCGGCGGGCAACACGCTGCTCCTCCTGTACCGGACCCCTGGAACGGTGACGGGTAACGTCACGGAGTACGACCCCGTATCCGGGATTCAGACGCCGCGCATCGTGGCGGACCCCACGATCACGTTCTGCACGGCGATGGTGCTCGACGGCAGCACGCTGTGGATCGCTCGTCGCGCTCAGGGCTCCCTCACGGCCACGTTGTCGACCTACGACGCCACCACGTGGACGTTGATGGAGGTGTATCCGGAATCCATCGAGTTCAACGTCGAGGACATCGCTCTGCCGCCCGCGTCGACGCGCTTCGATCAGCAGTACTGCACGCAGACGCCGAAGAACTCGAACAACCGTGTTTCGTGGATCACCGCGTTCGGCAGCCCGGTCGTTGCCGACGACGACTTCGAATTGCGTGCGTTCAACATGCCGAACAACCAGTTCGGGATCTTCATCAACGGCCCTGGCCAGATCTCGATCGACATGCCTGGCCAGAGCTACAACACGCTCTGCGTCGGTCCGACCCAAGGTCGATTCGATCAGAGCATCTTCGATACGGGCATATCAGGATCCGCCTCGTTGCAGGTCGACCTGGCCAACATGCCGACCAACATGGGGCCCGTTCCGGTGCTGCCCGGAGACACCTACACCTTCCAGGCCTGGCATCGCCAGGGCGGCGGCGGCGCTGGTTTCACGGATGCCATTCAGGTCACGTTCCAGTGATTCGAATCACCTGAGAGAGAGGTGTC
>TARA_R110002072_G_scaffold154941_2_pt1 | contig 13484 bp, 13 predicted proteins | sample TARA_R110002072 | Tara Oceans TARA_R110002072 (sample SAMEA4397118) | marine metagenome | biome: Polar Biome; feature: [SRF] surface water layer (ENVO:00010504); material: water (ENVO:00002006), including particulate matter (ENVO:01000060) such as... | depth 5 m | reverse complement strand
CAATTTTATAGTAGCCATAGACCAAATGCCTATACCAACAAGTGCCACTATAAATAATCCAATAATAAACTTATTATTAATGGAGTATGAAATGATTTTATTAATCATAAAAAATGTATTAATTCAGTTAAACTTCTCGATACAATTCTGATATAAACATTAGAATCATTCGAAATCAGAAGAACCTTAAAGGCTCAAAATTGGATATAACTATCCTTTAAAAAACTGAATTATGCCCTTGGAGGCTGTAAAATTGAAGTAGTAAAATCTTTTTCTATACCATTAAGGTAGAAAAAATCTTGAGTAGAAATATAAGATATATTAAACTTTACATTAACGAATTTGAAGTTTATTGTACTAATGTGGCAACATTGACAAATACAAAAAGGAGAACATAAATCTGAACCTTCATGATTATCACCAATATTTTTAGAAACCTCAGTTTTAACATCATTATCAAACATGCCATAATCTTCGCAAGGAGCTAAATTAAGCGCAAAGAGATAAGTTGATAATATGAGTGTTAATAATTTCATCTTAGCAAAGGTATAAATTAATTGGTGCAATGGTTGTGCAAAAATAATAAGGTATTAGCAACAACTTTTATTTTCTTGAATTGGAGGACAGGCAACAGTCCCGTAAGAGCAATAAACACAGCAATCTCCTTCATTTGGTTTTAGAACTGTTTTGCAATTATCACACTCGTAAAAGAATTGACAAGCGTTTGTTGGCATATCTTCTACTTTTTTATGTGCGCAGTTAGGGCAAGTAATTTCTGATTTTAATTGGACTTCCATTAGTTTTCTTTTTTCTCGTTTACTTTATAACCTGTTGAGTTAATAGCTTCTTCAATATCTTCTTTTGATATTTTTGTTTTATCAAATTTAACCTCTGTATTTTCTTTTTCAAAAGAAGGAGTTACACTAACAATCCCATCCAATTCATTAATAGCGTGTTTTATGCTTTCTTCACAACTAGCACAAGTCATCCCTTGAACACCAAAGTTTACTGTTTGAATATCTGATTGATTTATAATTACTATTTCCTTTTTATTATCTGGATAAAAGATATGAGCATAATAAGGAAAGCTAATTGAAATGGCTGCAAACAATGTGATAGCTATTAAAAAACCTTTGGTTTGATACCATTTCGGTTTTACATCTACTTCACAGCAATCCTCTGCTTTTTTTGGTTTTAAATAATTATACCACGCATAGCCAATTGTTACTATGGCTAAACCAATTAAATAGGGTCTAAAAGGTTCCATCCAAGATAAAGCGGAAGCGCCACCACCTACCCCTACTATTAAAGCAATAACTGGAGGTATGCAACAAGATGATGATGCTACAGCAGCAAACAAACCTGTGTATGCTGCGTTTTTTGATGCTCTTTCTGTACCCATAATTATAAATTTTATGCTATTTTTCTTTCTAGTTTTATTGATCTAAAGACATTTTTTAAAATATCTGTCTCATCTTCATTTAATGAATAATATATAGTTTGACCTTCTCTTCTAGCTGTTATAACACTTGCATCTTTCATTTTACGGATATGCTGCGAAACAGCTGGAACACTCATTTTTAAAATATCTGCTAAATCACAAGGGCATAGTTCTTTTTCCATATTTAAAAGAAAAAGGATTTTTAAACGAACCTCATTACCAGTAATAGATAAAAGTTTAGATATTTTTTGAAAGTTTCCTTCCATTTTATCTATCGTTGCCATACAGTTTTGTAACTGTTTGTGATTGGCTTCAGCTCTTGTACAGGATATTTCTAGTTTCATATAAGTATGTTTGATTATGTAAACATATAATTAAATTAGCATTTAATCAAATTCTTAAATAGTGTTTTTAAGTATCAAGTATATTATAGCTTTTGTTCCTTTTTCAGAGATTCTTAAAATACAATGAAATGAACTAATTTTATAACATAAAAAAACCTCCCTAGCTGAGCAAGAAGGTTTTGTAATTATATTCAATTTGTTGTTTTTATTTTTTTAGAATCAATTGATACACACAAGGTATCACTACCAAGTTTAATATGGTCGCTGACAATAAACCACCTAAAATAACTACAGCCATCGGACTTTGTATTTCACTACCTGGTTCGCCACCTTTTAATGCTAATGGAATTAATGCTAAACCTGTTGTAAAAGCTGTCATTAAGATTGGATTTAAACGGTCTAAAGCTCCTGTTTTTATCAACTGAAACCCTTGTATTCCTTCTTTTCTCAAATCCTCATAACGTGAAACCAATAAAATACCGTTACGTGTAGCAATACCAAAGAGACTTATAAATCCTATGGTCGCTGCAATACTTATAATTCCTGATGTGAAATACACAATCAAAATACCACCTATTAATGCTAAAGGCAGATTAATCAATACAACAAATGCTAATTTTACATCTTTGAATTCATAATACAACAATAGGAAAATAATACCTATAGCAAGGATTGCAGTTACCATAAGCAATTGAGATGCCTTGGATTCGCTTTCAAATTGTCCGCCATATTGAACTCGGTAGCCTTCTGGCATATTTACATTGTTTGCGACAACTTCCTTTATTTCGTTTACTGCACCACGTAAATCCCTGCCTTGAACATTGGCAGCGACAACTATTTTCCGTTGTACATCTTCACGATTGATAGTATTAGGGCTACTGACAGATTGAATAGTTGCCAATTCGCCCAAAATAGTTTGTCCACCATTCGGTAAACTGATTAAGGTATTGTTGATATTTTCAATATCATCCCGAAATGGTTTTTCATAACGCACTACCAAATCGAAATATTGTTGACCTTCATAAATTTCACCCGCTTCTTCTCCTGCAAAAGCAATATCTACTTGTTCCATTAAATTACCTACGGTCATTCCATAAGCCGAAAGAATCTGGCGTTTGGGTTTGATACGTATTTGTGGCACTTCAATTTGTTGATCTACAGCAACATCTGCCAATCCATCAATATCTTTGATATTCTGCTCTACGCTTTTACCTACTTCAAACAAGCGTTGTAAATCTGAACCAAATATTTTAATGGCAATGTTTGCACGTGTTCCCGAAAGCATATGGTCAATTCGGTGTGCGATTGGTTGACCCAATGTAATATTTACGCCTGGTGCAATGCTTAATTTTCTTCGGACTTCTTCAAAAAAATCTTCTTTGGTTTTGTCTTTCAAAATAAAAGGCACATCTATTTCCGAAGCATTCACACCTTGTGCGTGTTCATCTAATTCAGCCCTTCCTTGTCTTCGAGTAACAACTGACACTTCAGGTAAATCCAATAAAATAGTTTCTATCAATTTCCCCGTTTTATTACTTTCTTCTAAAGACATTCCCGGTGGACCAACCACACTAATTACCAACGACCCTTCATTAAATTCAGGTAAAAAACTTCTACCTAATTGGGTTAACACCAAAAGACTTATGATAAAGGCAATTACTGTAGTTCCAATAATGGTTTTAGGAATATTTGTGGCACGTTCCAAGAGGTTGCCATAATGTTTCTGTAACCAACGTTCCACACGTGTTCCCTCTGCTTGCTTGTTTAAAAGCTTTTCATTGTTTAATAAATAAGAACATAAAATTGGCGTTACGGTTACTGCAACTATTAATGATGTTAAAACAGAGGTTACAAAAGCAATACCTAAGGGTTGCAACAATCTACCTTCCATTCCACTTAAAAAGAATAATGGAATAAATGAAACAATAATAATTAGAGTTGCGATAATGATGGAACTTCGTATTTCAACTGATGCATCACGAACAACCGTAATTGTTGATTGTCGTTCTGTTATTGGCTTTTTGATGTTCTCTCTTAATCGTTTATACACATTCTCCACATCAATAATGGCATCATCAACCAACGCTCCAATGGCAATTGCCATACCTCCTAAGCTCATTGTATTAATAGTATAACCCAACCATTTTAAGATGATAATGGATACCAATAATGAAATAGGAATCGCCAATAAAGATATTAAGGTCGTTCTCCAATTCATTAAAAAGATGAAAAGGATAATCATGACAAAAAAAGCACCTTCTAATAAGGTTTGATTCAAATTGCTGATGGATGCATCAATAAAATCAGACTGTCTAAAAATGTGACTTTTGATGTTGACACCTTTTGGCAAAGTTGTTTGTAAGTCAGCAATCGCTTCATCCAAACGATCTGTCAGTTCTAAAGTATTTACATCGGGTTGTTTAGAAATGGTTAAAATTACCGCTGGATTTGCATTTAATGACCCATCACCAATCTTATCGGCAGCTCCAATTTTAACTGTTGCTACGTCCTTAATTTTTATGGTTTGCCCATTCACTTGTTTTAAAACAGCTTCCTGTAAATCTTCCAACGCATAAGCTCTACCGCTACCTTTAATAATATACTGATTGCCATATTGATTAATCACGCCACCAGGAGCATTTTTGTTTGCTTCCTTAACGTGTTCTACCAAATTGGTAAGACTTACATCGTAATGCTTCATTTTTTCTGGATTAGCAAATACTTGATACTGCTTATAATCGCCACCAATGACTACCACATTGGCAATACCACCAATCGCTTTTATACGAGGTCGAATTGTCCAATCTGATAAGGTTCTTAATTCCATCGCGGATAAACTATCAGAAGTCACACCCAAGAGCATTATTTCTCCCATAATAGATGAAATAGGCGCCATTGTTGGTGCTCCAATACCTTCGGGTAAATTCTCTCTTACCATAGGAATACGCTCACTTACAATTTGGCGTGCGCGATAAATATCGGTTCCCCATTCAAATTCTACCCAAACAATTGAAATTCCTGCTGCTGACGACGAACGGATTCGTCTCACATTTGGCGAACCATTTAAAGCTGTTTCTAATTGGTAGGTTACTAATTTTTCGACTTCTTCAGATTCCATTCCGTGAGCTTCGGTAAGAATGGTTACCGTTGGTGCTGTAAGGTCTGGGAATACATCAACGTTCATTGTGCGAGCATAATAAACGCCCAATACACTTAACGCTACTGCTCCCAATAAAATGAGCAATCTGTTTTGAAGTGAAATTGATAATATTTTATTTAACATTTGCTTCGTTTTTAATGTTCGTGACCGTGTGCAGGTGTTGAACCAGACATTGAAGCCATTTTAACTTGATATGCTCCTATAGTTACCACGACTTCACCAACTTGTAAGCCTTCAAGTATTTCTACATTCTTGCCATTGCGTTTTCCGATTTTTATAGGTCGTCTTTCAAAACTTTCTCCTGAAAGTTGTACCATTACGGAATAACTTCCATAATCTTCCAACAAAGCACTTACAGGAATCATTGTATTTTGGGTTGCGTTGCCCATTGCAATTTGAACGAGTGTTAAGCTTCCTTCTGGCATATCAACATCTTCATTTACTTCTGCAAATACTGAAATTAGTGGTCTATTATTATCTACATCTTTAGCGATAGAAAGGATTGAACCTCCAGATGTTGCAACATTTTGCCATTGACCATCGTTGGTTTGATACCAAATACTCTGTGCATTTTCCATCGTAAGTCCATAGGAAGGCGCTATTTGTGTTTTTAGTACTCTGGATTGATGTGTACCTACAGTTAGCATTGCTAAGCCTTGATCTACATAATCGCCATTAGCGACATTAATTGCTGTGATGTAACCATCAAAAGGTGCTCGAATTTGCTTTCCACCACCAGAAACTCCTGATGCCAAACTTTGGTAGTTGGATTTTGCAATGTTGTAATTGCTTTCTACTTTTTCAAATGCTGCTTTAGGAACAATTTTAGATTCGTATAACTCTTTCTTTCTATCATATTCAGATTTGGCTTGTTCATATTTCGCTTTCGCGGAAGCGATATATGTACTCAAATTATTGGATGCCAAACCTTTACTACTAACGTTGATTAATAATTGTCCACGTTTTACCAATGTACCTTCTGTAAGATTGTTAACAGCAAAATCCACTACGCCATTGGATTTAGCTACCAATGTTTTTACTGAACCTGATGCAGGTGTCCAAACACCTGATGTATTAATCACATCATAAATTTTTCCATTAACCACAGGTGATGTTTGAAAGTCGATTTTCCAAGCCTGTTCTTTTAAAAACGAAATGCCTGCATCTTCACTTGCTGCACCTAACGCATTTATAGCATCTTCTTTTGAAGCATAAACAATGATGTCGTGAACAATTAGTGTATCGCTGAATGTGGGTGTTTTAATATCAAATATTAATTTGAAATTACCCGCTTCTTTAGGTTGTAGTGATGGCGAAAATATGCCAGGTGATGATGGTGATTCCACAGTATTACGAATGCCTTTATCGCTTTTAATTAAACTTACTGTAACCTTGCCCTCACGAACAGGTTTATGCTTCTCTAACACTGTGAAATGTGCAGCAAAGCGACTGTTTTCACCAACAACTAAAGCAGGAAACTCAACAAATAATTCTGTTTTATCTGTCCATAGTGTCATACTTTTTGTAGGAATAGGTTCTACTTCGGAAGCAGTACTATCCTCTTTTTGATTTCCGCAAGACATTAAGAGCATTACGGATAATAAGATTATATATTTCATCTGTATATATTTATTGAATTACACCTATGATATTGTAATTTCCTTTAGTAGTTAAGGTGATTGTGATGTCTTTTGAACTTGTGTTTTTCCAATACCAACCGTGAGAACCTTTATAGGGTATAGTGACCTTCCCTTTTGCAGCATTTGAAGTACCATTTGCATAACTTTCAAAATATCCTTTTGGATAACTGTCTTTATCTTCTGGGTCTCCATGAAAATCGTAACGTAGTGGAGCATCTGATTTCCATTCATATTCTAATTTTTCATATTGGTCTATCTTAAATTTATACTCTAATGCTTTATTAGCTTTAACAACAATTGTTGCAGTATTGCTTTGTTCATTAGTAACGCTATTTTCTACTTTGTTTCCAGATGTACCATTGAGATTAAACTCCTCTTGTCCAACAACAACTTTGTCTTTTTTATGATTGCCATCTGTATCGTGTTCGTGGTGTTCTGTAGTTTTTGTATTAGCATCTTTACAAGAGGTTATGGTAATCATTGAACCTATAGCTAATGCGAATATTATTTTTGAAATTTTCATAATTGTATGTTTTAATATTATAATTGATGTTTTAGTAACTGTGCTTGAAGTAGTTGTAATTCCTTTTCCATTTGCAGCATTTTATCTGAAGCATTTCTGTAAAACTGAAGCTCTACATAGTAATCCATAAACGAATACTCGCCTAACATATAGGCTTTAAAAAGTAAACCCTCACTTTCTAAATTACCCATTGTGATTTGATACTCGTTAAATTTTGAGCGCATCAGCTGATAGCGACTAAAGGTTTCTTGAAATTGCAAGTAAAGAGATGTAGTGATAACTTTGGTATTGGATTGCTGATACTCATAATTAGCTTGTGCAGCTTTTACTTTGTTCTTGCTACTCCATAATGGAATTGAAATTCCACCGTAAAAACCCGAATAATTATTTCCGTTTACACCTTGATAATTATAGCCAAGTGTTACGTTTGGTAGTATCTTATTTTTCTCCAGTTTTACTTTTTGTAAGGAAGTGTTTTCATTAACATTTAATTCTTGTAATGAAGGGTCTTTAGATAATTTTTCCTTCCATAGATTTTCTATACTTCCAACTTCTGTTGAACTTATAGTTTCTGTTGAAAGACCATTTAAAGGTTTATCACCATTTAAGGTGTTTAGTTTAGACATCATAATTTGAATATCACTATCAATCCGTTCAACAACAAACTGTTCTTGAATCCAAGCAATTTTAGCTTTATTCAAATCTAAAATACCGACTTGCTCTTTATTAAAAAGTTCTTGAATTTGGTCGAAAACCTGCTTACTCTGGGTTCTTCTTTCGGTTTCAATAGCTTTCTGTTTTTGCAGAAAAGTAAGCTCTATAAGAAACTCCTTTGCATTTAATAATACTTCTTGTCTTTTCTTTGAATAGGCAGTTTGCAATTGCTCCGATTTTAAATCGTTCCATCTACCACGTGCCGCATATACTGTTGGAAATTCAAATGATTGTGCTATTTCAAATTCTGTATAAGTATTAGTTGTGTTATTACCAAAGGGTAAATAATATCCAGAGAGCTGTGGATCGGGTAAATTGTTAGTGCTCTTATTTTCGAGTTGTTGGCTCTCAATAAAGAATTGATAGCCTTTCAACGCTGTATTGTTCTGTTCTATTTGATTAAGTAATGCCTCAATAGTTGCAGTTTGAGAGAAACTATTCATAAAGAACAGGCATCCGCAAATTGCGAATACGATGTGTTTATTCATTGTTTGTGATTTTTAGGTTTAATCTGAATTTATAAAAAGGACTACTGCCATAGAGAGGAAATATTCCTATGCGATTAACCTAAAGATGGTGGGCCTCGTGAATCGAGGGATGAGAGATATGCGTTAAAATAATTATTGGGTGGATGATAGACCTTTATTTTTTCGGCCTCATCATAATTTATAGAACTATGATAATGTACAACAGAAACAGGTGTACTTATATCCTTTTTAACTTCGAGATGCTTTATACTGCTTTCGTGTGTTAACAGTATTTCATTAGACACTAAGGAATGCACATGTATTTCCAAAAACAAATCTAAAAATCCCTTGACAGGGCTTTCTTCTTCTGGGGCATCGTGATTGTGACTATGATTATTGCTATTCGCTGTAGCTATATGCGTATGCTCAACATCGTGTTCGTGATGCCAATGCGGCAAAGCCTGATGCAACAGTAGTATAGAGAATATCCCTAAAAAGAAAAGCGCTTTTATGTGATTGTGTTTTTGCATCAGGGCAAATATACCATTTTTACAAATGGTTTTTCTTGATGTTAGTTGTTTCTTTACGACAGCAATAAATAGCCTTTTTTTAAGCATTGGCTTTTCCGTAATATTTTTTCCGCAACCAAAGGGAAACTAGGACCAATACAGGAATTTCAACTAAAAGGACTAATTACTCCAGTAAATACTTGTTCTGAATTCAGTTCGAAAATCAATTGCAATTGCTAATTACATATTCTATATTTCATCCAAAGATTTACGATTCTTATCTATAACTTTCTTGAATTGAGTTGGTGTCATTCCTGTAACTTTTTTAAATTGATTGCTTAAATATGCAACACTACTATAGTGTAATTTAAAAGCTATCTCACTCAAGGTTATCTCATCATAAACGATGAGTTCTTTTACACGCTCAATTTTTTGGTTGATGATGTATTGTTCGAATGTAATACTTTCAACCGATGAGAAAAGGGAACTTAAGTATTTATAATCAAGATGTAGGTTTTCACTTATATAGTCTGTCCATTTAATATCCAATTCTCCTGACGAGTGATGAATTTTATCGACAACCAATGTTTTCATCTGTTCTATAAGTTGACTTCTACGATCGTTGATTAAGCTGAAGCCAGAATCTTGAAGTGCTTTGGAAAAAGCATTTTTAGTCTCCACACTTAGAGGTGATGATAATTCAAGCTCTCCTAATTTGATAGAACTATATGATACTTCCAGTTCTTTCAAAATATTTGATACGGCCGAGATACACCTTGGACAGACCATGTTTTTTATATAGATGGTATTCTTCATGTCTTTTTAATATCAAAACTATTACTATTTGGCACTGAAAATTGAAAAATAGATCGTAGCAATAGCCGCCGCTAAAAAAATCATAATCAATGCCAATATCCCTAAAATCTTATCTTTTCTTGTAATATCAACTTTCTGTTGATTCTTATACGTTCTTCTTATGTATTTTCTATTTCTACTCATTTTATTTCAAAGTTGCTTTGACTTCACCACATTTTAACATCGCTTCTCCATAATACGGGTTACGGATTTCTTTTTCTAAACTCAACCAAAAAGCACCTTTGTTATTATCTGCCATTGGACAAAACTCACTATAGACCTCTTGATTAATTCCAAAAAGCTGTACACTACTTATCATATGAGCAGAAAGGTGTTTAAAATGTCCTCTTTGTGTTGCTATTTCTGAACTGTTTTCAATGTCATTAGCAGAGGTCTTTAGTTCCTTCTGGATAGTCATCCAATGGTTATGTGCTTTTTCCCCAGACAACAATTTCATATCTATCTTCGCTAGATTTTGGCCTATTTTTTTTGCGGCTGTTTGTGCATCATTGCTATTGTCATTTACTAAGGCATCCTTTAAAAGGATATAACTATCAAAAACCTGCTTCAACTGTTTTTGAAATTTATTTGAAACTTCCAATCTTTCATTCATTTCTGAATGATTAATTTTATCTTCATCCTTTTTAGAATTGTTTTTTTGCATCCCTAAATGTCCTTCGTGTCCAGTCATAGTCTTACCACCATCAGTGTTCATCATTGATTTTTTCCCTTGTAGTTGTGCAGCAGCATCTACCGTAAAGGTTCCATTGGTAACAACTTCATCTCCGTTTTTAACACCTTCTAGAATAGTATAATTATCTCCAGTCGTGCTCCCTAACAGAACTTCTCTCATTTCAAAAACAGATTCGTTTGGTTTAGTTTTAATATAGACCAAAGAGCGTTTTCCTGTCCACATAACAGCAGTAGCTGGAACAGTAACGGTACTTTTAGAATTAGATTGAACCCCTTCAACTTTACCTTCAACAAACATTCCTGGTTTAAACTTATTTTTTTTATTATTTAACACAGCTCTTACAACAATAGTTCTGGTTGCAGAATTTAATAATGGATCTATAAATGAGATTTTTGCATCAAAGACTTCATTTTGATAAGCATTTGTGGTGACTTTAATACTTTGCCCTTCTTTTAATAAAGAAATTTGCTTTTCATAAGCATCAAATTCTGCCCAAACAGTTTTGAAATTTGCAATTTTATATAATGGTTGTCCCTGTTTTACATAGTCACCTTCTTCTACCATTTTATGAGTTACTGTACCTGAAAATGTAGCAAATACAGGAAAATTCTCTTGTACCTTCCCGGCGGTCTCAATAGCATTAATTTGCTCTTCTGAAAGCTTCCAAAGCTTAAGCTTATTCCTCACAGCCTTGTAAAGTTGAGGTTGCGATTCTTTTAAAGATAAAGTTGTAAGTAATTCTTGCTGTGCTGCAACTAATTCTGGTGAGTAAATAGTTGCTAGACGTTGTCCTTCAGTAACACGTTCTCCTGTAGAATTAACATAAAGTTTTTCAATTCTTCCTCCAAAATAAGTGACTTGTACAGCATTAGATTCTTCGTTAGTCTTAATTTTTCCAGACAACTTTAAGAAATCGTCTCCCATTTGTCCTTGCCCAACAACAGATGTTTGGATATTAGCCAAAGCCATTGCATTTTCAGTCATTTTAATTTCATTAGCATTAAGTCCTTCTGCTCCAGTTTCGGCAGGGATTAAGTCCATTCCGCAAATGGGGCAATCTCCGGATTCTGGTTGCATAATCTGTGGATGCATTGAACAAGTCCACATTTGGTTAGAAGCAATTTCTTCTGAATGCTCATGGATGTCTTTGGTATTATTTGTCGCCTTATCTGTAGAATCTCCACCGAATATTAGAAAGCCGCCCAACAGGCCAACAATCAATGCAACGCCGATATAAATGGTGCTTTTATTCATAATATTTATTTTTTGTTTTTTTTAATTATTTTTCTAATGGTTGGCGATGACGTATACCAAAGTAAAAAACCACTTAATACCGTTATTAAACCTAATAATGAGAACACTCTTAAGACGATGGTATTGAAATTATCTCTTCCTTCATAATCCATAGTATGAGTCATCCATAAAAAGTCAAACCAACGCCAATCACGATGACGTACTGTTTGAAAAGCACCATTCTCTATTGCAACGTATGCCTTAAGATTTTCATCAGTTTTATATGAAATCTCATAAGCAGGCAACGGCTTTCCTCGATACTCGTGATGATCGTCTACAGATTCAATTCTTTGTATTCGGTCAAACTTTAAATCCGTCAACATATAACGCTCGGCTACTTTGATTGCTTCCTGTTCAGTTAGTTCATCTTTTTTTGTTCCTGTAAGCGCATTATAAAGGGTTGTTTCATTTATCCAATAGTAAGGTGTATCTGCTATTTCAAGAAGTTCTAGTGATCTAATAGGTTCTTGAATCCCTATTTGAGAGCTTCCTAATAAATCCTTAAATGCAGCTTGTTCAGGAATCTCTTTTTTGAATTGGTCACCGTGAATGTCATCAATATCCGTCCAACTAAAATACAAACCACTAATAGTCCACATCAAGAATTGAACACCAATGAAAAGCCCCAAATACCGATGTACTTTTCTTATTTTTAATGCTGTATGTCTATTTACCATCTTATTGGTTTAATTTGAAAGGAAAGCTAATTATTACCTTTTCCCAAGCAAGAGAAATAGTACCTTCCGTTTCACTTAACTTATTTACTTTATATTCTAGATGCTCTGTAATTTCATCAGAAATAATTGGTATCACTTTAAATCGTATTACATCATCTTTTTCATCGTAATCATCTTTTCCATGTTGATTCCAATTTTTATTAATCATTATAGTCCAATCTTCTTTTGATGGAATTGTAAAAAATCCATATTTACCTGCAGGAAGTTCCTTTCCATCAATGGTCAAGTCTTTATTAGTTTCTAACCAAGTGGCCATATGTGCGCCTGCTTGCCAAACATTATTGTAACCAACTAATCCGCCGAAAATAATTCGTCCCCTAACTCCAGGCGATGAATAATCAATATGAATATGCGCACCACCGACCATTCCCATAGTCGATGTATGCGGACTTAATACTTTTTTTGGTGGTTTCGAAGAAGTTTCAGTTTTTGATTGCTCTAGAGTTGTTTCGGTTTCTTTCTTTTCTTGTTTACAAGCAACAAGAAGAAGAAGAATACTTAACAATAGGCTAAAAGGAATATTTAGTCTCATCAGGTTTTATCTTTAATTTTATTTCTTATTTCTTATTTCTTGAAGAGGAATGTGTTTTGATAATTTTCCATTCACTATTAATCTTCTTTAGAATAGAAGTTGCTACTCCTTTTTTACTAATCGTTCTTGTTTTTCCTTCTTTGTTAGGGTTAAGTACAATTGTATACACATAAGTCTCTGTTGTAAATGCATAAGCCCCATCTACTTGAACATCAATCTTATAATCAGAGAATGTAAAACTTTTAAAATGTCCTAATTCTGGCCCCAAATGATGCTCTATGTAATGTGCGTATGAGCCTTCTACCCCACCTGATTCAAACACTTCAGAATCTTTTGCGAACAGATTAAATGTTCCTTCTGTTGTCAAATTTTGCAATGCATCCTTATATGATTTCATTACAGCAATAACTGCTTCCTTATCCGTTTTTCCTTTAGTATTCTGCGCATTAGTAAGGCCTACTGTTGAAATAAGGATTACCACTAGTGTAATTAATTTAGTTACTTTCATAATTTTAGTTTTAAATTGTTTCTTTATTTTTTGCATTATTAAATAATCACTTTTCACCAAATAACTG
>TARA_R110002072_G_scaffold242564_22_pt1 | contig 13485 bp, 9 predicted proteins | sample TARA_R110002072 | Tara Oceans TARA_R110002072 (sample SAMEA4397118) | marine metagenome | biome: Polar Biome; feature: [SRF] surface water layer (ENVO:00010504); material: water (ENVO:00002006), including particulate matter (ENVO:01000060) such as... | depth 5 m | reverse complement strand
GAGCCGGTCGCGCGCGGTGACGCTCCGGCCGACCCAGCCGGCGAAATCGCCGCTCATCAGCCCTCGACCTGCGCCAGCAATTGCTGCGCACGCGACAGATGCGGGCGGTCGAGCATGCCGCCCTCGTAGCCGATCGTCCCCGCTCCCGGATTGGCCGCAAACAGCGCGACGATCTCCCGCGCCTTGGCGATCTCCTCCGCGCCCGGGGTGAAGGCTGCGTTGATCACCTCGACCTGCGCCGGGTGGATCGCCAGCATCCCGCGATAGCCTGCGCGCCGGACCTGTTCCGCACGCGCCTTGAGCGTCTCGAGATCGCGGAAATCGGCCTGGATCGTCTCGATCGCGGGCACGCCCGCACTCGCCGCGCCGAGCAGGCAAAGGCTGCGCGCCAGCTCGTAGGTGAAGCCGAACCGGCCGTCCGCGTCGGTGTTGGATTGCGCGCCGAGGGAATCCGCCAGATCTTCCGCCCCCCAGGTCATCGCGACCAGCCGCGGCGCGCCCGCGAAATCGCCGCAATGGAACATGCTGCGCGCGGTTTCGGTGACCAGCACGATCACCGGGGTCGAGCCCTGTTCGATCCCGTTGGCCACCTCCAATGCCTCGAGGTAGCGATCGAGAACCTCCAGATCCGCACGACCCGAGACCTTGGGCAGCATGATCCCGCCCGGCCGCGCGGGCATGACCGCAGCGAGGTCCTCGAGCGTATGCGGCCCGTCGAGCGGGTTGACCCGCACGAACAGCCGCCGGCGATGCTCCTGATTGCCGCGCAGGAAATCCGCGACCGCCGCTCGCGCCGCGGGCTTGTTGTCGATCGTCACCGCATCCTCGAGATCGAGGATCACCACATCGGCCGCGCCGCCGACCGCCTTGGTCATCTTCTTCTCGCTGTCGCCGGGGGCGAACAGCCAGGATCGCATTGTGATCGGGCCGGTGTCGGTCATGTCTGGTCGGGCTCCTCTTCGCGGACCTTTCGCGGGCCTTTCGCGGGCCGTCGCGCCTGCACCCCATTCCCGCCCGCCTGCCGAGGGTCAAGCCCATGGCGCGCGAAGGGAAAAGTTGTCGCAAGTGTAGTCACTCTGTAACCGGCGGTCGAAACAGCGGCCCGACCGGCCGCGCCGCGACCTTTCGGGATTCCATGATGATGCTTCGCTCTTTGTTCGCCAGCCTGTTCCTCGCGCTCGCGGGCTGCACCACCGCCACCGCCGTCACGGCGCCGCAGACCACCGCCGCGACGCAGCGCGAGCCGGTCACCATTCTCGTCTCGATCGACGGCTTCAGGCCCGATTATCTCGGTCGCGGCGACAGTCCGCATCTCGATTCGCTCGCGGCCACGGGTGTGACCGCCGAGATGCGCCCCTCCTTCCCGACCAAAACCTTTCCCAATCACTACACCATCGTCACCGGGCTGCGCCCCGACCATCACGGCATCGTCGACAACAACATGGAAGACGCCGCGCGCCCGGGCGAGCGCTTCTCGATGGGCAATGCGAGCCAGGCGCTCGATCCCTTCTGGTGGGATGGCGGCGAGCCGATCTGGGTCACCGCCGAGAAGCAGGGCGTGCGCAGCGCGACGATGTTCTGGCCCGGCTCCGAGGTTGCGATCCGCGGCACCCGTCCTTCCGACTGGCAGCGTTTCGACCAGAACATCACCAACCCGCAGCGGGTCGCCGCGGTGGTGGACTGGCTGCGCCGCCCGGAGGCGACCCGTCCCGAATTCGTCACGCTCTATTTCGACACGGTGGACACCGCCGGACACCGCCACGGTCCGCAATCGCCCGAAGCCATGGCGGCGATCCGCGAGGTGGATGCGCGGATCGGCGATCTGCAGGCGGAACTCGCCGCGCTGGGCCAGCCGGTGAATCTCGTCGTCACCTCCGATCACGGCATGGCGCAGACCAGCGCCGAGCGGGTGGTGCGCGCCGACCACCTGCTCGACCCCGCCGCCTTCCGCACCATCACCGATGGTCCCTATCTCGCGCTCGAGCCGCAACCCGGACGCGAAGCGGAAGTGGCCGCCGCGCTGCTCAAGCCGCACGCCAATATGGAATGCTGGCGCAAGGGCGAGATCCCCGCGGAATTCGCCTATGGCAGCCATCCGCGCATCCCCAGCTTCCTCTGCCTCGCCCGCTCCGGCTGGGTCGTGCTGGGGGGAGAGCCGCGCTACAGCCCCACCGGCGGCGCGCACGGCTACGACCACCGCGACCCGGCGATGAAGGCGCTGTTCATCGCCTCGGGTCCGGCGTTCAAATCCGGACTGACCCTGCCGATCTTCGACAATGTCGAAGTCTATTCGCTGCTGGCCGAGGTCCTGGGAGTAACCCCGGAGCCCTCCGACGGCCGGCCGGAAACGCTCGCCCCGGCGCTGCGCGACTGACGATCCGGGCCGAACCCGTTCGGGCTTGAAGACACCGCTCCCCGCGCGCATGATTGCGCTATCAGATTGCGTAGGGGGGTAGCAGCATGGACAGAATCGGAATGTCGCGGCGCGAGCTGCTGGCGGCGGGAGCGGGGATGTCGCTGGCGGCGGCATCGGGGTCGGCGCTGGCGCAGGAGGCCGTAGGACAGCCGCTGCTGGGCGACCCCGCCCTGCCCGAGGCGCCCGGCCAGCGCCTGGGCTGGGCCATAGTCGGTCTCGGCACCTTCGCGGTGGGCCAGGTGATCCCCGGCTTCGCCGACGCGCGGCTGAGCCGCCTCACCGCATTCGTCTCGGGCAACCGCGCCAAGGCGCAGGACCTCGGAGCCCGCTACGGCGTCGAGCGGATCTACGACTATGCGAATTTCGATTCGATTGCCGAGGACCCGGCGATCGACTGCGTCTATATCGTCCTGCCGGTCGGCCTTCACGCCGAATACACCATCCGCGCGCTCAAGGCGGGCAAGCACGTGCTGTGCGAGAAGCCGATGGCCTCGAGTGCCCGCGAGGCGCAGGCCATGGTCGATGCCGCACGCGCCGCCGAGCGCCAGCTCGGGGTCGCCTACCGCGTCCATTTCGAGCCCAACAACCGCGAGGTCCTGCGCCGGATCACTGCCGGCGAACTCGGCACGATGCGCTACATTTCGGCCGATCACGGATTTTCCGCCAATCCGGACTATCCGCCGCACAAATGGCGACTGGAAAAGCTGCTGGGCGGCGGCGGGTCGCTCTACGACATCGGGGTCTACGGGCTCAACACCAGCCTGATGATGCTGCCCGGCGACCGCGTCGTGGGCGTCACCGCGCATTATGCCACCCCCGAGAACGATCCGCGTTTCGTCGAAGTCGAAGGCGCAGTCGATTTTCGCCTGCGGATGGCCAGCGGGATCAACGTTCAAGGCTCCTCCTCCTATTGCTACAGCCCCTATGTCAGTCGCCAACGCTATTTCGGCAGCGAGGCGAGCATCGAGATGCAGCCCGCCACCACCTATGACGACAACCGCATTCTGATGGAAGGCGGCGGGCTGCCCCCGCGCGAATTCCGCGCGGGCAATCCGATGAGCCAGTTTGCGGCGCAAGTGGACGGCTTCTCCGCCGCCGCGCGCGCCGGCGAACCGCACCGGACGCCTGGGGAAATGGGCCTGCGCGACATGAGGTTGATCGAGGCGATCTACGCCAGCGCCGATGCCGATGGCGCGATGGTGGCGTTGAATGTCGAAGTGTAGTTTTTCCCTCGTGGAAATGTAGGTCGAAAACGGCCGATCGCGCCGCGCGGCGGTTGCAATTTGCCTTTGACAAGCTCGTCGGGAACCGGAATGGTAGCGCTCCCATAACAACAGTTCCGCGATTCAAGCGGTCCGGGGAGGATCTCGAATGATGCACTACGGCAAGGCGACCGCCACGGGTTTCGCCGCCATCCTGCTGGCTTCCTGCGCTGCCGGCCAGCCCACGCAGATCGCCTCAGCGAGCTATCCCGAGCGCGAGGGCGCCGGCCTCGCGCATCCCGAACTGTGGCCCGCATTCGAATACCCGGTGGCGAACCCCGCCCCCGCCGAAGCGCGCATCGCAACCCTGCTTGCCCGGATGACATTGGCCGAGAAGATCGGGCAATTGGTCCAGGCCGATATCTGCTGCGTCACCCCCGAGGAAGTGCGGACCTACAACCTCGGCTCGGTGCTCAACGGCGGCAATTCGGGGCCCTATGGCAACGACCTCGCCCCCGCGCCCGACTGGCTGCGCCTCGCCGACGAATTCTGGGCCGCCTCCACCGACACCAGCGATGGCGGCGTGGGCATCCCGCTGGTCTGGGGGACCGATGCGGTGCACGGCCATTCCAATATCGTGGGAGCCACGATCTTCCCGCACAACATCGGCCTGGGCGCCACGCGCGATGTCGCGCTGATCGAGCGGATCGGCGCCGCCACCGCGCGCGAAATCCGCGTCACGGGGCAGGAATGGACCTTCGCGCCCACCGTCGCGGTCCCGCAGGATTTCCGCTGGGGCCGGGCCTATGAAGGCTATTCCTCCGATCCCGCCCTGGTCGCGTCCTACGTAGGCGCAATGGTGCGCGGACTGGAGGGCGGACCGGACAATCGGAACCTGCTCGCCGGCCCCTATGTCCTCGCCTCGACCAAGCATTTCCTGGCCGATGGTGGGACCGACAACGGTACCGACCAGGGCGACAGCTCGATTAGCGAGCAGGAACTGCGCGATATCCACGGCACGCCCTACGGCCCCGCGATCGCCGAGGGCGTCTCCACCGTCATGGCGAGCTTCTCGAGCTGGCAGGGCGTCAAGATGACCGGCAACCACAGCCTGCTCACCGGCGTGCTCAAGGAGCGGATGGATTTCGGCGGATTCGTGGTGTCCGACTGGAACGCCCATGGCCAGGTGGCGGGCTGCACCAATGAGAGCTGTCCGCAGGCGCTGATGGCCGGGATCGACATGTATATGGCGCCCGACACCTGGCGCCCGATCTATGACGACCTGCTGACCCGTGCGCAGGCGGGCGAAATCCCCCTGAGTCGCATCGACGATGCAGTGACGCGGATCCTGCGGGTGAAGGAGCGGCTCGGCCTGCTCGATGCACCGCGTCCCTCCGAACGGCTGCTGTCGGGCGATTACGACCTGCTCGGCGCGCCCGAGCACCGCGAACTGGCGCGCGAGGCGGTGCGCCAGTCGCTGGTCCTGCTGCGCAACGACGGCGTGCTGCCGCTCGCCCCTGGCGGACGCCTGCTGGTGGCGGGCGACGGCGCCGACGATATCGCCAAGCAATCGGGCGGGTGGACGCTGAGCTGGCAGGGGACCGGCGTCACCAACGCCGACTTCCCCGGCGCAACCTCGATCTGGAGCGGCTTGCGCGCTGCGGTCGAGGCGGGCGGCGGCAGCGCCGAGCTCTCGCCGGACGGCACATTCTCGCGCCGCCCCGATGCCGCCGTAGTGGTTTTCGGCGAACAGCCCTATGCCGAATTCCAGGGCGACCGCGCCACGCTGGCGCTCGATCATGCGCTGACCGGCCCCTACGCGACGATGCGCGCCTTGCGCGAACAGGGCATTCCGGTTGTGGCGGTAATGGTCACCGGCCGCCCGCTCTACGTCAACGAGGCGCTCAACAATGCCGATGCCTTCGTGGTCGCATGGCTGCCCGGCAGCGAGGGACAGGGCGTGGCCGACGTGCTGGTGGGCGATACCGCCGGCGCGGCGCGGTTCGACTTCACCGGCACGCTGCCTGCCGCCTGGCCCCTCACACCCGACATGGCCGACGGCACTCTCTACCCGCTCGGCCACGGGCTGACCTATGCCAGCCCGCGCACCGCCTGGACCGAACTGCCGGTGGTCACCGCAGCGGCTCAGGCCGGGGATAGCCGCGTATGGTTCGCGGAAGGCGTGCCCGCTGCGGCCTGGTCGCTCCACATTGCCGATCCCTCGCAGCCGGGCAGCCAGACCCGGGTGACCACCGTACCGGCCGCGGCCCTGCAGGGCCGCGCGCGGATCAGCGCGGTCAACCATGTGGTGCAGGAAGGCGCGCGGCGGTTCGAGATTTCGGGCGGCGAGGCGGCTCTCTCGGTGAGCAATATCGAGCCGGTCGACATCACCCGCGAGACCAACGCGGACATATTGCTGCTGTTCACGGTCAAGGTCGATGCGGCGCCCGCCTCGATCGGAGTGGCCATGCTCGGCGCAGACGGAACCCGCGCGGCGAACCCCGTTTCGCTGCCTGCCAGTGCCCGCTTCGTGCGCTATGGCCTGCCGCTGAAATGCCTGCGCGAGAAGGGGATCGACATGGCTAGCGTGATCGCGCCGTTCATTCTGACAAGCGAAGGCCGCAGCGATATCTCGCTGTCCGAAGTGCGCCTCGGCATGGATGCGGAGGTCGTGCTTCCCTGCGCCTGAGCGCGGTCACTCGCCCGCGACGGCATAGGGGCCGATCACGAGTCCGGTGAACAGCCCGGCGTGGACCGAGGCGAGGCCTTCCACATCCACATTCTCCGCCAGGCCGGTCCAGCGCTCCGCCCCCGCCTTTCGCCAGTCGAAGCTCGCCGTGCCGCCGCTCAGCTCGATCCGCAGATCGACCGCGCCGCCCGGCATCAGCGGCGCGGTGGCCATCAGCGCCCCACGCTCTTCCGGCCTTTCGGCGTCGCGGAGGCGCATGACGATTTGCGACCGCTCGCCGGTGCCCTCGATCCCGAGGGCGAAGAAATGCGTCTCGTCCATGAAGGCGAGAAGGCCCGCAAAATCGCCCGCGCCGTCCGGTTCGAACCGCAGCCGCGCTGTCACCTCCGCGTCGTGGTGCCGCAGACGACGGCCAGTGAAGGCGGGCCGGCCAAGGCTACCCGCGCCGTCGGGACCGGCGGTGACCCACAGCGTGCCAGCCGCCGGGTCGACACCGACCTGCTGCACCGCGCCGGGGCTGCGGATCGTGATCCATTCGGGCGAGAGTCGCTCGCCAGTGAAATCGTCGCGCCAGCCGGACCAGCCCGTCCCTTCATGGGCGGGGAAGGCTGGGCGGGGGACGGTGGCGGGCACGGCCTCGCCCGGGTCAAGGAAGCGCGGCCAGCCGTCTTCCCATCGCACCGGCAGCAGATAAGTCTCGCGCCCCAGCAGCGTCGATTGTCCGGCGAAGGGCCGCGTCGCCAGGAACACGCCCCACCATGAGCCATCGTCGAGTTGGACCATATCGGCGTGCCCGGTCGCTTCGACCCGGTCGGGGCGGGTCGGATCCATGTTCCGCTGGGTCAGGATGGGATTGACGGGGCCCGGCTCGTAGGGACCGGCGACATTGCGCGAACGGTAGATGGTCTGCGAGTGCTGGTCCGCCGTCCCGCCTTCCGCCGCGAGCAGGTAGTACCAGCCATCGATCTTGTAGATATGCGGTCCTTCCGCCCAGACCGGCCGCTCGGAAATATCCACCCCGCCATCCACCAGCAGGGTGCGGTCGCCCACCAGCGTCTTGGCTTCGGGATCGAAGCCCTGCAGCCACAGGGCGCGGTGGCCCTCGTATTGCGGCTCTCCCGGCGGGGCATCATTGTAGACGATCCACGCGGTTTCCCTCCCTTGGGCATCGCGATCGAAGAATAGCGAGGGATCAATCCCGTCGAAGGGCAGCCAGATCGGGTCGCTCCAGGGTCCCTTCGCGCTGTCCGCGGTGATGACGAAATTGCCGCGGCAATCGATGCAGGTGTTGACGATCCAGAACCTGCCGTCGCGATGCGTGATCGCGGGGGCGAACAGACCGCGATTGGTGCCGAGACCTGAGAAATCCATCATGCCCGGGCGGTCGATCGCATGCCCCACCAGGTTCCAGCTCACGAGATCGCGGCTGTGGAAGATCGGCAGACCGGGAAACCACGAGAATGTACTGGTGACGAGGTAGAAATCGTCACCCACCCGCACGATCGACGGGTCGGGATGGAATCCCGGCAGCACCGGATTGCGGAACTGCCCCGCGGGCGGCGCAGCGGCCTCGCCTTGCGCGCGATACTCCACGAAATCGAACCGCGCCGTGGGGCCGGCGATTGCCGTGGTCGCCAGCAGCATCGCCGCTGTGCCGATGGTTGCCGCGAGCGTCGCCCTGAAAATCCCGCCTGTCATATTTCCTCCGCCCGCGGCTCGGTTTGTCCGGGTTTGCTCTTGCCCCACCATCCTAGTCACCCTATGGTAGCGCTATCAAGGGGAGGAATGGAGCGGCAATGGCCGACCGTCTGTCACAGGCTCTGCCGGAGGATCATGCCTCGGGCCATTTCATCGGACGCGCCCAGGGACCCCACGGCCCCTGCGTTATCGCGGTCCGCGAAGGCCGCATATTCGATCTGACCGGCGTCGTAGCCACCACCGCGGGCGCCGTGATACGCCGCGTGTTCACCGGAGGCGAGGAGATCGGCACCGTCGAGACTGGCCTGCCCGAAGGCTGGACGCTGCTCTCGCCGATCGACCTGCAATGCGTGAAGGCGGCGGGAGTCACCTTCGCCCTGTCCGCCATCGAACGCGTGATCGAGGAACGCGCGCGCGGCGACGCCGAGTCGGCCGCTGCCATCCGCGCGGCGCTGGAAGACAAGGTCGGATCCGGCATCCGGGCGGTGGTTCCCGGCTCGCCCGAAGCCGCGGAACTCAAATCCGCACTGATCGCCGAGGGCATGTGGTCGCAATATCTCGAGGTCGCCATCGGGCCCGATGCGGAAATCTTCTCCAAGTCCCCCGTCCTTTCCACCGTGGGCCACGGTGCGCCCATCGGCGTCCGCAGCGATTCCAACTGGAACAACCCCGAACCCGAAGTGGTGCTGGTCTGCGACTCTCACGGCGAGATCGTCGGCGCAACGCTGGGCAACGACGTGAACCTGCGCGATTTCGAAGGCCGCTCGGCGCTGCTGCTTTCCAAGGCCAAAGACAACACCGCCAGCTGCGCGATAGGCCCCTTCATCCGCCTGTTCGACGACACTTTCACCCTCGACGACGTGCGCCAGGCCAGTGTCGATCTCGTGATCGACGGACCCGAGGGTTACCGGCTGGAAGGCACCAACGACATGGGCCAGATCAGCCGCGACCCCAGCGAGTTGGTGCGCCAGTGCCTGTCCGAACACCATTATCCCGACGGCTTCGTGCTGTTCTGCGGGACGCTGTTCGCGCCCACGCAGGACCGCGATACGCCGGGCGCGGGGTTCACGCACAAGGTCGGGGACGTGGTGACGATCAGCTCGCGGCGAATCGGATCCCTGCGCAACACCGTATTGAGATCGCGCGACGCGCCTGCCTGGACCATGGGCATAAGCGAATTTGCGCAGAACCTGGCCGCCCGCGGCCTCATTGACCGAATCTGAGGAGTCCTATGACCGATCGAACCTTATCCCACTACATCGGCGGCGAATTCACCGGTGCGAGCGACGCTCTCGAGAGCCTCAACCCGTCCGACACCAGCGAGGTCGTCGCCCGCTTCCCCGACGGTACGGCGGCCGATGTCGCGCAGGCCGTGGCGGCGGCGAAGAGCGCGCAGCCCGAATGGGCCGAGGCTTCGCCCGAAGTCCGCTCGGACCTGCTCGAGAAGATCGCGGTGGCGCTGTTCGACCGCGCTGCCGAACTGGGCGAACTGCTCGCCCGCGAGGAAGGCAAGCTGCGCGGCGAAGGTATGGGCGAAGTGCTGCGCGCGGCGCGCATCTTCCGCTACTTCTCGGGCGAGGCGCTGCGCCGCCACGGCCTGACGCTGGAATCGACCCGCCCCGGTCTCGACGTCGCCACCTATCGCGAGGCGCTGGGCGTGGTCGGGCTCATCACCCCGTGGAACTTCCCGATCGCGATCCCCGCGTGGAAGGCCGCGCCCGCCATGGCGTTCGGCAATTCGGTGGTGCTCAAGCCCGCCAATGTGACCCCGGCGGTCGCCTATGCGCTCGCCGAGGTGATTCACGAGGCGGGCGTGCCCGCGGGCGTGTTCAACCTCGTGCTGGGCCGCGGCGATGTCGGGCGCGCCATCGTCGACCATGAGGACGTCACCGCAATCAGCTTCACCGGCAGCCAGCAGGTCGGCGGCGCGGTGGGTCTCGCCGCGATGAAGCGCGGCGCGCGAGTGCAGATGGAAATGGGCGGCAAGAACCCGCTGGTGGTGCTCAACGATGCCGATCTCGACAAGGCGGTCGCCATCGCGGCGGACGGCGGCTTCTTCCAGACCGGACAGCGCTGCACCGCATCGAGCCGGGTGATCGTCGAAGACGGCATCCACGACCGCTTCGTCGCCGCGCTGACCGAGAAGGCCGCCAGCCTCAAGGTGGGCGCCGCGCTCGATGCGGCATCGCAGGTCGGCCCGGCTTCGAGCGAGGCACAGCTCGAGCAGAACTTCCGCTATGTCGGCATCGCCTGCGACGAGGGCGGCCGGCTGGCCGGCGGCGGCGGCGGGGTAGAGACCGGCACGCAGGGCTATTTCATGCAGCCCACGGTGATCGCCGACACCGCCCCCGACATGACGATCAACAACGAGGAAGTGTTCGGCCCGGTGGTCTCGACCGTGCGGGTGAAGAACTACGACGAAGCGCTGGAGCTGGCCAATCGCGGCAATTTCGGCCTGTCGTCGGGCATCGTCACCAACAACCTCAAGCACGCGCGGCATTTCCGCAAGAACGTGAAGGCCGGAATGGTGATGGTCAATCTGCCCACCGCGGGCGTCGATTATCACGTGCCGTTCGGCGGCACCCGCGGATCGAGCTACGGCCCGCGCGAGCAGGGCTTCGCCGCGGTCGAATTCTACACGACGATCAAGACGGTTTACACGGGAGACGGCGCCTGATGGCCGAAGGAATGCTGCGGCCAATCGCGCAGGGGGCATCTTACCCCAGCCTGGCCGGCAAGAAGGTGATTATCAGCGGAGGGGGCTCGGGCATCGGCGAGGGAATCGTCGAAGGCTTCGTGCGTCAGGGCGCCGCAGTGGCCTTCGTCGATATCGAGGCGGAACTGAGCGAGGCGCTGGTGGCCCGGTTGGGCGACGCCGAGATCCCGCCGATCTTCGCTCATTGCGATATCACCCGCAGCGCCGATTACACGGCCAGGATCGAGGAGCTGATCGGCAAGCTGGGCGGGTGCGACGTGCTGGTGAACAACGCTGCCAACGACGACCGCCACACGGTCGAAGACGTCACCGAAGCCTATTGGGACGAGCGGATGGCGGTCAATCTGAAGCACCAGTTCTTCGCCGCCCGCGCCGCCATCCCGGCGATGCGCGCGGGCGGCGGCGGATCGATCGTGAACCTGGGGTCCATTTCCTGGCACCTCGGGCTCGAGAATCTGGTGATCTACCAGACCGCCAAGGCGGGGATCGAGGGCCTGACGCGCAGCCTGGCGCGCGAGCTGGGGCGCGACAACATCCGCGTCAACGCGATCATCCCGGGCAATGTCCAGACCCCGCGCCAGAGCAAATGGTATTCGCCCGAAGGCGAGGCCGAGATCGTCGCGGCGCAATGCCTCACCGGGCGGATCCAGCCGGCCGATATCGCCGCCATGGCGCTGTTCCTCGCCAGCGACGATGCAAGGTTCTGCACCGCGCACAATTACTGGGTCGACGCGGGATGGCGCTGAACCTCACCGCCTCGGCCAACCCGCGCCAGCTGCTCGATGTCGGCAGCAAGCTGGGCGAAGGCGCTTTCTGGGATGCGGAGCGGCAGGTCGTGTGGTTCGTCGATATCAAGCAGCAGCGGCTGTGGCATTACGATCCGGCGACCGGCAGCAACGCCATGGCCCGGGCGCCGGGCCAGATCGGCTGGGCGCTTCCGGCCGACAACGGCCTGCTGCTGTGCGGGTTGCAGGACGGGCTCTACACGTTCGATCCCGCGCGGCAGAGCTTCGAAAAGCTGACGGATGTGCCGGGTGAGCCCGCGCACAACCGCCTCAACGACGCCTGCACCGACCCCTGGGGCCGGGTGTGGTTCGGATCGATGGATGACCGCGAGGCGGAGGCATCGGGCCGGTTCTACGTCTTCGACCGCGGCGAGATCCGCGCCGCGGGGCCTTCGGGCATCGCGATCACCAACGGGCCGGCGGTCAATGCCCAGGGCGACCGGATCTATTTCACCGACACCACGGCGCAAAAGATCATGGTCGCCGATCTGTCGCCCGCCGGCGTCGGCGAGGCGCGGGTCTTTGCCGACACCGGCGCGCTGTTCCCCGATGCCTATCCCGATGGCCCGGTGGTCGACAGCGAGGACCATGTCTGGACCGCGCTCTACCTCGGCAGCCGCGTCGCTCGTTTCTCGCCCGATGGCGAGCTGGTCGCGCAGATCGAGTTCGCCGCGCGCGACATCACCAAATTGTGTCTGGGAGGGCCGGAGCTGCGCACCGGTTTCGTCACCACCGCGACCAAGAACCTCGAGCCTGCGCAACTCGCGCAATTCCCGCACGCGGGCAGTCTGATCGGTTTCGATGCGCCGGTTGCAGGCTTTGCGCAGACGCGGGTCAGGCTGGGATAGACGACGCTGCCGGTAGACCGCCGGGGCCGATCGCGAGCGGGAGCATAAGCCATGAGAGCCGCCGCGCTTTGCATTGCCGCATTTCTGGCCGCCACCGGCGCCCCTGCCCTCGCCGCGCCGCAACCCGGCGCAGCCTATGGCGACCGCATGGTGTTGCAGCGCGGAGAGCCGATCGTGGTCGAAGGCAAGGCCGCCCCCGGCGGCGAGGTTGCCGGAACGCTCGGTGCGGAACGGCAGACCGCGCGCGCCGATGCAACCGGCCTGTTCCGGCTGACCTTCGCCCCGCGCGCGGCCTCACCCGAACCGCTCGACCTCACCCTGGCCGACAGCACGGGCCGGACTGTGCTGCGCGACCTGCTGGTGGGCGAAGTATGGCTCTGCTCGGGCCAGTCGAACATGGAACTGCCGGTCGCGCGGGCGCTGAACACGGCGAACGAGCTGCGCATGGCGGCAGATCCGCAGCTGCGGCTGCTGAAGGTGCCGCAGTTCACCGCCGCCGTGGAGCAGAGCGTGTTCGGGACGCCCGCCGAATGGCAGGAAGCCACGCCCGCCAGCGCCGAGATCTTCTCCGCCACCTGCTTCTACACGGGCAAGCGGCTGCGCGCCGACCTCGGCGTGCCGGTGGGCCTGATCCAATCGAGCTGGGGCGGTTCCGCCGCCAGCGCCTGGATGAGCCCGCAAGCCGTCGCAGCGCTTCATGGCGCCGAGGCGTTGAGCCTGTTGCAGCTCTACGACCGCGATCCCTTCGCCGCCGCCGTGGCCTTCGCGCCGCGCTGGCATGACTGGTGGCGCGCCGGCGACGAGGGCAACGAACCCTGGACGAACTCCGACAGCCTCGCCTGGCAGAAGATCCCGCAATTCTCCTTCTGGAACGCGTGGAAAGGCAGCGGTCTCGACACCCGGCCCACCGCCAATGTCTGGCTGCGGCAGAGCTTCACGCTGACGGCGGAACAGGCCGCAGCGGGCGATGGCCGGCTGGCGATCGGCGCGATCGACGATCTCGACATGACCTGGGTCAACGGCGAACCGGTGGGCTACACCTTCGGCTGGGGGGTCGAGCGGAGCTACCGCGTCCCCGCCGAATATCTGCGCGCCGGAGCGAACGAGGTGCTGATCGCGGCGAGCAATGAT
>TARA_R110002072_G_scaffold13418_5_pt1 | contig 13486 bp, 9 predicted proteins | sample TARA_R110002072 | Tara Oceans TARA_R110002072 (sample SAMEA4397118) | marine metagenome | biome: Polar Biome; feature: [SRF] surface water layer (ENVO:00010504); material: water (ENVO:00002006), including particulate matter (ENVO:01000060) such as... | depth 5 m | reverse complement strand
GTCAAATAATGGAGTGACGTAGGCACTAACCCAATAATGATCGCCGTTCTTGGTTCTGTTTTTGACCATCCCCATCCAGGGCTGGCCTGACTTCAAACTGGTCCAGAGCATCTCAAATGCGGCCTGGGGCATATCAGGGTGCCGCAGAATATTATGCGGCTCACCAATCAATTCCTCTCGACAATAGCCTGAGTACCGGACAAATTGTTCATTACAATGAACAATCCGGCTGTTTAAATCCGTAGTGGAGACAATCTGGCAGTCGTCTGCCAAATCGATTTCGTTCTGTGTAATCGCGCCGTTTTTTCTCATAACCTAACTCTAGCTGCAAAATGTCTGGCGGTGCGCCCTAAGTCTAGATGAAGATAGCGATCTGCCAACTTTCTCGGGTGTAGGCAAATTCAGCAGGTTGTAGCCTGCCTAAAATCCATTAATTCTTACTCCGTGCCTGGTCCTCAGATAGGGTATACTCCGGCCCCGCAAATCTCCCCGAGCGCCTAATGTCGGCAAATCCTGAAATTACCCACTTCAATCAGCTGAATCTGCCTGATTCTCTGATGAAAGCGATTGAAGAGGTTGGCTACGAAACGCCCTCCCCGATTCAATGCCAAACTATCCCTCTGTTGATGGAGGGCAGCGATGTACTGGGGCACGCGCCGACGGGCACGGGTAAAACCGCTGCTTTTGCGCTGCCGCTGCTATCGCGGCTGGATATGTCAGCCAAGCACGTGCAAATCATGGTGCTCACGCCAACTCGGGAATTGACGATTCAGGTGGCAGAAGCCTTCCAGCGTTATGCCTCACACATGAAGGGCTTCCACGTATTACCCATATATGGCGGTCAGGCCTATGCCGGCCAAATTAGCCAATTGAAACGCGGTGTCCAGGTTGTTGTCGGCACCCCAGGCCGGATCATGGACCATATGCGCAAGGGCACCCTGAAGCTAGATCAACTCCAGGCACTTGTGTTGGACGAGGCTGATGAAATGCTACGCATGGGCTTTATTGATGACGTTGAATGGATTTTGGAGCAAACCCCCGCAAAACGGCAGATTGCTCTCTTCTCGGCTACCATGCCGAAGGAAGTCGAACGGATTGCGCGCAAGCACCTCAACAACCCCCAAGAAATCTCAATCAAATCTAAAACGGCAACTGCCTCTACTATTCGGCAGCGTTATTGGCCCGTGAGCCACGGCCATAAGTTGGATGTGCTGACCCGCATTTTGGAGATCGAGCACTACGACGCCATGATCATGTTCGTCCGAACTAAATCTGCCACCATTGAGCTGGCGGAAAAACTCGAAGCCCGGGGTCATGCAGCGGCCGCCATCAACGGCGATCTGCCCCAGAAGCAGCGAGAGCAAACCATCGAACGACTCAAAAAAGGCACCTTGGATATCCTGGTTGCCACCGATGTCGCCGCTCGCGGTCTGGATGTGGAACGCATCAGCCACGTTGTGAACTACGACATCCCCTACGATACTGAAGCTTATATTCACCGTATCGGCAGAACTGGTCGAGCCGGTCGTCAAGGTGATGCAATCCTATTTGTCACACCTAGAGAAAAACGAATGTTGGACGCTATTGAGCGTGCCACCCGACAGAAGATTGAACTGTTGGAGCTGCCCACCACAGAAATGGTGAACAACAAACGCATTGCAGATTTTAAACAAAAAGTGTCCGACACGATCACCGCCGGAGACCTGGAATTCTACCAGCAGCTATTTGAGCAATATCGTCAGGACCACGACTATTCTGAAATGGACATTATCGCCGCCCTCGCGAAAATGTTAGTCGGTAAAGATTCACTGCTACTTAAAGAGAATACCGGCAAGAACAAACAATCAAAACCGGCTGCATTCGAGGAAAGGCAGGACCGTCCACAACGAGGTCGTGCCAGAACAGAAAGAAGTTCAGAAAGAAGCTCAGAACGAGGCTCGGATAGAAACCCAGACAGAAGCACTGACCGGCGCGATCGATCCGACAAGTCTGAACGATCTGGAAAACGTATGAGCAAATCGAAAGCAAAACCGCCCGAGGGCATGGAACGCTATCGGATTGAGGTTGGCCACGACCATGAGGTCAAGCCCGGCAATATTGTCGGTGCAATCGCCAATGAAGCCGGGCTCGATGCCAAAAATATCGGCCACATTGATATATATTCCGGCCACAGCATTGTCGACTTACCCGCCGGTATGCCACGGGATGTGTTCAGAGAACTTAAAAAAGTATGGGTGTGTGGTCGACAACTCCATATTAGCCACGACACCGGCGATCAGATTATTTCAGCCCCCGTGACGGATCGAAGCACCGCAAAAGCGGCGTTTCATAACTCAGCAAAAGGTTCAGCAAAAGGTTCAGAGAAAGGCTCAAACAAAGCTGACACCAAACGCACACCTAAAAGCACAGATCGGCCTCCTGCTTCGACGGGCGGCTCTGATTCTACAAGAACCAAACCGGTCACAAAGCGCAAAGTCAGAACCGCTGACAAAAAGTCGAAAGGCAAGCCCGTTAAGAAAAAACACAAACCCAAGACTTAGGCTGTAGCTCGGCATGAGAAATAGACGGCAAGCGTCAAAGGTCAAGCATTCTATGCCTCAGGCAGCATGGCCCCCAAATCCGTGACACCGGGGTCTATGCCGAGCTGACTCAGCAACGTCGTGACCTGTCCCCGGTGGTGGGTCTGATGATTAAAAACATGCATCAGAAGATGACCAATGTGCTTTCGATGGGCGACACCGGCCATATCGTGATAGCCCATAGCGCCGGATAACTCAGTCTCGGACATTTCGTTTGTCAATCCAATCAGCATCATATCCATCTGAGCTCTGGCACGTTTCAAGCCGTCTATGTCCTGGTATAGCGTGTCTCCCAGTTCGTTTGGCTGCCGCCAACTTCTTAACTCATCCAATGCGCCATAGTTGCCGTGCTGGATAAATCGTTTTAACCAGATAACATCTGCGACAAGTATGTGATTTAGGGTACCCAGGATGGAGCCGAAGAATGCACCTCGATCGGTGTTCAGTTCACGATCATTAACGCCATCCAACACATCAAACAGATTGATGTTCATCCACTGGTTGTAGCGTGCCATGACTTCCAAACTTTTTTTCAAGGACATGGACGGTCTCCTTATAACGCGCCTTCTAGAATTCTGACGGTTTTTGATTTGAATTCCCGGCGGGCGAGCACCATCACAATCAATGTCGACGCCGCAATATATACAAAAGGATTAAGCAACCAGAACACCATCGCCAGACAAAAATAATAGGCCCGAAGGCCCGCATTATTGTCGTGACCCGCAACATCCATCAACCGGGCCATCTGGTGGATGTACCGATCCCGTTCGGCCTCGGTAATCTCATCCGTTGGCATTGGTGCGGCCCCCATGAGCACCGCAACAAAACCATACTGGCGCAGACTCCAGGTAATTTGGAAAAACGCATAGATCAGCAAAACCGCAATCAGGATAAATTTGGTTTGGACCTGTGCCGACGACTGAACAACCGACAGGGGCAGGTCACCCGTGATTTCGGCAATCTGACCACCGGAAGAAATGGCCGTGAACACAGCCGCCAGTAGCAGTAGCGTCGCTGAGGAGAAAAACCCGACAACTCGCTCCTGACTCGCCAGCAGGGCCGCGTCGGTCATTCGCATTTCGCGTTTTAGCATCTCCGTCACCCATTTCACCCGGTGCGACCGCATGGAGTGGGACAATGACTGTTTGTCGCCCTCCTGTGCCCGGCGCTTTGCATAAAACGCATAGGACGCCCATGCCAGCAGCATGTAGCCGAACGCTGCAAGATCTAACCAATCGAGCAAAACCAAAGGGTGGGCACTCATTATCAACTCCTCTACTTGCGCACTAAGGCAATTATTCAACCCTTGACCCTGATATACTGAAACGAGTCCAGGGAAAGGATTGTTTGCTCATCATGTCAAAACATATTGGTAATGCTGTCAATTTTGACACAGTGCAACAGGCAGAACGAGACATCATTACCGAGCAGCGTAAACATCGCTTGCCCAATGACTCTAACGCTCACCTAGACAAATCTGATCATTACAGCGGAATTGCGATTTCCGGAGGTGGCATCCGTTCCGCCTCTTTTGCCCTTGGAATACTCCAGGCATTAAATGCCAAACACGTTTTACCCCAGATCGATTATCTCTCCACCGTTTCCGGCGGCGGATACATCGGTTCAAGTTGGACCTGGTTCAACTATCTAAAGCGACTCGGCAAACTCGGTGATACGGGTAAGGGCTATTTCTTTCCCTTCGGAGACCGGGACGAAGGTGCGCGTTCAGAAGGCTCCTCGATTAAGAGCAGCATCCTAAGTTATCTTAGGCAACACGCCAGCTATCTAGTGCCGGGTTTCGGCATTAACTACTTTTCTGGTTTTGCGGTTGTGTTTCGCAACATGTTATTGCCGCTGCTGGTTTACATCAGCATGGCAGTTGTACTGTTCTGCGGCATTATCGCCATGGAACATTTTATCACCCAGGCCGGGGCATCTATTTTTACTGAGCTGTCGACCGAACACCCGGCCGGTGATCTACTGTTAATAGCACCCGTACTCAATGATGTTGCCCGAATCAATATTAGTTTGCTGCTGGCCCTTACCAGTCTGGGCCTGCTCAGCATTATCGGATTAAGCTACGGGCCCACAAGCTTCCTCTTTGCGAGAACCAGCACTACGGGTTACCGGGTTCGAACCTGGTTCCAAAGGATCATGGGGTTGCTTGTCATTAGCACCGTCGCCTTCAGCTTTATCGGCTTACTACCATTTTTTATTGAACAATTTTCGGACACCTTGCCAACAACTTTGTCTGGCTGCCTGGGTGTTGTGGGTGGTGTATGGCACTTTATCCAACAAAGTAAACGTCAGGCCGGCGGCCTCCCGACAAAACTGATCGCCATTGTTTCCGCGATGGGCATCATCATTGCCATCGCGGCATTCAGCTATTGGGTCGCACTTCACTACAGCCCCAATGCCTGGAAAGTTGCACTTCCCCTGGCATTGCTAGCCGGAACCTTTGTTAGCCTAAATGTGTTTGGTTTAGGCCGTATGTATCGCGACCGTTTGATCGAGACATTTATGCCCAATGCAGACACCGTTCGCGCCCAACACTGGGCACCTGCATCGGAAGCGGCGGTAACAGAATTGAGTGACGTGAATACCGGAGCGGACCAGGGTCCCTATCACCTGCTCAATACCAATTTAATTCTTACCACCTCCGCCGACAATAAGTTCAAGGGGCGAGGTGGGGACAACTTTATCCTTTCTTCTCAGTACTGCGGTAGCGACGCCACCGGCTGGACCGAAACGGCTACTTACAACCAGCACAATTTGACCCTCGGCACTGCTATGGCAACCTCCGGCGCCGCGGTAAACCCCCATGCCGGGCCAGACAGCCAGGGCATTACTCGCAACCCGCTGGTATCGTTTTTGATGTTTATCCTCGGCCTGAGAATGGGACTGTATATTCAAAACCCTCGATACAGGAGCCACCGGTTTCAAATTCCGAATTACCTGAAGCCCGGCCTATGGCAAGGGCTACTTGGCCAGGGTCTCGATGAGCATGCCGGGTCCCTGACCCTTTCGGACGGCGGCCATTTTGAGAATACCGCCACCTACGAGTTGATCAGGCGCAGGGTAAAATCGATTATCATTTCCGAAGCTGGCCAGGACGTGACATTTTCATTTCAGGACATCGCCAACCTAATTGAAAAGGTTCGGGTGGATTTTGGCGTTCACATCAAGTTTCTTGAAGACTACGGTATTAATCATCTGGTGCCCGGTTCCATTGAGGACAGCACACCGTTCGAACAACGTTATGATATGGCAAAACGCGGGTTTGCAATTGCTCAGATAGAGTATCCCGACGGCAGCAAAGGCCATCTTTTTATCATCAAGGCAACGCTCACCCGCGACCTACCGGCGGATCTATATGGGTACAAGGATGCCAATCCTAATTTTCCCAATCAGACCACCATGGACCAATTCTTCGATGAGGTTCAGTCAGAATCTTACCGGGAACTCGGCTATCAACTGGCCAAACAACTCTGTCAGCACACTGACTTTCGACTTGCCTTTCATCTCACTGAAAAAACCGAGACATAACCATGACCCGATATCTTAAGATCCTCGGCATCCTATTTCTTCTCTACCTGGTGCTCGCTTTCATCGGCCAAAAAGTAGGCATCCTATTCAGCGCATTAACACCACCCACGCTGCCGGAGACTGCTCTGATTGAGGATGCGGACTGGGACAGTCAGCAAAACTGGACTGACGAGGTCAGCGAAGAATTTCATTTTAAGACCCAGGGCTCTCGGACCCTAAATATTCCCCTGTCATGGTTTCTCGCCCTCGAAGCCCCAACAAATTCGCCTATCGGTGCGCTATTTTTTGAGGAGGATCGGTTTAGTGCTGAGTACCTGACACGGTTTGGATTTATCCCGAGCGACAAAAGTGCAAATAACCCAGATGGATTACCCATTGGCATTGCCGTGACCCATTATCAGCAGTTGGCTGGTCTTGATGGTTCTCAAAGCGCCGTTGGTTTTACCTGTGCTGCGTGCCATACCGGTCAACTCGTGTTTGAAGGCAAGCGCTATGTGATTAATGGTGGTACCGCGATGGTGGATCTTGGCCAATTAACCAAAGCCCTGGGTGCCGCCCTGGGGCAAACCGCAGTGGCCTCAAAACTTCCGATTCTCGACGGCCGCTTCCAACGATTTGCAAGTTCTGTACTTGGAGAAGAAGCGGATGCACTTACCATCGACAAACTCAGAACAAACCTCGGCAATGTTGTGGGTCACCTGGCTGCACAGCCAATGGGCATTGATGTCACGGAAGGTTTCTCTAGGCTGGATGCGCTAAATAGAATTGGTAATCAAGTGTTTGCGACGGATCCCGACCGACCAGAAAATTACGTCAGCCTTAACTCCCCTGTTAACTTCCCACCCATATGGACGGCTTCCTGGTTCAACTGGGTACAGTACGACGGCTCCATCATGAGTCCACTAATTCGTAATATGGGTGAGGCAATGGGTACCGCCGGTCATATTGAGTTTCAAGTCCCTGTTAATGAGGGCCGTTATTCAAGCAGCATTCCTGTCCCCAATTTAAATTGGATCGAACACCAGCTTGCTGGCCCAAAGCCGCCATTACCCGGCAGGGCTTTTACCGGGCTACAGGCACCGCGATGGCCTGAAGCCTTTCCAGCGATTGATCAGACCAAAGCGGAATCAGGTGAGAAGTTATACGCAGAAGTTTGTGCGGGTTGCCATCGACCAGCCCTCTCCCGAGCTGTTGCAACGGGGTTAGATCCCGACAACAAGTTCTGGCAACACTTCAAACCAATCGAATGGTGGGATAACAATAAGAAGTTGCAAACCCAGATGCAGTATCTTGATGTAAACATTATCCCCCAGAGTGAAATGGGCACTGACCCTGGCCAGGGTCGAGTACTCGCAGAGCGTACCGTCAATACCAGTGCACTCAACACAGCAGCCTCGAAACAGAAAGGCTTTGGAATAAACACCCGGGTTTGTACACCCTTAAACGGTCAGCTTGAAACCGTCAATATTAATGACGATCCGCTACTTAACTTTGGTTTAGGACTCGGCGCAGCGGTTCAAATGGGTATCAACAAGTGGCAGGAAGATAGTTTTGTTGCGCACAATACCCAGGACCAACCAAACTGCCTTGAAGCTGGTAAGGGTTATAAGGCGAGACCTTTGAATGGTATTTGGTCCACTGGGCCGTTCTTACACAATGGTTCTGTTCCAACCCTCGCACATCTTTTAGGTCCGGCGAATGAACGCCCGGATGCCTTCCTGCTCGGCAACCCTGAATTTGACCCAGTCAATGTTGGCATCCAGGTAATAGCAGAACCAACTAACGGCGCCGACTACAGTCCAGAGGGTTACTTTGTCCTACGCACGTCTATTCCCGGTAACAGCAACCGGGGACATGAGTTCGCGGATAAAAAAGGTCCCGGTGTGATCGGCCGTGGTCTCAGCAAAGCAGAACGAGATAATCTAATCGAATTCCTGAAGACAATATAAATCCGCTATATTGGGACGGGCTTAAAAGATGTTAGAGGAAATAACCCATGGCAGCTAAACGCGCATTTACCATTATGGTGATCTTTCCCATACTCGGCGGTCTAGCGATCGGCGGCTATGGGGTTTACCGCTATATTAATGGCCAAATGCTGAACGCCATTTTCGATCTAGTGGTCGGCCTGAGTTTTCTTGCAATAAGTGCTTACACCTTTTTTACCGGTCGAGAAAAAATTGCTCGATATGTGAGTGCATTTATCACCGTGGTTGGCCCCCTGGCGTTTTTAAAACAATTTGATAGTACCTACATCTATTGGATCTATTCTTCTGCCATCATTTTGTTTTATCTGCTCGAATATCGTTCAGCACTTGTCCTAAATTTGGTGATGCTGCTCGGTGTGGTTTACCTGGTTCCAGCCTCGGACCAACGACCGGAAGAGTTCTACTCCTTTTGGGTAACCATTACCCTGATCATCTCGTTTTCCCTGATCTTTGCCCTGAATGAGGAAGCCAGTAAACGTAAACTTCACGAACAATCCGTAACCGATGCCCTAACCGGCGTTGGCAATCGGCGCGCCTTCGCTGAGCGGGTCAGCAATGCCGTCATCTTTCGCAAACGACACAACCTGAGCGTCTCACTGCTGTATCTAGATGTAGACGAGTTCAAAAATATTAACGACTCAAAGGGGCACACCGTCGGTGACCAGGCTATTACCAGGGTTGCCCAATTAATCACAACAATGCTCAGGGAAACAGACAGCGTCTTTCGCGTCGGAGGCGACGAATTCGTGATCGTGGCAGAGGGAGCAGATCTGTCCTCAGCGCTGCAGATGGCGGAAAAGATCCGTAATGAAATTGAATCCCAGGATTTGGTCGCCGGCTGTCGAGTTACTGTTTCCATGGGTGTTGCAGAGCTTGTTGACGATGACACAACCGATTCCTGGATCGCACGGGCCGATACACTGTTATACACCGCCAAAAATACTGGTCGAAACAAGATTGAGGTCGAGGCAGAAGCCGTCAGCTAAGGCCTATCCCTGTCCGAACCTCATTCAACTCTAACCCTTCTTTTTCGGCTAAGTAGTTGACCCAGATCAACGCACAACCCTGCCCAGGGACTTACTCTTAGGATGATTGCTAAACCCTAAAGAGGCATCACCGTGCGAAAAATACTGATAGTGACTGATCCCGACTTCTCTAATGAGGTCACCCTAGATCGAATCCGCGAGGTACCAAAAGAGGGTACCCTGTTCCGGGTTGAGCATTACTTAACGCCTACCCATGCCAAAGATGGGAGTGCCTTCAGTAAAGCCATTCAAGAAAAACGAGACTGGCTAAATCAACTGGTTGCGCCCCTTGTTGCGGAAGGATTCAACATTAAGACGGGCGTTCATGCCTACGGAAAGCTCCATGAAACTATCATCGCCAATGCGGTAGATTTCGGCGCAGACTATATTTTTAAACCGTTGCGCCATCACTCCACCCTACGTCGATTGATGTATACCTCCACCGATTGGAATTTGATTCGCTTTTGTCCCTGCCCACTATTATTACTTAGCGAAAAAAGCCAGGTACATGGCAAGCCAGTCCTTGCAACGCTCGATCTGGAAACCAGGGATGAGCCTCACAAGCGTCTCAACAAAATTGTCCTTGAACGCGCCCATGCCCTCTCTGACCTGATTGGTGGAGAAGTTCATATTGTTAACGCCTACAACATGGTCACCGTGGCCGGCGGTGATGCTTCACTCGACCCATTAAAGTATGAGGTTGTACAGGGTCGGCGGGACGAATACCTTAAGAAGGCAAAGTCTATTGCTGAGGCAAACGGCGTCTCCATCGAGAATATTCATCTTGAGGAAGGTGCCCCTGAAATGGTGGTTAACCATGTTGCAGAATCCCTTGGGGCAGGCATTATTGTCCTGGGGACCATGGCTCGAACCGGTGTATCCGGCATGTTTATTGGCAATACCGCCGAATCAGTACTTGAAGGTGCGAATTGCGATGTATTTGTGATCAAGCAACAGGACACTTCTGACTAACTACCTCTAACTACCTAAATAACCGCTAGAACGAAACAGACCGGCAGCGTTCCTTAAAAAGCAGCGCTGCTGGTCAACCCCTTAATGCAGATAACGCAATTGTAAAACCTGAATGGGAAAATTGAGTGGCGCATCCATTTTACGCCACTCAATTTTTTGCTTGGTCTAACTTCTAGATCTAGTTTCTAGATCCTATTTTTCAAATGCTCGCGCTTCATCCGTTAACTGAGACGCGTCTTGCTTAAGCTCAACCTGACGATTGATCATCAGATTGAAGGCGAACCAGGCCAGATAAAATCCCCCAGCGGCAAAGATGATGTCGCCGGGCACTCTCAGCCAGACTAACGCTTCCATCATTGGCGAATGGATAATTTCAGCGGAGCGTGCATACCAGAGGCCTTCAGTAATCGACCAGTAAGCCTGATACACACCAGCGGGTAGCAACGATCCAAACACCATCGCCCCCAGGCCAATATTCAATAACCAGAACATTGGCTTAAGCAGGTTGTCTCGCCACGCGCCATCGTTCGTTAAGCCTCGAAGACAGAACAACATCAGCCCTATGCCCAACATGCCATAGACCCCGAACAATGCGCCATGGCCGTGTGCTGCCGTCGTGTTCAAACCTTGAATATAGTACAGCGATATTGGTGGATTGATGATAAAGCCTAACAATCCGGCACCTACCATGTTCCAAAATGCTACCGCAACAAACATCAGGATCGGCCACTTGTAGCGTTCCACCCAGGGCGCCGCCCGGCGATGTTGGAAATTTTCGTAGGCTTCGAAACCGATCAGTACCAGTGGTACAACTTCCAGCGCTGAGAACATGGATCCCACCGCAATTACCGATGTGGGGGTCCCAGCAAAATAGAGGTGATGCAAAGTGCCCAGAATACCGCCAAACAAGAAGATGATGGTGGCAAACAGGACCGCATCCGCTGCAAGTTTCGAACGGACCAGACCCATCCGCGAAAATAGTAGCGCAATAACCGCTGTAGCAAACACTTCAAAGAAGCCTTCCACCCACAGATGCACTACCCACCAACGCCAATAGGTGACCATCGATAAATGGGTGTGCTTACCCCAGGTAAGACCTGCCGCATAAAACAAACCAATTGCGACCGCGGATAGAAATAGCATCATCACCAACCCACGATTTTCGGAAGGTTTAATCAGACTTGGCCACAATGCTCTGCCGACCAGCGTTAACCAAATCATCAATCCCGTAAATAACAGGATCTGCCAGACTCGCCCAAGATCAACATATTCCCAACCCTGATGACCTACCCAGAAGTTGGTATCAAGATCAAAAAACTGTTGAACCCCGAGCCACTCTCCACCGAGGGATCCGACCACAACAATCAGCAACGCAACAAATAGCAGATTAACCCCTAGTTTTTGAAAGCGCGGTTCATGACCTGAAACCGCCGGGGCAATATAGAGTCCCGTGGCTAGCCAGGCTGTTGCAATCCAGAAAATGCCGAGCTGAGTGTGCCAGGTACGCGTCACCGCATAGGGCAAATACTCCGCCAATGGAAATCCGTAAAACTCCTGGCCCTCAACCGCATAGTGCGCAGTCACGGTGCCCAGAAATATTTGCGCAAGAAACAGCGCCACCACGGTGTAAAAGTATTTTTCCGTCGCTTGTTGAGAAGGTGTCGCAACACCATCTAACAGGGGGTCATTCTTCGGCGCTGTGACCGTTTCGCCCTCATGAAGGGTTGAGACGTAGTACCAACACATGCCACCTAGCGCCCCAAGAAGTAAAATGACACTGGCAATGGACCACATCAAGGTACCGGTGGTGGGCGAATTACCTACCAGCGGTTCATGGGGCCAGTTATTGGTAAAGGTAATATCACTACCGGGCCGCTGCGTAGTGGTTGCCCAGGCAGTCCAGAAGAAAAAGGCGGGCATCAGCTCCCGATGCTGTTTCGAGGGTATCGCGTCGTTGGCGATTGCATACTGCTCACGCAATGATTCAAATTCAGCCGTGTCACCAAATAAAGCGCTATAGTGATCGTGAACTTCACTTATCACCCCTGCCCTGGCATTCGAAACCGTAAGGGTTTGAGTCACAGGATCAAAGGTGTTGGTCCGCATCTCCTGTTGTAGACGAGCTCGAAGTGCAGCTTCATGTTCCACGGACAAATCTTTTGCCGCAATCCCATGACGCTCCAGTGCATAGTGTTCAAGCAACCCACTGGCTTCTCTGTGTAGCCAGTCGGCGGACCAGTCCGGCGCAAGATACGCCCCGTGGCCCCAGATAGACCCAACCTGCTGACCACCCATGGTTTGCCAGACCTGCCGGCCCGTTTGAATTTGTGCTTTGGTGTAAATCAAGTTTCCCGATTGATCCACAACCCGTTCCGGTATTGGTGGCATTTCCCGGTAGATCTCACTGCCTATAAACAACAGCGCACCGAAGGACAGCACAAACAGCCCTCCCAGCGTCAGCCATAATCGCCTGGTTGAATTCATTTATTTCCCCTTTCAAGACTAATCGACAACAAATTGTTAAGATGCATTCTACATGCTCGTTTAAAGATGTACAATATATGCATCTTTCGACAGAATTTTGAAGCAGAATATCGAAGGAAAAATAGATGAGACTCACGCAACACACGGATTATTCACTACGGGTTCTGATGTTTCTGGCCTTAAAGCCGACGGAGTTGGCAACCATTCAAGAGGTCTCGGAGAAACACCAGATATCAAAAAATCACTTGATGAAAGTGGTTCAACGACTCGCCCACGGCGGATTTATCACCTCGGTACGAGGTCAAGGCGGCGGTATGAAGCTGCAAAGGGAAGCAGAGCAAATTGTGATCGGTGAAGTGGTGGCGTTTATGGAGCCAGACTTCTCCATTGTTGAATGCTTTCGAGAGGACAACGGTTGCGTGATTACCACGGCATGCAAACTCAAAGGCATGTTCGCAGAAGCCATGGAACAGTTTTTAGCACATCTCAACCGCTATACATTGGCCGATCTGGTAAAAGGCAAGACTCGAAATGAAATGGTGAAGTTGCTTCACCTGGATTAGGAGATTTAAATGCTCAGAGTACTCTTACTCGTGACCGGCACCTGCTGCGTTGGCTTAGGGGTGCTGGGCGTGTTCTTACCTGTTCTACCGACCACCCCTTTTCTCCTTCTTGCCGCTGGCTGCTATGCACGTTCATCAGAACGAATGCACCAAAGACTGCTGGCTAGCCCCGTGCTGGGCAATCTCATTGACGAGTGGCAAACAAACGGTTCCATTCCGAGACGATCACGCACCATCGCAATAGGGATGATTGTGATCTGCTTTGGTTTCTCAATCGGGTTTGTCATACCCAATATTGTCGGCCAGTTAGCCATGTTTGCTATCGGGAC
>TARA_R110002072_G_scaffold517_44_pt1 | contig 13491 bp, 7 predicted proteins | sample TARA_R110002072 | Tara Oceans TARA_R110002072 (sample SAMEA4397118) | marine metagenome | biome: Polar Biome; feature: [SRF] surface water layer (ENVO:00010504); material: water (ENVO:00002006), including particulate matter (ENVO:01000060) such as... | depth 5 m | reverse complement strand
CGCCGTCGAATATCCGCTGCGTCAAGGCGCAACTTTGGTCCCTGGCGAGCTTTTCGGCCAACTGAAAGATCGATTGATAGGGGCTGCGGGTATCGCGCAGTTCGCCCTCGGGAATTGGGGTTAAGTCCTCGTCTTCCTGCACGCCCAGCTCGCCGGAAACCTGCGGCAGCCGGCCTTGCGCCCACACCACTTTGAAATCGGCATAGGGGTCGCCGCCTTTAAACGACCGGGTGGAAAAGACCGCCCGCCGATCGCCCTCGGCGGCCATGGCTTGGAAAAAGCTCCAATCGCTGAACAGCGACAGCACCCCCAGGGTTTCCCCCTTGGTCACCAGCACGCGCCGGTCCTGATCCTTGGAGACGGAAACCCGCAGTTCGGCCAGAGCCAAAGCGCCCCAGTCGACCCGGTAAAACAGTTCGGAGGCATCGCTTTGTTTGGCGATCGCCGACGCCAGGTCGAGGCCGCCGTCACGGTCCGCCTGCGCCCAGGCCAAGGGGTTCCCATAGGAAAAGCAAAGCAAACCAGCGACAAACCCAATCTTTATACCTCGCATCCCCAGGTCCCTTTGTTGCAAGCGCGCGCAGCATTGCACCCCTTCAGAGATCCGCCTCTTGGCAGTCTATTTGTGTGATCGACGGAGCCCGCAGCGGACCGCGCTTCGTGCTCGGTCGACCATCCTCTAGATCGTCAGATGCTCGACTTAGATCAACAGATGTCGGGAAAATCCTATACTCAAACAGCCAGCAGGTAAATAACACCTCGGGTTGCCGAAACAGGTCGGGCGGCGCGGCCCAAGGCGGCGCGGCGCGGCAGCAGCTGGTGATGCAGGGGGTCGGAGGCAGGCAGCGCCCCGCAGCGGCAACGCCCCGGCAAAAAAGTGGTGGGCCCGGCAGGACTCGAACCTGCGACAACACCGTTATGAGCGGCGTGTTCTAACCAACTGAACTACGGGCCCACCGTAGGGAGGCGACGGGGCAAGGCCCCCGCCTCCTCGCGCCCCCCTCACAGCCTTACCGGCGGAGGGCCGGTTTCCCGAAGACTCGGAAAACGGCGGCGACGAACGCACGGCATTGTGCCTTTCCCTGCTGAAAGCGCAAGCCCATCTCACGCCAAAACCGCGAGAAATCGGCGGCGCGACGAGTAATTTCGGCGCGGCCGGAAATCCTGTTCCTATCAGCATGAAAACCGGTAATGTGCATGTAGGTTCGCCGGGGTACGGCCCATACACGGCAGCATTTTTTCAAGCGACAGCGGGCAACGGCCGGATTTCCGTCGCCCCGCCGCTGGTCGCCTTTTTGCTGTTTCGGCGGCAGTTCGCACCGTCGTTGCTGCGCGCCGGGATCAAGCAGCCCTGCCTGACAGCCAAGAAAGGGGGCTCCCGGTGGAAAGCCCCCCGTCCAGTGAAAAGCCCCTCGTTCAGATCAAACCGTCGCGCGTGATCGCCACGGCCGAAGCGAAATTACAAGGTAATTCGATTTGGGGCGATCCGACACTAGGCCACCAGAATTTCCGGCAAGCGCGCCTTGGCCGCCTCGAAACCTTCTTCGCCGGCCGCCACGCCTTCGGCGATCACCGTCTCCACCTGGGTGATCCCGATGAATCCCAGCACGGTGCGCAGATAGGTATCTTGATGGTTCATCGCCTGGGCCGGGCTGCCGGGCCCATAGGCCCCGCCGCGCGCGCCTAGAATGACCGCCTTCTTGCCCTGCAACAGACCTTGGGGGCCGGTCTCGGTATACTGAAAGGTCACGCCAACCCGCGCCACGTGGTCAATGTAGGCCTTCAGCGTCGAGGGCACCGAAAAGTTATACATCGGCGTGGCAATGACGATGATGTCCGCCCACTTCAAGTTCTCGATATAGGAATCAGAGCGGTTCAACAGCGATACCTGCGCCGCCGAGCGATCGGCCTCGGGCGTGTAGATGGCGCCGACAAACGCGCCGTCGACGTGAGGCGGCAGGTCGGCTGAAAGGTCTTCCACCCGCCGGTCCAGGTGCAGACCCTTTGCTTGCAGGCCCTCAAGGTAGGCATCCGCCAAAGCTCTGGACTTGCTGTTGTCCTGGTTGACGCTGGCGGTGATGGTCAAAACGTTGGTCATGTGACTTCCTCAATCTGAGCGCCGGACTCCCGGCTTGTTTGCGGTTCCTGTGCGCTCTGATCAAGCGCTGCTGTAGAGAAATTGGAGATTTTTGGTTCGTAAACAATACGACTAAAACACAACTAATTGTCTCTATTTGGAAACAATTAGCGAAACACAAATCCAAACCCCATCAACAAACGAAAAAAAGCCACGCCGCCGGTTGTCGTCCGGGTGCGTGGCTTTTTGTCGTGGGCTCGAGGCGGCGCGGCTCAAAGAGAACCACCAGGTGATTTCGTCTACGCCGTCAAACCGCCGCTTATCACACTCTAGGTATCCAGGAAGGAGCGCAGTTTGCGCGACCGGCTGGGATGTTTCAGCTTGCGCAGCGCCTTGGCTTCAATCTGGCGGATACGTTCGCGGGTAACCGAGAACTGCTGGCCCACTTCCTCGAGCGTATGATCGGTGTTCATGCCAATGCCAAAGCGCATCCGCAGCACCCGCTCTTCCCGGGCGGTCAAGCTGGCAAGCACCCGGGTGGTGGTTTCTCTCAGATTGGATTGAATGGCCGCATCCAAGGGAATGACCGCGTTCTTGTCCTCGATGAAATCGCCCAGATGGCTGTCTTCCTCGTCCCCGATCGGGGTTTCCAGGGAGATCGGCTCCTTGGCGATCTTGAGCACCTTGCGCACCTTCTCCAGCGGCATGACCAGCCGCGCCGCCAACTCTTCGGGGGTCGGCTCGCGACCGATTTCATGCAGCATCTGGCGGCTGGTGCGAACCAGCTTATTGATGGTCTCGATCATATGCACCGGAATACGAATGGTGCGCGCCTGATCGGCGATCGAGCGGGTGATCGCCTGCCGGATCCACCAGGTGGCGTAGGTGGAGAACTTATAGCCGCGACGGTATTCGAACTTATCCACCGCCTTCATCAGGCCAATGTTGCCTTCCTGAATCAGATCAAGAAACTGGAGGCCCCGGTTGGTGTATTTCTTGGCGATGGAGATCACCAGACGCAGATTGGCCTCAACCATCTCGGTCTTGGCCTTGCTGGCCTCGCGCTCACTGCTCTTGACCGTGTTGACCAAGCGGCGAAATTCGGTAATCGGCAGCCCGACCAGCTCGGCGGTTTCCGCCACTTCGGCGCGCAGGGCAGCCGTCTTCTCGCCTTCGCGTTCCAAAAATTTAGGCCAGGCCTTGCCTGGTTTCTTGGCCATTTCCTCTAGCCAGTTGGGTTCCAGCTCGCGGCCAAAGTAGGCGCCCAGATAATCTTCGCGCTTAATCCGGTGTTTCATCGCCAGGCGCAGCATCTTGCCCTCGACCGCAAGCAACCGCTTGTTGTGGCCATAGAGCTGATCGACCAACTGCTCGATACGCGCGTTGTTGAAGTGAACCTTTTCCATATGGTCCACCAACTCCGCCTTCAGTCGCTTGTAGGCTGTTTCCGTCTGCGGCGGGACTTTTTCGCCGGCCTGCAGTTTGGCCAGGCGCTTTTCCTGCGCCCGGGTCAGCTTCTTGAAGGTGGCGGCGATATCGGCGAAGGTCTCCAGCACTTCGGGCAGAAGCGCCTCTTCCATGGCCGCCAGCGACAGGGTGGGTTCTTCTTCGTCGTCGTCATCGTCGTCATCGGAATCGCTGCGCTCGCCCCTGGCGCCGCCGTCCTCCGCGTTCCCGGTTGCCGCGCCCTCACCCTCGGCGCCACCGCTGGGTTTGCTGACGCCGCCGGTTTTGACAGCCTCGACCCCGGCAGCCTCGACCCCGTCGCCGCTGGCCACGGCCGTCTCGCTATCCTCATCGTCGTCGTCGCTGACCTCGGCGCTGCTGGGACCCCCGCCGTAAGTGGCGTCCAAATCAATGATGTCGCGCAACAGAATGTCGCCGTTGATCAGCGAATCACGCCAGGACAGCAAGGCGCTGATGGTCATGGGCGACTCGCAAATGCCGCCGATCATCTTTTCCCGGCCGGCCTCGATGCGCTTGGCGATCGCGATCTCGCCTTCGCGGCTGAGCAGCTCGACCGATCCCATTTCCCGCAGATACATACGCACGGGATCGTCGGTGCGGCCGACATCTTCGTCGTCCAGATTGCCGGAGGCGCGGGTGGTGCGTTCCTCACCGTCGTTGTCTTCGGTTTCTTCCTGCTCTTCACTCTCGATGGCATTGATGCCCATCTCGGAGAGTTGAGCCATGACGTCTTCGATCTGTTCCGAAGAAACCTTGTCCTGGGGCAGAACCTGATTCAGCTCGTCGTAGGTGACGTAGCCCCGCTCCTTGGCCTTCGCCAGCATTTTTTTGACCGCAGCGGTCAAGCTGTCCTCAAGGACGCTCCCAGCGGATTCTTCGCCGCGTTCCGTTGCTTCGGCGTTTTCGTTAGCTTTGGTTGCCATCAGCTATCTTATCCTGCGAACTCTCGTGGTTTACGCACCCAGAAGACGCCACCCACCCCGCTGGCGTGGGAGCATCCGGCTCGTTTTCTGTTCGCTAGTTTCTTCCGGTGTTCGCCGTTTCGAAGCGCTCAATGACGCGCTGCTGCGCTGTCTTTTCTTCGTGAATTGCTCGCTCGGCCCGAACCCGGTCCAACTGCTCGTCGCTTGTTTCTTCAGCCAGCCGGCGCACTGCTTCTTGTTCCTCTGGCCGCCGAACGCTTTCCCTAACTCTTTGAACCCAATAGCCAAAACGCTTGCGCACTTCCGCGACGGGGGCATCGGGACGGGCAAGGGGTTCGTGAAGATAGATAGATGCACTCAGCAGTTTTTCAAGCAGGTCGGCATAACCTTGGTCGCAGAGGTGGCATTTCAGGGCTGAACTGTCAAGGTCCGGATCGGTCGACAGGCCATCCACCAGCGCTTCCAAAAGCTTCAAATGATCGCCGCGCGAAAACAGCAGCGCCGCGATTTCCTCCAGATGATCCTGCGACACCTGAGGGTGATTGACCAGCAGCGCCAGCAGCACCTGTTCGGGGCGCTGGCGCAGCAGGTCGGGCGACTGCCTGTGCAGGCCCGGCACGCCGCCGGAATCGGCAAAGCGCTCGGCGCCCTGGCGCCCGCCCCATTGTCCAAAGCCGCCGCCCGCGCCGCCTCGGGCGTTGGTCTTGCCGGCTTGGTTTTTCCCCCGGCCCTTCCAACTGCGGGACTTGAAGCCAAAAGCCGTGTCATAGCGCCCCAGCAAAGCCCGCCGGTAGGCTTCCCTGACCGATGGATCGGCGATCAGATCGCTCTTGTCCAACAGCTCTTTCTTCAACCCGGCCTGACGCTCCGGCGTGTCAAACCGACCGCCGGACACCGCGGAAAGCCAAATCAGTTCCGACAGCGGGCGGGCCCGATCCAAAATCGCCTGAAAGGCGTCGGTGCCCGCCGCCTGGAGCAGCGAGTCCGGGTCTTCGCCCTCCGGCAGCGTTGCAAAGCGCAGCGATTGGCCGGGACGCAGCAGCGGCAAGGCCCGCTCGGCGGCGCGCTGTCCGGCGCGCTGCCCGGCGGCATCGCCATCCAGGCAGATGATCGGTTCGGGCACCAGTCGCCAAAGCTCGGCGATCTGCTCCTCGGTCACGGCGGTGCCCAGCGGCGCCACCGCCGCCGGAAAACCGGCCTGCGCCAAGGCAATGACATCCATATAGCCCTCACAGACCACCACCTCGGCGCCGTCATGCGCCGCCTGGCGCGCGTTGGCCAAGTTGTAGAGGATCTTGCCTTTATGAAAGACCTGACTGTCGGGCGAGTTGAGATATTTGGCCTTTGCCCCGGAGTCGAGGGCGCGGCCGCCAAAGGCCACCACCCGTCCCCGTCGGTCGGTGATCGGAAAAATCGCGCGCTCAAAGAAATAGTCGCGCAGTCCCGCGCCATCGTCCGGGCGCTTGAGCAGGCCGGAGTCCACCAGCAGATCATCGTCGATCCCGCGCGCATTGAGCGCCTTGCGCAGCAGCCCGCGCTGGTTGGGCGCATAACCGAGCCGGAAGCGCGCGATGGTGCCGCGCGAGAGCCCGCGCCGCGCCAAATAGTCCAACGCCGCGCGCCCCTGCGGGCTGGACAGCTGTTGCTGATACCAGACCGTTGCCGCCTCCAGCACCTCGTGAAGGCTGGCGCGCTTTTTTTCCGCCGCCTGCTGGGCCGGGCTGGATTTGGGCAGCTGCAAACCGGCTTCACCGGCCAGTTTTTCGACCGCCTCGGGAAAGCTCAGGCCCTCGACCTTCATCACCCAGCCAATGGCGTCGCCGTGCTCACCGGAAGAAAAGCAATGAAAGAAGCCCTTGTCGGGCACGACATAAAAGGACGGCGACTTTTCCTTGTTGAACGGCGAGAGGCCGACGAACTCGCGGCCGCGTTTGGTCAACCGCACCTGCCGCCCAACCAAGTCCACCAGTGAGACGTTGGCGCGAAGTTCATCGAGAAACTCCGGCGTAAAGCTCATGCCGCTGCCCGTACCTCTGCCTTGTTTCATACCCTCACGTCGCCAATTGAACCCGACGGGCAACCGTACAGCAAAGCACTCTTCTTTCCCATCTCGTTCACTTGCTTGCGGATAGTTTTTCCCGGCAACCGGCCAAAGCTCCCGGTAGCCCGCCCGGTAGGCCACCCAGTAGCCCGCCCTCGCCGCCCGCGCCGACCTGTGAACTTTCTTGTGGAGGAAAAATGAAACACGGAACTCCAGGGGCAAACGAGGCCGGAAAAGCGAGGCTTTCCGGCCTTGAATAACTTTTATCCACCGCCGGGACCAAATTGTGGATAACGGCGGTGGAATTATGGCGGCTGGACGCCGGAGGGCGTTAGGACAGCTTCTGCTTCACCAGGGCGCTGACCTTGCCGAAGTCCATTCGGCCGGGATAGCGGGCCTTCAGTTCGCCCATCACCTTTCCCATGTCCTTGATGCTGCTGGCCTCGAGGGTTGTCATCACCTCGGCGATGGCGGTTTCGGTTTCCTCCTCGCCAAAGGGCTGGGGGAGGAAGCGTCCGATCACCTGAATTTCCCCGGCTTCCCGGTCGGCCAGGTCCTGGCGCTTTCCCTGCTCATAGAGGGCGATCGATTCCCGGCGCTGCTTGACCATCCTGCCCAGCATGTCCAGCACCTCGTCATCGCTGATGCCATCGCTGTTGCCTTGGCTGCGCGCTTGAATATCCCGATCCTTGAGCGCGGCCAGGATCAAACGCACCGTGCCGATGGTCTGGCTGTCTTTTTTTCGCATCGCCTCTTTCAAGGCGTCCTTCAATTCAGTCCGCAGCATTGCTGCTTCTCCTATCAGTTTCGGCCAGGGTGATTTGCCTTGCCTGGCGCTCAGGTCGGCGTCCGCCTATTTGGCGACGCACCCCTGATCAAATGTCTCCTGTCGGCTGGCTGTCGGTTCCCCGCGGCGCCAGGGCTGCGTTTGCAACACCCCAGTTCGGCCCGCGCAGGTCCTTGACCCCGGGCGGGTGAATCGCATAAATGCACCTGCTGGGACGGAACCATCGCCCGCTTCTTGTCAGCTACCGGCTCTTTGCCGAACGGACCCGCCTATAGCCGAAGGATGCCCTCGGGGCAACCGCCCAGGCTGAAAAGGCGAGGCGGACCAGGCTGGAAAAAGCGACGGTTGCAACAAGTTTTCCTGGCAAATCAAAGAGGTAGCGAAGGAAAAGCCCGACGATGAGCGACGACGCCCAGAACGACGCCCAGCCCGACAGGGCGGCCCATACCCAAGCCAATACGGGCCCCGATACCGGCGCCGATACGAGGGCCGATACAGGAGCCGCGAAACTGGCCGCGGGCTCCGGGGACGTGCACGACGCCGCGCGCCGCAACGCCTGCGACAAACAAATCCCGTCGGGCGCCACCGCGGTTCTGGTTCTGGCTGACGGCACCTTTTTTTGGGGCCGCGGTCTGGGCGCGACCCGGCAAACCGTGGGCGAGGTTTGCTTCAACACCTCGCTCACCGGCTATCAGGAGATCATGACCGACCCCTCCTACGCCGGCCAGTTGGTGACCTTCACCTTTCCCCATGTGGGCAACGTCGGCGCCAACCCGGAGGATGTCGAAACCGTTAATCCGGCGGCGTTGGGCATGATCCTGCGCGCCGAGGTCACCGCGCCCTCCAGCTGGCGGGCGGTCGAGCATCTGGACACCTGGCTGAAAAAGCAAAACCTGCCGGGCATCACCGGGGTCGATACCCGACAGCTGGCCCGCCGGGTCCGGGATCTGGGCGCGCCCAACGGCACGCTGGTCCACGCCCCCGACGGCGTCTTTGACCTGCCGGCGCTGCAGGCGCAAGCCAAGGCCTGGCCCGGTTTGGAAGGGATGGATCTGGCGAAGGACGTGACCACCAGGCAGACCTACAAATGGGACCAAACCGCCTGGGAGCTGGCGCAGGGCTACGGCAAACTACAGGCGCCCAAACACAAGGTGGTGGCGATGGACTTCGGCGCCAAGCACAACATCCTGCGTTGCCTGGCCGAGGAAGGCTGTGAGGTGACCGTGGTGTCGGCCAGCGCCAGCGCCGAGGAAATCCTGGCCCTGGCGCCCGATGGCGTCTTTCTTTCCAACGGCCCCGGCGACCCGGCGGCGACCGGCGCCTACGCGGTGGCCACCTTGCAAACCCTGCTGGAAGACAAAGCGCTGCCGATCTTCGGCATTTGCCTGGGCCATCAACTGCTGGCCCTGGCCTTGGGCGCGAAAACCAAGAAAATGCACCTGGGGCATCGCGGCGGCAACCATCCGGTCAAGGACCTCACCACCGGCAAGGTGGAGATCACCAGCCAGAACCATGGCTTCGTGGTCGATCGGGACAGCCTGCCGGACGGCGTGGTCGAGAGCCATGTCAGCCTGTTCGACGGCAGCAACGAGGGGCTGGTTGTCGAAGGGCGTCCGGTCTTTTCGGTGCAATACCATCCGGAGGCCTCGCCCGGCCCCTCCGACAGCCACTACCTGTTCAAGCGCTTCGTCGCCAACATCGAAGCCGCGAAGACCACCAAGGCCGCCTGAGCGCCGCCGGCCGCCCGCAGCGAGGAAGGAACGGCGGCGGGCTGCTGGGGTGATGGGGCGGGCTGTCCCGAGCGGAAGAAGCAACGCCGGTCACCGCCGAACCAACCCGGAACAAGCCGTCGGCGCGGCCCAACATGACCGGCGGGAGCGCCTGGATCCACGCCGCGACACAGCCCTGCGCCGATAAGATGGCCGGCATTCTTTTCACCTTTACCCTTTCTTTTCGGGCCCGCTCGTGGCAGTTAGCTTGCCTCAATGAAAAGTGAATCTTCCTGCTAGAGGATGTATCGACGGTGAAGCAAGCGCTTGGCGCTGCGACTCTGTCGCCAAGCATCCTCGAACAGACCGATCCAACGTTCGAGCAACCCGCGCCCCAACACCCGCGGAAATGTTGTTCTAGACCTTTGAGTTGACCACGTTTACCGGGCGAAATTGCTTCTGGTCTTGCCCGGCTTGGTCTCGTCCCAACGCAGCGCAGCCTATGCGCCTGCGCTATTTGAGTGCGCCCATGCCCAAAAGAACCGACATCGAATCCATCCTGATCGTTGGTGCTGGCCCGATCGTGATTGGCCAGGCCTGCGAGTTCGATTATTCAGGCGCTCAAGCCTGCAAGGCGCTGCGGGAAGAGGGCTATCGCGTCATCCTGGTGAACTCCAACCCGGCCACCATCATGACCGATCCGGGTCTGGCGGACGCCACCTACGTGGAGCCGATCACCCCGGCGTTCCTGGAATTGGTGATCGAACGCGAGCGGCCCGACGCGCTGCTGCCCACCATGGGCGGCCAGACCGCGCTCAACGTCTCCTTGGCGCTGGCTGAAACGGGTGTGTTGGAAAAATACGGCGTGGAGATGATCGGTGCCGACGCCGACGTGATCCACAAGGCCGAAGACCGCCTTCGCTTCCGCGACGCCATGGACAAGATCGGCCTCAAGTCGCCGGCCTCGCGGCTGGTGAAGTCGATGGATGAAGCGCTGGAAGCCTTGGAGTTTGTCGGCCTGCCAACCATCATCCGCCCCTCCTTCACCATGGGCGGCACCGGCGGCGGCATTGCCTACAACAAGGTGGAGTTCGAAGAAATCTGCCGCAGCGGTCTGCGCGCCAGTCCGGTGACCGAGATCCTGGTGGAGCAATCGGTGTTGGGCTGGAAAGAATATGAGATGGAAGTGGTGCGCGACAACGCGGACAACTGCATCATCATCTGCTCCATCGAAAACATCGATCCCATGGGCATCCACACCGGCGATTCCGTCACCGTGGCCCCGGCGCTGACGCTGACCGACAAAGAATATCAGCTGATGCGCGACGCCTCGATTGCCTGCCTGCGCGAAATTGGCGTGGACACCGGCGGCTCCAACGTGCAGTTCGCGGTCAACCCCGACAACGGCGACCTGGTGGTGATCGAAATGAACCCCCGGGTCTCGCGCTCCTCCGCCCTGGCGTCCAAGGCCACCGGCTTTCCCATCGCCAAGGTGGCCGCCAAACTGGCGGTGGGCTACACCCTGGACGAGCTGGACAACGACATCACCAAGGTCACGCCGGCCTCCTTCGAGCCGACCATCGACTATGTGGTTACCAAGATGCCGCGCTTCACCTTTGAAAAATTCGCCGGAACCGAGCCGCTCCTGACCACCGCGATGAAGTCGGTCGGCGAAGCCATGGCCATCGGCCGCTGCTTCCAGGAGTCCTTGCAAAAGGCGCTGCGCTCGACGGAAACCGGCTTGACCGGCCTCAATGAGGTGGAAATCCCCGGCGCCTACGAAGACGGCGAGATCAGCAAGGAAGGCATCCTGGCCTATTTGGCCAAGCCCTACCCGGACCGCCTGCTGACCGCGGCCCAGGCCTTTCGCTTCGGCCTGAGCGTCGAGGAAATTCACCGCGCGACCCGCATCGACCCGTGGTTTCTGCGGCAGGTCGCGGAACTTGTCGACCTGGAAAACCAGCTTCGATCCGATGGCCCGCCCGACACTCACCTGGGTTTCCTGACGCTAAAGAAGCAGGGCTTCTCGGACAGCCGCCTGGCCGAATTGACCGGCTTGAGCGAAGGCGAGATCACCCAAAGACGTCGGGACCTGGGCGTCAACCCGGTGTTCAAGCGCATCGATACCTGCGCGGCGGAATTCCCTTCACCGACCCCTTACATGTATTCGACCTACGAAGGCGACGGCTGGAACCAGCCGGAATGCGAGGCCGAGGTCAGCGAGCGCCAGAAGGTCATGATCCTGGGCGGTGGTCCCAACCGCATCGGCCAGGGCATCGAGTTCGACTATTGCTGTGTCCATGCCGCCTATGCGCTAAAGGAAGCCGGCATCGAGACCATCATGGTCAACTGCAATCCGGAAACCGTCTCCACCGACTACGACACCTCTGATCGGCTGTACTTCGAACCCTTGACCAACGAAGACGTCATGGAGATCGCCCGGGTCGAGCAGCAAAAGGGCACCTTGCTGGGCACCATCGTCCAGTTCGGCGGCCAGACCCCGCTGAAGCTGGCGCAAGCCCTGGAGGCCGCCGGCCTGCCGATCCTCGGCACCTCGCCCGACGCCATCGATCTGGCCGAGGACCGGGAGCGCTTCTCGGCGCTGCTGAACAAGCTGGGCTTGATGCAGCCGAACAACGGCATCGCGCGAACCCTGGAGGAAGCCTTGGCCGAGGCCAAGCGGATCGGTTATCCGGTGCTGCTGCGGCCGTCCTACGTGCTTGGCGGACGGGCCATGGAAATCGTGCGCAGCGAAGAAGAGCTGCGTCACTATATCGCCACCGCCGTGAAGGTCTCGGGGCGCAACCCGGTGTTGGTGGACAGCTACCTGTCCGACGCCACCGAGGTGGACGTGGATCTGGTCTGCGATGGGCAAGAGGTCTATATCGCCGGGGTGATGCAGCACATCGAGGAAGCGGGTATCCACTCAGGGGACTCGGCCTGCTCCCTGCCGCCCTACAGCCTGGACGCCGAGGTGATCGAGGAAATCGGCCGGCAAGCCAGCCACATGGCCAAGGCGCTGGGCGTGGTCGGGCTGATGAACACCCAGTTCGCGGTGCGCGACGGCCAGATCTACGTTCTCGAGGTGAACCCGCGCGCCAGCCGGACGGTGCCCTTCGTCGCCAAGGCCACCGGCGTTCCCATTGCCAAGATCGCCGCCCGAATCATGGCCGGCGACAAGCTGTCGAGCTTCCGCCTGGATCGCAGCAAGCAGGACCATGTGGCGGTCAAGGAAGCCGTCTTTCCCTTCGCCCGCTTCCCCGGCGTGGATGTGGTGCTCGGCCCGGAAATGAAGTCGACGGGTGAGGTTATTGGCTTGGACAAGGATTTCGCCCGCGCCTTCCTCAAGGCGCAGCAGGGCGCAGGCGTGAACCTGCCGGAAACCGGCACGATCTTCATCTCGGTACGCGACGCCGACAAACCGGCCGCCGCCCTATTGGCGCGAAAGCTGGTGCAGCTGGGATACAGCCTGATCGCCACGGTCGGAACGGCGCATCACCTGGAAAAACAGGGCTTGCAGGTTGAACAGGTATTGAAAGTTCACGAAGGAAGGCCCAACATTCTTGACCACCTAATCAACGGTGGCGTGCAACTGGTTATCAATACCACGGAAGGAAAACAGGCGATTGCGGACTCTTTTGAGATCCGCCGAACTGCGTTGATGAATGCCCTTCCCTACTACACAACCATGGCAGGTGCGGACGCGACGGTTCAGGCCGTCACCGCCCTGAAAACGGAGCGACTTGAAGTTGCGCCTCTTCAGTCCTATTTTAGGGGTTCGTTTTAGCTGGAACTGGGTTTCACCAGGACTAGCGTACCTCCGTCTAAAACCAGTGACTGCAAGGGCCAAATTATTTTGGTGTGCCTAAGGTATGAGTGACAAAGTTCCCATGACCGCCGAGGGCTTTACTCGGCTAGAAGAAGAACTCCGGATTCTGCGCACCGTCGCACGTCCGGAAATAATCAAGGCAATCGCTGAGGCGCGAGAGCACGGTGACCTGTCTGAAAATGCGGAATATCATGCCGCACGGGAACGCCAGTCCTTTACGGAAGGGCGTGTCAGCGAGTTGGAGGACAAGATCTCCCGGGCTCAGGTGATTGACCCGAAAAAGCTGTCAGGCAACTCGGTCAAGTTTGGTGCGACGGTTTCCGTCGCCGACGAGGAAACCGACGAGGAGTCGGATTTTCAGATCGTCGGCCAGGACGAGTCCGATGTGAAGGCCGGCAAGATCGCCATTACCAGTCCCATGGCGCGGGCTCTGATCGGCAAGACGGTCGGCGACACGGTCGAGGTGGCCACCCCCAAGGGCGGCAAGTCCTACGAGATCTTGGAAGTAAAGTTTATTTAAGCTTTACCGACCGGACCGCACAGATCCATGGTCACGAAAACACCGCCCCAGGCAAAAGAGGGGCGGTGTTTTCGTGCCGGTTCCGTCTTGCGCCGCAATCGGCCGACGCGAAAGCCATCCTTGGGTCGACAGGCCGCC
>TARA_R110002072_G_scaffold46591_5_pt1 | contig 13516 bp, 12 predicted proteins | sample TARA_R110002072 | Tara Oceans TARA_R110002072 (sample SAMEA4397118) | marine metagenome | biome: Polar Biome; feature: [SRF] surface water layer (ENVO:00010504); material: water (ENVO:00002006), including particulate matter (ENVO:01000060) such as... | depth 5 m | reverse complement strand
GTGGGGGGGGGGAGGCGGATCTTGGACGAACAGTATGCCTACGCAGGTGGCAGAAGGAATGGCGTACAAATACCTATTTGGGGTCAGCCTGGCTTGTTTGCGCCGCAGCCTATTCACAGCTCCGCAACTCGTCCGCCGCGCGAAGGCGCGCTACGAGCTGCGTGTTCGCCGGTACGGAAATGCCATGCGTTTGCGCGAGTCGCAGGATGACGTCATTGCGTGCACGCCATTCCATCGGCCGGCCGTCGCGTCGGTCGACTGCGATCGACGGCCAGCTGTCTGTGTTGCACTGGTCAAACGATGCGAGTAGTTGCGCAGGTAGTTCGTCGCGAAGGTCTGCTCCTTCAAGGCGACCGACGGCGCAAATCTCGAGCATGCATTGATGCACGAATTGGCGCAGCTCGGGATCGCGCAGGATGTGGCTGCCTCGCTGCTCGACCGCGCAGACGCCGCCGACTGGTGCGTTCCACAAGAGCTTTCGCCAGGCGGCGGTTGGAAAGTCCTCGACGGTTACGACATTCGTGCGGGCATTGGCAAAAAGGTTGGCGAAGGCGCGCCCCGCGGACTGGTTGGCGACCGTCAAGTGACCGAGTGTGCGTTGGCGCGTGTGGCCAGGGCCGAGACGTGTCGCCGGCAGGTTGACGACGACCGGTTCGATGCTTTGGAAGTGATCCGTCCAGGCGGCGACGCGGTCGCGGTGGTCGACGCCGTTCTGAAGAATCGCGAGGTTGGTTGTGGTGCCACTGAGCGGCGCAAACCAGTTCGCGGCAGAGTCGGTTTGGTGGGCCTTCGTGCACAACAGGATCCAGTCGGCGGGTCTCGCTCTGGCCGGATCCACGATGGCGCGTTGTGCGGTGCGGGACGAACCACCCGGCCATTCGGCGACGAGCTGCTCGAACGGCGTGCGTGAGCAGATCTGCAATTCGATCTCCGCAAGCCCTGCCAGATCGGCGGCGATGGCCGTCCCGACCGCTCCGCCGCCGATGATTGCTACCCGCATGGCGGGCAGCTTACCAATTGCCGAATCGCCGTTCCGCTCATCGGCCTGTTTTCAAGTCGCCAACCGCGCCGAGCGGCGATTTGTCCGCTGGGCGTGCCTTCGATCCAAAAGCATGCGGGTCGCATGGTGGTCAGGGCTCGATTTAGGGCCTAGGATCCCGGCAGTCATGAGCCAAACCTCAACGAAGCCAGCCGTGCAAGACGGTCTTGCCTTTGAGCGCCCCCTTAACGAGCTGCAAACCAAGATCGACGAGCTGCGCAGCTTGAGCGCCGGTTCGCATCTCGAGCTGCAGGGCGAGATCGATCTACTTGAGGATCGGTTGAAGCGTCAGACTGCCGAAGTCTACGAAGGGCTATCGCCGTGGGAGCGCGTCAATGTCGCGCGCCACGCGGATCGGCCGATGACCACGGACTACGTCACGATGATGCTCGACGACTTTGTCGAGCTGCATGGCGACCGGGTCTACGGCGACGATCCAGCGATCATGACCGGCTTGGCGACGATGGGGGAGCACCGCTTCTTGCTGGTCGGCCACCGCAAGGGCAAGACGGTCAAGGATCGCCTCGCCTGCAACTTCGGCTGCGCCCACCCAGAGGGCTACCGCAAGGCGCTGCAGAAGATGCAACTCGCACAGAAGCTTAAGCTGCCGATCATCTCGTTCATCAACACGCCCGGTGCCTACCCTGGTATCGGCGCCGAAGAACGCGGCCAGGCCTCAGCAATCGCGCGCAACATTCTCGAGATGTTCTCCCTCGAAGTGCCGATCATCTCGCTGGTCATCGGCGAAGGAGGTTCGGGTGGTGCGCTCGGCATTGGCGTTGGCGACCGCGTCGGCATGCTGGAGAACAGCTACTACTCGGTGATTTCGCCGGAAGGCTGCGCTGCCATTCTGTGGAAGAGTGGCGAGAAGGCTCCCGAAGCTGCCGAGGCGCTCAAGCTGACCAGTAAGGACCTGCTGCGCTTGGGACTGGTCGACAAGGTCATCCCCGAGCCGCTCGGTGGTGCCCACCGCGACCAGAAGGGCGCGATTGCCAATGTGCGCGCGCAGCTGAGCGAGTGGCTGATCGAGCTGAAGGGCATCGAGATTCCCGAGCTGTTGGACCAGCGCTATCGCAAGTTCCGCCAGATGGGCGTGCCGATCGAGCTGTAGCAAGTCCGAGTTGCGTTTGCAGAACTGGCCGCCTGCCGAATCTCGGTCTTGGTTGGCCGGTTCGAGGCCCATCCATCGATGGCTTGGCACTCTCTGCCCCATCTGAAGTTGGCTCTCCGGCCCATGAGTCGCCGGTTTTGCCTGACTGACAGGTGCTTCGGGCGATCTGGGGCGGTCATAAGCCGGGAGTTTTGCATTGTCGCCAGCACTGTGGGGTAGCGCTCCGTAGACTGATCCCAGCAGATGGAACCCACTAGGTCATTCTCATCCAACGCCGCGCGTGCCCGCGCTGGCTCTTCCGACGCCTGGAGCGGCCTGCCAGGTCGTCTTTCGGCTCCGGTGCACGAACTCGCCAGCGATGGCGCAGTTTCGGATGCCGAGCTGGTCAGGCAGAGTATCGATGGTCAGCACGACGCCTTTGCGGCGCTCGTGGCTCGCTACCAGAAGCGCGCCTTCTGGATCGCGTTCCACGTGGTCGGGCGTGTCGAAGACGCCCGCGATATCAGCCAGGAAGCATTCGTGCGCTTGTATCGCTCGCTGGAGCGATACGACTACGCGCGCAGTTTCTACACGTGGTTCTATCGCATCGTCATGAACCTCTCGATTGACCAGCTGCGCAAGCACAAGAGTGCGCGGGCCAGCAGTCTCGACGACTTGGTGGTGCCGCTCGCCGACGAACGTGAAGGCGAAGCCACCGCACCGCTGGAGCGTGCCGAAGAAAACGAACACGTCTGGCAAGTGCTCGACAAGCTCGATTCGAAGTTCCGTGCGGTGCTCGTCATGCGCGACATCCACGGCCTCAGTTGCCGCGAGATCGCACCAATCTTGAAGGTCACCCACGCGACTGCGCGTTGGCGTTTGCATCGCGGTCGTCAGATGTTCCGCACGCATTGGGATCGTCGCTTTGGGGAGGAGCAGCAATGAGGCTCGAACCGATGCCGCGAAATCCGCAGCCGTGCGACCGAATCTCGGCGCTGCTGCCGGGCTTCGTCAGTGAAGAACTCGCCGACGAGCAGCTCGGCCAGGTGCATGCGCACCTACGAGACTGTGTCGGTTGTCGTCGCGAAGCTGCCGACTACATGCAGGCCAACAAGGCGTTGCATCGCGCGGCGGTGGCGGCCACGGTCGAGCACGATGTTCCGTTCGAAGACATGCATGCCGATATCATGCGGCGCGTGACAGCGGACAATGTGATTGCCGTTGCCGATTCGGATTGGCCTGATTCGGGGTGGCCTGGTTCGGAGCCTGAATCCCGATTGGCGGATACCCAGTGGGGTAGTCGCTTGATGATGGTTGCAGCCGCGGTGCTGTTGGCATCGTTCGGCTTCTGGCTCGGCGCCGATCCAGAACCTCAGTCGATCTGGTCTCGTCCCGGCACGTCTCATTCCGGCAGCATGGCGCTCGTTGACGAGGGCATCGTTGTGGTGCCATACGCCGGTTCGCCAGCCGACCTTCGACCCGTTGGACTTGAGTCTGCGGGCGGCGCCGAAAGTGGTATTGGCACAGGTATGGCGGGTCGCGGAGTCAACCGCATGCCCGTCGAACTGCTGCCAGCCGTTCACTACGGCCCGAAGTAGCATTTTCCCGTGGCACGTTGCGGGCAGGAGTCTTTCGGGCCCTGCAACGTCGAGCATCACCTGTTCCCAACTTGATGATGATTGATATGCGTACGCTTCTACTGCTCACTGCGATCCTGGCAGGCTCAACCGTTGCTCAGGATCCCGTTCCTTCCCCTTCGGTGAACTTGCACCCGGCCAAGGCCGGTGCGCAGCACTGGATCCAGCAACTCGGCAGTGATAGTTACCGAGATCGACTCGAAGCCGAGAACAAACTGCGCGAACTGGGCGGCGAGGCCAAGGCCGCATTGGAATCTGCGGCCAAGGACGAGAGCGATGGCGAAGTGCAGTGGCGCGCCAAGCGCTTGCTGCGTCAGCTTGAGAAGGCACAGCTTCGGGAAGCGAAGTCCGGAGCCGGTAAGGGCACGCGCCCCGGATTGGTTGAGCGGCGCAGTGCGGATCGCGACCAGAGTAGTCGCGACCAGAGTGATCTTGGGCAGGGGCCAACGATTGAGCGGCGTCGACGCGATCAAGATGTCGGTGGGCTCGGCGGCGTCGACGACATGCGCAATCGCTTCGATCGCCTGTTCCGTCGCATGGAGAAGATGCACGGGCTCGACGTGCCGCGTCATCGCTTCTTCGACGATACGTTCTTCAACGATTTGAAGGCGCAGATGGAGCGCGGCCAATTGGGGCTGGGCCAATCGGGGCTGCAATCTAGCGGCAATAGCACCAGCGTGCAGGTCGGTCCCAACGGTGTGCATGTCGAAGTCACCGAGACGGACAAGGACGGTAAACAGCAGACCAAGATCTACGATGCGCCAGACATGGAGACGTTCCGCAAGCTGCACCCTGATGTCTTGCCGGAGAGCCGCGGCGGCCTCATGGGTGGTGGTCTGGGCCTGCAGAGCTTCGGCCGAAGCAACATGAGCGACTTGCTCGATGAGTTGCGGGTCGACGCGACGGCGCCGCAACGTGGCTTTGATTGGAAGCTACTGAAGCCGCGAGTCGTGCCGTTTGATCAGGGCTTCCGGCCGCAGCCGGGCCAGCAGCCGGGCCAGAAGCCGGGCCAACCTGGTGGCCCCGTTGCCGCCCCAGTGCCGCCAGCGGGGCGCCGTCTGGGCATCCAGATCAAGCCGATCCCCGCAGCGTTGCGCGACTACCTTGAGATGGATCCGGAGGTCGGCTTGATGGTCGACGCGGTCCAGAAAGACACGTTGGCGGAAGCTTTGCGTCTGCGCTCCGGTGATATCGTCACCAAGATCAATGGCAGCAAGATCGGGTCGGCGGCCGATGTGCAGAAGGCGCTTGGTGCGATCAAGAAGGGCGCGGATGTTGAGGTCGAGTTCCTTCGCCGTGGCGACCGCCGCGAGGCGACGACCAAGAAGCAGCACGATGCGCAGGCCACCCGTGAGGTGTTGGAGCCGGGCCGCAAGCAGCGCGTGCGTGAGTCGATCCGCTAGCTTGGATGGTCGCGGCAGCGGCGAACGCTGCCGCGTGTGTGCTCATCGGGAGACCGAAATCAGGCAGGCTGGCTGGCGTACTATTTTCGTTTTTGGCAGCATCGCACGCGCAACGAAGTTGATTCACTGGTGATATCGGGAAGTCCACCCGTCATGCTTCCCCCTATGAAGAAGATCCTATCTGTTGCTCTCTCCCTCCTCGCCCTGACCCTGCTCGCTAGCTGTGGTGCCGATGCCTCCGCAAGCGCTGCTGGCAAATACACCCTCGACAAGACCGGTCTTGAGGCCGCAATGAAGGCCATGATGCCGGAAGGCATGCCGACGGAAGGCCCTGCTGCTGAGGCCGGTGCCAAGATGCTGAAGGAAGCCGTAGACGCAATGAATGGAACGATCGAGCTGAAGGCTGACAACACCTGCGTCATGTTGATGACTGGCAGCGGTCCGGACCAAAAGGCCACCGGCACCTGGAAGCTCGAAGGCGACAAGATTTCGATCACGTCCAAGGAAGAAGGCAAGGAAGAGGAAGAAACCAAGGTTGGTACGTTCGCCGATGGCGTCATCACCGTGGAAGAAGAGAAGGGTGGCAAGAAGATGACGATGAAGTTCATCAAGGCCGCGAAGTAGCTGTCCGCAGGCCGGTTCTTGACCGGCCACTCACCGGTGGCGCAAGCTTGCGTCACGGTGGTTCGCCCCCGCTTCTATTTGGAGGCGCGTGTGTGCAACCTCGAGCCGCTCATTTGGCCGAAGCGCAACCTGCGGCTCCCGCCGCAACCGAGTTCCGTCGTGGCTCGCCAGGCCCATAGAAATCGTTGGGATCCGCAGCCATCATTGGCCGCATGAAGAAGACTGCATTCGCGGCTCTGTCTGCCCTTACGCTGAGCATGCTCGCTGGTTGTGCGGGGGTCGACACTGCCGAAAGCGTAGACGGGCGGGCAACTGCCCTGGTCCCCGCCGTCGAGACTGCGGTAGGCACCTACACGCTCGACAAGTCCGCTCTCAAACAGGTATGGGAGGCGGCGATGCCGGCCGAAGGCCCATCTGCCGAGCAGGCAGCCCAGATGGTGGCGCAGATGATGGACGGCTTTGATGGCTCGATGGAGCTGAAGGGCGACCAAACGTGCACGGTGTCGATGACCATGATGGGCCAGAAGCAGGACGTCACCGGTGTCTGGAAGCTCGACGGAGATCAGTTGTCGATCACTGCGCAAGAAGAGGGCAAGGATGATGACACCCGAATAGCCACACTTGTCGATGGCGTCATCACCATTTCCGATGAGCAAGGCGAACGATCGATGAGCCTCCGGTTCGTCAGATCCGTCGAGTAACTAGCCGGATACCATGAGACGCCTATCCCCTGACCTTGCTGCTCTCGACCACGGCCTGTGGCACGCTTCCGGGTAGTCGACCAGCAAGGTCGCCCGATCGAGGGGGCGGAGATCGCGCCGGTCTACGACTCCATTGCCGGCACGCAGACCCTCACCGACCGGGATGGTTACGCAAGCTTGGTAGACTCGTGGTGCGAGCGGCCTTGGTTCATGACGCCACGTTGGTTTTCTATGCGCACGATCTCCTACGCGGTGGAAGTCGACTATCCGCCCCCGAGACGCCTGGTGTTGCGCCGGTGAGCGATAAGGCGGAGCTGCCGCACGGCATGCTCGCCAAGATGGCTCTGAAGGGTGGCTGCATTGACAGCTGTGACCAGTGCGGCCCCTGCAACCAGAGCACCCCTGCGCTACGCGCCGGGACTCTCGAGAGTCTGCAGGCGCAGCTGGCCGCAAGCGGCACTACGATCGGCGCCGCGTTGCCTTCGCACCGTCACGTTGATGCCGGCATCGCGCAGCGAGTCGGCGAACGCATCGACGCGCGCTTCGGTTGGTCGTCCAAGCCCGTGCTTGTCGACGATTTCGGCGACTGGGTTCCACGGGATCAAGTTGACCGTGCACGGCACGTCGCGCAGCACCTGGATCATCTTGTTGGCGTCGATGCGGCGATCGTTCTTGCCGGCGAGCAGCACGACTTCGAACGTGACCTCGCGGTTCTTCTGGCCGAAGTAGTCGTGCGCAGCCTCGACGATCTCGGCGACGGTCGCTGTTGCCGTCGGCACCAGTTCTTTGCGTAGCTCGTCGTCGGCGGCGTGCAGCGAGATCGCAAGGTTGTAGCTTGGGTCGGCTTCCGCGAACTTCGCCATCTGCTTGGGGTAGCCCGAGGTGCTGACCGTGATGCGGCGCGCGCCGAAATTGATGCCGTCCGCGTCGTGGATGCGTTGCAGTGCTGGCAGCAGGCCGTCGAGGTTGAGCATCGGCTCGCCCATGCCCATGACCACGATGTTGGTCAGTCGCCGGTCATCGTGCAGGCGCGAGCGGGCCACCAACACTTGCTCGATGATCTCGCCGCTGCTGAGGTTGCGGCGCACGCCGAACATGCCGGACGCGCAGAACACGCAGCCAACCGGGCAGCCGACTTGGGTCGAGATGCACAGCGTCGTGCGGTCGCCGTCAGGGATGATCACGCACTCGACGGTGTCGTCGTCGTGCAGCTTCATCAGCAGCTTCTCGGTGCCGTCTGCCGCGAGGTCGGCCTTGTGGACCGTGCTGCTGTGCACCTTGTGGTCCTCAGCGAGTGCCGTGCGCAGGCGCGCGGGCACGTTGCTCATCTGGTCGAAGTCGGTGACTCCGTGCTTCCAGATCCAGTGCGAGACCTGGCGGGCCTGGAACGGTTTGCCGCCGAGGCTGGTCACCAGTTCGGCCACCTGCGCATCGGAGAGCTCCGTCAGTGCCGGATTCGGTTTCGAAGCGGCAGTTGGCTTCGTGGTGGAGGCCGTCTCGCCGGCCGTCTCGCGTGCTGGCACGCCGGCCGGTTGCTGGTCGCGCTCGCTCACGCCGAATCGCGCTTCTGTCGCGGCATCGGGCCCTTTTCAGGCTTGGGTGCCGCGTCGCCATCGGCCTTGTCCTTCGCTGGTTTGGCCTTGCCGCTCGACGGCAAGATCGAATTCGCGAGCAGGCTTTGGGGGCCGCGTTGCAGCGCCTCGATGACGTATTCCTCGGTGATCACGACTTGCTCGCCCTTGCGGGTGCCGATGTTGTAGCGGAGGTCCAACAGCACCTCTTCGAACATCGAACGCAGCGAACGAACGCCAGTCTCGCGCTTCATCGCTTCGGCAGCGAGCACGCTCAGGGCGCCGTCGGTGAACTCCAGCTGCACGCTGTCGAGCTCGAACATCGCCTTGTATTGACGGACCAGCGCGTTCTTCGGCTTGGTCATCACGTTGAGGACTTCGTCGTGCGTCAGCGAACGCATCGCGACGGTGACCGGCAGGCGTCCGACGAACTCGGGGATCATGCCGAAGTCGATCAGGTCCTTTTGGTCTAGGTATGGCATCAAGCGGTCGCGCTCGGCCTGGCCGGTGACCAGTGGCTTGCCGTCGAGGTCCGTCGGGCCACCTTCATCGTCCTTGCTCGCGCCAAAGCCAATGACCTTCTGACCGAGGCGGCGGGCGATGAATTGCTCGATGCCGTGGAAGGTGCCGCCACACAAGAACAGGATGTGCTCAGTGTTGACCTGGATGTAGCTCTGCTCGGGGTGCTTGCGACCACCTTGCGGCGGCACATTGGCCGTCGTGCCTTCGAGGATCTTCAGCAGCGCTTGCTGTACGCCCTCGCCACTGACGTCGCGAGTGATCGAGACGTTGCTGGTGGTGCGGCCGATCTTGTCGATCTCGTCGATGTAGATGATGCCTTGCTGCGCGCGCTCGACGTCGAAGTTTGCTTCCTGCAGCAGTCGCAGCAGGATGTTCTCGACATCTTCGCCGACGTAGCCGGCTTCGGTCAGCGTGGTCGCATCAGCGATCGCTAGGGGCACATCGAGGATCCGTGCCAGGGTGCGTGCGAGCAGCGTCTTGCCGGAGCCGGTCGGACCGACGAGCAGGATGTTGCTCTTCTCGAGTTCGAGGTCCGGGTTGTGGTAGCGCGCGTGCAGGCGCTTGTAGTGACCGTACACGGCAACCGAGAGCACCTTCTTGGCGCGATCCTGACCGATCACGTATTCGCCGAGGCGATCGACCATGTATTCCGGCGTCGGGACCTTGTCCTTCAGCACGATGTCCTTGACGAACGTCGGTGGGGCGGTGTCGCCCTTATGCTTGCGGTCCTCTTCCTTGAGGATCGTGTTGCAGATCTCGATGCACTCGTTGCAGATGTAGATGCCGGGAGGCCCGGAGATCAGCGACTGAACGTGGTGCCGCGACTTCTCGCAGAACGTGCAGCGCTCCACTGACTTGCCCTTGCCTGCCATTACGATTCGCCTGCTATTTGCAACTTGCCCGCCATTGTCACCCGCCAGCTCATTAGTTGGCTACTAGTTCAACTGGCTCGCTATGCAAGCGCGCTCGGAACGGAGCAAGCACCAGTGTGCTCTGTGTATGCTCTGTGCCGACCGCGCCTATGTCTCACTGAGGGCACGCGCTAAGCGTGCCGGAGACGATCTGAGCCGACCCTACTGTAACGCAGAAGGGCCGGGCCTACACGGAATCACTTTGCCGACTCGACGATCTCGTCGATCAGGCCGTATTCCTTGGCTTCCTTGGCGCCCATGAAGAAGTCCTTGTCGCTGTCGCTGGTGATTTCGTCGGCGGTCTTGCCGCAGTGCTTCGCAAGGATGCCGTTGAGCGTTTCCTTGAGACGCAAGATCTCATCGGCCTGGATCGAAATGTCTAGCGCCGTGCCGCCGACTCCGCCCCACGGCTGGTGGATCATGATGCGGGAGTTGGGCAGCGTGTGGCGCTTGCCCTTGGTGCCGGCTGCGAGCAACACGGCGCCCATCGAGGCGGCCTGACCGATGCAGTAGGTCGCGATCGGGCACTGCACGAATTGCATCGTGTCGTAGATCGCGAGGCCCGCGGTGACGCTGCCACCAGGCGAGTTCAAGAACAGTTGGATGTCCTGGTTCTTGTTCTCCTTCTGGAGGAAGAGCAACTGGGCAATGACCGCGTTGGCGACGCCGTCGTCGATCGGCGTACCGATGAAGACGATGCGGTCCTCGAGCAGGCGGCTGTAGATGTCGTAACTGCGCTCCCCGCGACCGGTCTTTTCGATGACGTGGGGGATCGTGTACATGTTGGCGTTGGTCATTGAGATTTTGGCTCCTGAGGACGCGGTCCCGGCGGTGGCACCGGGCTCACATCAACTGTCAGTCTTATCGACGGTCTTGCCGTTCTCTCTGAGGAAATCACGAACCTTGCGTTCCAGCAGGGCAAGTTGCAGTTCCCCGAGGCGGTTTTCCTTCTCCAGGTGCTGGTAGACCTGCGCCGGGGTGATCTCTTGCTCAGGGCTGCTGTTGGCTGCTGCAATGTTGGCCAGTTCGGCTTGAACGTCCGCTTCCTCGACAGACAGCTCTTGCTGGGCCGCAACGGCTTCGACCAGGAAGAACAGCTTCACGCGGCGCTCTGCGTCCTCATGGGCCGATCCCTTGGACTCCTCCAGCTTCTTCTGGATTTCCTCGTCCGGCGTGCCTTCTTGCTGCAGGCGCTGGCCGAACGCGTTGAGCGAAGCCTGCTCCTGTTCTTCGATTAGCGACGGCGGCAGCGGGATGTCGGCGGCGTTGCTGAGGAACTCAAGCGCGGCTTCTTCTTGGCGCTGCTTGCCGAGGCGCTGCTTTTCCGAGCTGATGCGGACACTCAGGTCGGCACGCATCTTCTCGAGGCTCTCGAACTCCATGCCCTTGGCGAGCTCGTCGTCGATCGGTGGCGGCGAGACGCGTAGCACTTCGTGGATCTTGACCTTGACCGTGCCGTCCTTGCCGCGAACGTCTTCCTTCTCGAAGTTGTCCGGGAACTTGATGGCCATCTCGCGGACATCGCCAACCTTGCCGCCAATCAATGCTTCGGCGTAGACCGCTTGCTCGACGCCGTTGATCGGGATGCGGGTGTTGAGTTGCACAGCTTCGCGCGTGTGGACTTCGTTGTCGCCTTCGTGGAACGTGTAGTCGCACTTGACGAAATCGCCGTCCTCGACCGCTTCCGTGGTGGGCTGGATCTTGCGCTTCTGGTGCGCGATCTCCTTCAGGGCGTTGTCGATGTCCTCGTCGTTGGCTTCTTCCTCGTAGGCCGGGATCTCGATGCCCTTGGCACTCGGAATCTCAAACGTCGGCTTGATGTCGAGTTGCGCCGTGAACGCGAGTTGCTCGTTGGCCTTGACCTCGAGTGACTCGATGTCGTCGATCTTGATGCGGCCAACCGGCTGGATCTCATTCTCGCGGCACGCTTCCCCGAAGTATCGGTTGAGCAGTTGCTCTTTGGCCTCTGCGCGGATCGCTTCGCCGTGCATCTTCTCGATCATCGCACGCGGGACCTTGCCGGGCCGAAAGCCCTTGACCTGAACCTGTTGCGACGCCGACGCGTACATCTGCTCCAGGTGTTCCTGGACCTTGTCAGACGGAATCGTGATTTGCAGGGATCGGCTGCAGGGGCCGGTTTCGGCTACCTGGACTTGCATGTTATTCGTGCGGGCAGAAGGGCGCGGAAAGCCGGGATCAACCGGCGAAAAGGGCGAGCATTCTCCTCCTACGACGGACGTGGGTCAAGGCAGCTGACAGAACTGAGGCCGTCGCTGGGCAATTGCTTGCCGAACGCTGCCGGATTCGGTGTCCAATGCCGGCGGCAGTGCTTCTTGCAGCGTCTCGAGATTGGGGCTCGGCGTTGGGTTTGGGTTGCGGGCCAGGTCCAACGGTGGCCGCAGGCAGGGCCACGCAAGTCGGTGCCTCAGGCCGGCCGAAGTGCGCGGGACACCTTGGCGCCGGGTAACTTGGCGCCGGGTAACCCCTACTTCGGAGCCCGCTCCTTGGCGAGCTGCTTCAGGAAGGATCGGGTTCGCTCGTGGTCCATCGCTTCGCGGAACGCTTCATCCTGCTCGGCCAGCAAATCGAAGTCCTCCTGCGCCATGCCCGAAGCCTTCATGTGCTTGACTACGTTCTGGATCTTCCTGCGACGGGATTCGCACATGATCAGCCCGACGTAGGCGCGGCGCGTCATCGCGGCACCCTCGGAGTAGTTCAGGATCTTCTCGTAGTCGTTGAGTGCATCGGAGAACTCGCCGATCGCGAACAGCAGACTGGCGCGCTGTTCGTAGAGGCCGGCGTCGCGCTTGCGGCGTCGGATCTTGTCGTCGAGCGTGCGGTTGAGGCGGGAGATGCCCTGCTTGTCGCCGAGGCTACGCAGAGTCACCGCGGCTTGCACGGCCAGCGAGCTGGTGTCGTTGCCGTCGATCAGTTCGTGCAGCTTGCGAATCGTCTTTTCGTAGCCTTTCGGCGAGACCGTCGCGAGTGCGGTGACCAGCGTGCGGGTGTCCTGCCAGTCGATCCGTTCGCGGCTGAGTAGCGGCAGCAGAGCTTCGGTGGCGGCGACATGCTGCTTGGTGCAGGTTGCGAAGTAGTCGATGAAGCTCGGCAGCAAGCGGTCGTCGCCTTCGGTCGTCAATGCCTGCACGACCGTGTCGGCGACACTGGATGCCTTGGCGGCGATTAAGTAGGCGAGCACTTCTTCTCGCAGGCGGCGATCGTTCGATCCCAGCAGTGGCACGATCTTGGGCGCCGCGGTCGCCGAGCGCAGTTGCCGCAGCGAGCGAATGATCAGCAGGCGGTTGGATTCGCTGGCCGTGTCGATCAGGTCGGTCAGCACCGTCGCCGACTGGGGCACGTCGGCGTGGCCAAGCAGGATGATGGCTTCGGTGCGTGCGATATCGTGGGAGCCGCGCGCCATTTCCGCGAGCGCATCGACGAACGAACCCGGATCGAGATAGCTCAACACGCGCCGGCAGTTGCTGGCGAGATTGCGCGAGGTCGAGCCTCCTTGCGCGGGCTGCAGCTTCTCAAGCAGCAGCGGCACGACGCTGTCGCCGAGCTTCGCCGCCTTCTGGATGGCGTCATCGAGAACGGACTGGTTGGTCCGATACTCGAGCGCGAAGTCCGGCCAGAACGGCTCTAGCGCGGCGATCTGGAGCGGGCGGAGCCGTTCGGCACGCTTGCGCGCAACCTCCGGGACCTCCCGCAGGGAGATCTGGGCAGCGGTTGAGGCCGTCATGAGCAAACCGGTCAGGACAGCGAGCAGAGTGGTAGAGCGCACGCGCATTTGATCAGTCTAGGTGCAATCGGTGTCGATCCGCTAGTCGCCTTGTGACTTCCGGTGTTCGGTTAGCAGGTCCTTCAGGGCGCTCCGCCCGGGCTTCAGATCGGGTGCAATCTGGTCGATGGGATGCACATGTGGACTTACGTAATCCGCCACCGCTTGCTGCTCCGCGCCATCTACAAGCGCTCAGAACCGGTTTAAGCAACGCCAGGCGCTAGCTCGCATATCTCG
>TARA_R110002072_G_scaffold123048_2_pt1 | contig 13520 bp, 12 predicted proteins | sample TARA_R110002072 | Tara Oceans TARA_R110002072 (sample SAMEA4397118) | marine metagenome | biome: Polar Biome; feature: [SRF] surface water layer (ENVO:00010504); material: water (ENVO:00002006), including particulate matter (ENVO:01000060) such as... | depth 5 m | reverse complement strand
ACGCAAGGCTACTTCTTTGCCAAGAACAAGCTTTGGGAGACCGCGGTCTTGCTGCTGGTCGCCTTCACCCTGTTCCGACCGGGTTTCTTGCTCGATATGGTTCAACCGGAGTTTGAAGAATCGCCGCCGACGCAGATTTTCCAAACGGTTGAGCAGTTGCCGGCGGGCAGCACCTTGCGGGTGCGGGTGGAAGGGCCGAGCTTTGATCGCCCGGACAAGATACTCAACAAAACCCTGCTGCTGCCGCTTGGGGATAGCGGCGACGGCGCGGCGCGGCTCAGCGAGCTTGCCGGCTTCCTCGTGACCATTGAGGGGGACCAGGCGCTGTTGGATGAACCCTTGCCGGGCAGCCGCTTTTTCGAGGCGCTTCAGCGGTTGGACTTCTATGGCGACCAGCCGGTGGTGATCAACCGGGTTCGGTTGCCGGCCGAGCGCTTCCCCAAGGAGCTGTTCTTTATCCCGGCGCTGCTCGCGTTGGCCTTGGTGATCAAGTTGCAGAGCCGCCGGACGGACGTTCCGGCCTTTTGATGGGGAGATTGAGAGATGTATAAGGATATCCTGCTCACCGTCGACCTGTCGGATTCGAAAGGCCAACAGAAGGCGACGGAGGTCGCGGTCGACCTGGCCGAGAAATTTGGCTGCCGACTGCATGTCTGCACGGTGGTGCCGGACTATGGCATGTCGATCGTTGGCGATTTCTTCCCGAAAGCCTATGAGAAAAAGGCGCTGGAACACGTCAATGCGACCCTGCACGAATGGACGCGCGATCACATTTCCGCGGGTATCTCTGTCCAGCATATCGTCGGCCATGGCACCATCTATAGCGAGATCCTCCGCTATGCAGGTGAAACCAAATGCGATTTGATCGTGATGGCCTCGCACAGGCCGGGGCTGGAAGACTATCTGCTGGGCCCCAACGCCGCCCGGGTGGTGCGCCATGCGAAGATGTCGGTGCTGGTGGTGCGCTGACGGCCTTTCGGCTGCTGGCCTTCCTGCTGCTGCTGTTGTTTTTCTCGACGCCGCTGCCGGCCGATGATGGGCACGACGCTGATTGGACCCCGCCGGAGACCCTTGTGGTGCCGGCGGGGTCTTTTTTCGTCGGCTCGGACCGGCGGGAAAGGGAGCTGGCCTACCGGTTGGATGCGGCCGGCTATGGCCACAGCCTGACTCGCCGGCAGGGCTGGTACGAGGGGGAGGGCGACAAGCGGCGGGAAAGCCTGCCGGCCTTCGCCATCATGGCGACGCCGGTCACCAATCGGGACTATGCCCGCTTCATCGCGCAAACCGGCCATCCAGCCCCCGCTGTCGACGCCGTGACCTGGAACAGCTATGGCTTGATCCATCCCTACGCCCGAACCCGACGTTTTGCCTGGCGCAATCGGCATCCGCCCGCCGGTCGCGCCGATCATCCCGTGGTCCTGGTCAGCCAAGCCGACGCCCAGGCTTTCGCCCGGTGGCTGTCGCGCAAGACCGGCCAACGCTGGCGGCTGCCGAGCGCGCTGGAATGGGAAAAGGCGGTGCGCGGCCCCGACGGGCGGATTTTTCCCTGGGGCAATAGCTGGGATCCCGGGCGGCTCAACAGCAGTGACCAAGGGCCCTTTGATACCCAGCCGGTGGGCCGCTATCCTGGTGGCGCCGGTCCCCATGGCCTGCTGGATGGCGCCGGCCAGGTCTACGAATGGACCGCCAGCGCGCAGCGGAACGGCCGCGTCGTCGTCAAAGGCGGCGCTTGGGACGACAAAGGCTGTGGCGTTTGCCGGCCCGCCGCGGGCCACGGGCGTCCGGCGGCGATCAAGCACATCCTCATCGGCTTTCGCTTGTTACGCGAACTGAACGGGTGAGATTTTTGGCGTCGAGGGGATTTGCAGCTTGACCCGGGTCATCACATTTATTTGAATCAATATGAGTTTTATCAAAGATCTTTAGGGCGCAATTAGCATCAATGGCAAAAAAATCACGCAATCTGGCGGGGTGCGCCGCCGCCTCGGTGGTCGATTTCGGCCAACTGAGCCGCGCCGACCTGGCGCAGATGGAAGCCGCCGGTCGGGAGGTGCTTGACGTCCATCGGGTGCTGACCAAGACCGGCGACAACGTGGTTGGCGAGCTGTTGCGCGACAGCGGAACCTTCTATGAATGGGATCACTTCCCGCCGGGCGATGTCTACGACCACGAGACTCATGCGCAATACTATTATCACGCGCACAGCGAGGAACAGCGCTTCCCAAGGGAACATGGTCATTTTCATACCTTTTTGCGCCCCAACGGGATGCCGGCGGGGATCAAGCCGGCGCCGGTTCCCGACTATCAGCCGCCGGCCGACCCGAACGACGCGCTTTCCCACCTCATCACCATTGCCATGGACAGTCGGGGCTTTCCTTGCAAGCTGTTCTCGGTGAACCGCTGGGTGACGGGGGAGGTGTGGTACAAAGCCGAAGATGTCATCCGCATGCTGGACTACTTTGTCATCGATCACGCCCGACCCTCCTGGCCGGTCAATCGCTGGATTACCGCCATGGTCCAGTTCTTCAAGCCGCAGATTGCCGCCTTGGTGCTGGCGCGGGATCAGGCGGTCGAAGCCCGGCGGGTCAAGCACCAGCCGGCGGACGTCTACGAAGACCGCGCGTTTGAGGTGTGCTCCCACCTGGATATCGACATCGACCAGCAACTGCGTCAGATCACGGCGGAGCTTCAGCGGCGCGGCTAGCGGCGGGTCGGTTTCACCGGACGCGCAACCTGATCTCAGGTGAACCGTAACACCGCTTCCAATCGGTCTATTGGCCGGCGCTCGACCCCAGAAGTGAAGCGCCAAAGGCTTCTTTGTCGGGCGATCACGCCAGCGGCTGGCCGGTAGTGGGATTTTATTCGTTGTTTGTGCGGTGAATAGATAAGACGTGAATACATAAAGTGGGCGGAGTGACATTTTGCGGCTGGAATTTTCTTGTTGTTTCATTCTTGATTAAGACTCTCAGGCGAAAGTTGAATTTCAACAGGCGATCCGCTGAAAACGGTTCAGTGGAGGCGCGAAAGATCTTCGCGAGATCCACCGGCGGGGCAGAACTGGTGAAGTGATCGGAAGACAAATGGGTGGAACGATATGGCAGATGGCCTGACACAGGCTGATGTGGAGCACCTACTCACGGAGCCTTCCACGCAAACCCAGGCGCAAACCGCCGCGAAGATCGCCAAGCAGTTCCGCGACGCGCAGTTGTCGGAAAAAGAACGGGAACTGGCGTCCGATATTTTCCGCACCCTGGCCCGGGGCGCGGAACTGATGGTGCGCGAGGTGCTCGGCGCGGAGTTGAACAACTCGCGCGACCTGCCCCACGACATCGCCTTGAGCCTGGCAAGGGACGTGGACAGCGTGGCCTTGCCGGTGTTGCGCTCCTCGGAGGTGCTGAGCGACGCCGACCTGGTGGAGATCGTCAGCCAAAGCGGGGTGGACAAGCAGAGCGCCATTGCCGCGCGCCCCAGCGTCTCTAATTCGGTTTCCGACGCCTTGATTGACTTCGGCACCGTCGATGTGGTCGCGCGCCTGGTCGGCAATGAAGGCGCCGAGATCGCCGAGACCGGATTCGAGCGGGTGTTGTCCAAGCATGGTGAAAGCGGGCAGATCGGTGACCGGCTGTCGCGCCGCGCCGTCATGCCGCCGGCGATCATGGAAAAGGTGGTGGCGGCGGTCAGTGACCGGTTGCAGCAATACCTGCAAAGCCGCAAGGACCTGTCCGGTGACGTGGCGGCGGAAATTATCTTGCAGGCCCGTGAGCGCGCCGTGGTTGATCTGGCCCTTGGGGGCCGTGACGCCTTCGCGGTTGAGCGGCTGGTGGAGCAGTTATACCGGCAGCGTCGCTTGACGGCGTCGCTGCTGTTTCGCACGCTTTGCTTTGGCGATTTGGCCTTCTTTGAACTGGCGGTTTCCTGCCTGTCGAACGTGTCGCTGAGCAACACCCGAATTTTGCTGCATGAGGGCGGCGAACTGGCGTTTAAATCGATCTATGACAAGGCCGGGTTGCCGGCGCGCCTCCAGCCGGCGTTTCACGAGGCGCTGAAACTGCGCGACGAGATGGATGTGGACGGCGGTCCCGATACCCGCCATCGGTTCCACAGCCAGCTGTTGGAACGCACCCTGACGGCCTTTGAAGGCGACCAGAGCTTGAGCCACGATGACGTCGAGTTTTTGATGGAAAAACTGAGCCATATGGCGGCGTGACCGCACCGCATCGATAGACAGCGCCAGGGCTGCCGCGGGCAGCCCTGGCGTTTTTCCGATGATCCGCCACCCAGGTGATCAGCGGGTGATCCGCCGGCGCGCGGCGACGGAAGTCACGCTTCAAACGGGACCAGCAGCTGATTCCGTTTGAACCGTTCCGGCCGCTAGTTGAGCAGCACGCGGGGGAGCCAGAGCGCGATGTCGGGGAAAGCCATCACCATTGCCAAGCCGATCAGCTGTAGGATCACAAAGGGGATAATGCCTTTGTAGATCTGCTCGATCTTCACGTTCTTCGGGGCCACCGCCTTCAGGTAGAAGAGCGCGAAACCGAAGGGCGGCGTGAGGAACGATGTCTGCAGATTGACCGCCAGCAGAATGGCGAACCAGTAGACCACTTCGAACTTGTCGACATGGGCGCCGAAATCCATCGCCTCGATGATCGGCGAGAAGACCGGCAGGACGATGAGGGTGATCTCAATCCAGTCGAAGAAGAAGCCGAGGAAGAACACGATCCCCATGATCAAGAACAGCAGTCCCCAGGAATCCAGACCGAGCGCGTCGACCAGATCGATGACGATGTCGTCGCCGCCCAGCGCGCGAAAGACATAGCTGAACACGGTGGCGCCGATGAAGATGCCGAACAGCATGGCGTTGGTCTGCGCCGACCGGAAGACGGTCTGCCAGAAAACGCCGGCGAAGTGGCTGAACTCATTGAAAAAGCCGCCGCCGACTTCTTGGTCATCAATCAGATTGCGTGAGATCTTCGGGCCTAAGTTTATGCGCTCCACGCCCAGCGTCGGCAGGATCACCAGATTGACGAAGGCCAGCACCACCGCGCCCATGGCCCCCACGCCGGCCGCTTCGGTGGGCGTGGCCCAGCCAAAGAGGATCGAGCCCAGCACCAGGAAGATCAGGAAAATCGGCGGCAGGAAGGACCGCAGCACCATCACCAGATGGCCCGTTAGCCGGTCCGGTCCGAAGTCCTTGCGCGGCTTGGGAGCCAGCTCCGGCTTCCACATGCACAGCATGATAATGTAGAGCAGATAAAGGCTCGCCAACATCAGGCCGGGGAAGAAGGCCGCGACGAACATGTTGCCGACCGACTTGGCCAGCAGGTCGGCCATGATCACCAGCATGATCGAAGGCGGGATGAGAATGCCCAGCGTGCCCGAGGCGGCGATGGTGCCGGTGGACAGCGATGTGTTGTAGTGGCGTTCCTGCATCACCGGCAGGGCCAACAGGGTCATCATGACGACCGAGGCGCCGATGATGCCGGTGGTGGCGGCCATAATGGTGCCCATCAGCGTGACCGAAATGGCCAGGCTGCCCGGTACGCGCTTCAGCAGCACCTGCAGGCAGTTCAACAGATCGCGGGCGACGCCCGAGCGCTCCAGCATGGTGCCCATGAAGATGAACATCGGAATGGCTGTGAGAATGAGGTTCTCCGCGATTCCGCCGAAGATGCGCGAGGGAATGGAACCAAACTGAATGAAGACAAAAACGTCGAAGTACATGCCGATGAAGCCGAAGGTCATTCCCACGCCCAGCAGAACAAAGGCGACGGGAAAGCCCGAAAAAAGCATCAGCGCCAGCAACCCGAACATGAAGATTGGCAGAAGGTCGATGAAATCCATCTGTCTAATAGTCCCCGCCGACGGTCGCTGGAATTTGTGATTCGGGCAAATGGCCGGTCAGCCCGGCCAAGGTCTTGATGAATTGGGAAATTCCCGCCAGCAGCAACAGAACGAACATCACAATGAGCGAGCTTTTTAGAATCCATATATTGGTTAAGCCGATGACCGACTTGGAAATCTCGCCCTCGCCGTAGGACGCCATTGTGTAGTTGAAGGTGAGGTAAATGGCGATCAGGCAGAAGGGCAACAGCGCCACTACGCAGCCAATCAGCTCGATCCAGTATTTACTCTTGAGCGACAGCCGGTCGCGGATCAGGTCAATGCGGACGTGCGACTGGTGGACGTAGGCATAGCCAATCACCAGGGTGAACAGGAAGGTATGGGCCCAATATTCGGTTTCCTGGAATTGGGTGGAGTTCATACCAAATGGCTTGGGGACGCCGAAGTAGCGGGTCACCACATCGTAAACCACCGCGACCATCAAAAAGACGCCGGCCCAAGCCCCCAGCTTGGCGATGGCGGATAGCACGCGATCAATGATGGCGGACAGCGTTAAAAGACCTTGCACAGGAAGCCTCGATTCTTTCCATCCCGTGACGAAACCCTGGCCGCCTTCAGGCAGACGCGCTTTTGTTGGCGGCCAGGGGTTCACCGGTGACGATAAAACAGGTGCAGGGATTGACGGTGGGGCGACGCGGCGGCTTTCAGGACAAGACCAGTCGTCTGGCCCCTCCGGCCCCGTGGCGGCGCCCGGGACAATCCTTTTCTACTCTGCGCTCGCCCAGCGGGCGGGCTCGCCCGGCAAGGCGCCGCATAAAAACGGTCCTTGCCGAGTCACAGGCCCGAGGTCGAGCTACCTCGTTTTATCGGTCGGGTTAGTTGAGATAGCCGAGGTCTCTCCAGACCTTGTATTCGGCGCGGAAAGCCTGCAACGAATCCCAGGCTTCCTTGAAGGAAGCGTCGCTGGCCGCGATCTCGACGGCGACCTCTTCCCAGGTTGCCTTGAGCGTCGCCAGGGTTTCCGGCGACCAGCGGTGGATCTGAACGCCCTTGCTCTTCAGGTCCTTGAGCGCGGCCCCCTGGATGGCTTCGCCTTCGGCCATGCCCAGCGTGTAGTTGGCCCGGCACGCCACGGTCAACATGGCTTGCTCGGATTTGGTCAGGCCGTTCCACTTGTCCATGTTGACCAGCAATTCGAACGCCGTCGACTGCTGATGCCAACCCGGGAAGTAGTAGTGCTTGGCGATTTGATAGAAGCCAAGGTTCAGATCGATGGCCGGCTGCGAGAACTCGGTGGCGTCGATGGTGCCACGCTCCAGCGCCGGATAAATGTCAGCGCCGGCGAGCAGTTGGGTATCCACGCCCAGTTTCTGCATCACCTTGGCGCCCAGGCCGAAGAACCGCATTTTCTTGCCCTTGAGCTCGTCAAGGGACTTTACTTCCTCACGGAACCAGCCCGAGGCTTCCGGCGCGATCACGCCGCAGATCAAGGAGTAGATGTTATGCTTGGCATAGATGCCTTGCATGATTTTCTCGCCGCCGCCGTTGAACAGCCAGGCCGCGTATTCGCTGGCGTCCGGACCAAACGGCACGGCGGAGAACAGCGCCAAGGCCGGCTCTTTGCCCTGCCAGTAACCCGGGGTCGACCAACCGGCGTCGACCGAGCCGTTCCGGACCGCGTCGAACAGTTCCAGCGCCGGCACCAGCGCATTGGGCTCATAGAATTTCAGCTGTAGCTCGCCATCGGACATGGCATCGACGTTGGATTCCAGCGTCTTGCCCAAGCTGCCGAGTTGCACCAACTTGCTGGGATAGGTGGAGCCCATTTTCAACCGGGTTTTGGCGTCGGCTGGACCGGCCAGGCCGGTTGCCAGCCCGGCGGCCAAAACAACAGCCGTCGCGCACTTGGCGATAGTCTTGAGATTCATCAACCCTTCCTCCCAAATTCCTGTTCCTGTGACAGCGCCGCGCGATGATGTCGCCTTGCTGCCGTGATGCCACGCACGACCCCTGTCGATCATGCTCGGGAGACCAAATTTTGCGGTGGTTCTTTTCCCAGGCTCGAAGCAAGCTATCCCGTCTTGCACAGAAAGGACAAGTCTTTAGCCGTATTTGACAAAATAAGCAGATTCGCCGTTGGTCGGAAAAAAAGGCCAATCCTGTCGTTGCAACACCCAAAAGATGAAGCTATATAGCGGCTTCAAGATTGATCGCGCTTTCGAGCCGATCGGGGTCGCCTCGCTTGTCTGTCGAAGGGGTAAGTGACGGGGAGTAGCTCAGCCTGGTAGAGCACTACGTTCGGGACGTAGGGGCCGGAGGTTCAAATCCTCTCTTCCCGACCAACTTGAACGCGACGCGGACGTCGTTAAAAATAATTGCGAAAACACCCGTCAGCTGTGAAGCGCGGGTGTTTTTTTTGCCGCCGCCCGCCCGCGACGCGGCCCTTGCCCTCGCGATCTGCGCGGCCTGGATACTTTAGAATAATTCTCATTCCATTCAGGAATAAATAATTTAGACGGTAAAATGGCCGGGTCGGCGCGCGCCATAGACCCGTGGTTGTTTGGCGTTGCTTGAGTGCGCGCGAAACAGGCGTCGGCCTGCGATCCGGCCGCCGCGCCCGGCGTGAATTTTCAGCTCGATCGCAGGCTAAAACAAACGGTCGATGCAGAAATCGACGGCCTCCAGCATGGCCTGCTTGGCGGGGTTGTCGGGAAAGTCGGCCAGTGCGGCGCGGGCCTGTGCGCCATAGTCGCCGGCGCGGGCCTTGGCGCTTTCCAGGGTGCCGTGTTTTTCCATCAGGGCCCGCGCCTGGGCGAAATCGCCCTCCTTCTGGTTCTGGTCTTCCAGGCAGCGTTGCCAAAAGCTCAGCTCTTGCGGATCGGCTTGGGCGATGCAGAGCAGCACCGGCAGGGTAATCTTGCCCTCGCGAAAATCATCGCCTTGGTTCTTGCCGAGTTGATCGTCCGGGGCGGCATAGTCCAGGATATCGTCCACCAACTGAAAGGCGATGCCCAAGTTCATGCCATAGCTGGCCAGCGCCCGCTCGTCGCTTTCGGGACGTCCGGCGACCACCGCGCCGATCTGGCAGGCGGCGGCGAACAGCGCGGCGGTCTTGGCTTGAATGACCTCCATATAGGCGGCTTCGGTGGTCTTGATATCGTTGGCGGTCATCAGTTGATGAACTTCGCCCTCGGCGATGATGGCGGAGGCGTCGGACAGCACCTTCAGCACCTTCAAGGAGCCATCGGCTGTCATCAACTGAAAGGCGCGGCTGAACAGAAAGTCGCCGACCAGCACGCTGGCCTGGTTGCCCCAAACCGAGTTGGCGGTGGCCAGGCCACGGCGTAAATCGCTTTCGTCCACCACGTCGTCGTGGAGCAAGGTGGCGGTATGAATGAACTCGACACAGGCCGCCAAGGCCATTTGCCGCTCGCCGTCGGCCGCGCAGAGTTTTGCCGACGCCAGGGTCAGCATGGGCCGCAACCGCTTACCGCCCGCCGCGATCAGATGTCCCGCCAACTGGGGGATCAAGGCGACCGGCGACTGCATGTTCTCCAGGATGTGCGCATTGACTTTGCGCATGTCGTCGCCCACCAACGCCATCATCGGTGCGAGGCTGGGCTTTGCTGTGCTATCCTGTTGTTTGGGCTCGGCGCGGAAGGACACCGCAATTCTCCATCACTGTACTGATTGGCGCTGAAAGCTCGATCGTCGCTTGCTCTGGTGAATTTCCGGTCACCAAGGGAGAAATTCGCGGGCGGCTTGCCAGTTCTCTATTCTCGCGCAGAATAGGGGCGTAGCGCGTTGGGTCAAGCGCCACGCGCCGTTTTTCGGCGCTGGCAGGGGGGCGTGGCATTGGTTGTGTAAGAACAAGCCGCGGTTTCTCAACGAAAAGTGGCTGTTTCTTGTAGCTATACCCGTATGTCGTCGCCCGGGGCGCGACAGGGATGCCGAACTGGAATGTTGAAGCGAGACGGTAATGGGCAACGACGAAAAGGGGGCGAGGGTGAAAGAACTGGTGCGCAGCAACGATATGGTCAAGTTGTCCTGGCTTCAGGCCTTGCTAAAGGATGCGGGGATCATGCATTTCCTGCTGGACGAGCACACCTCGGTGTTGGAGGGCTCGGTCATGGCTATTCAGCGCCGTTTGGTGGTTGATGAGGACGACTATGATCGGGCGCGGACGCTGCTGCGCGCAGCCGGCGAGGAATTGAGCGAGAAAGAAGGCTTTTTCTGATCGGCCGGCTTTTCTGATCGGCCGGTGCGCCGGCGAGGTCGGACAGCCCAGGCGGGGCAGCGGCGGCGACAGGCAAAAGGGCGAGTCGGAAGACAAATGGACGGCGTTGAAAGTCGCGATCACCTGTTGGGCGGAAAGCTGAGCTTCCGGCAGCCGAAAGCCGGCTACCGGGTTGCAATCGACCCGATTTTTCTCGCCGCCTCTTTGCAGGCGGAAAAGGGAACGCGGGTGCTGGAACTGGGCTGCGGCTCGGGCGCGGCGTCGCTTTGTTTGCTGTCGCGCCTGGCCACGGTTGATGTCAGCGCGCTGGAGGTGCAGGCGTCGCTTGCCGACTTGGCGCGGCGCAACGCGCAGGACAATTGCCTGGCCGAACGCTTCAGCCTTTACCACGGTGATCTGCTCCAGCTGCCCTCGGCGCTGGGGCGGGGATTCGATCAGGTGATGATGAATCCGCCCTATGACGCCGCCGGTCGGGGCAGCGCCGCCGGTAGTCTGTCGAAGCACACCGCCCACCAAGAGGGCGCGGCGACCCTGGCCGATTGGGTTCGGCAAGGGCTGCGCTGTCTCAAGCCCCAGGGCTGGCTGACCGTGGTTCATCGCGCCGCCCGTCTCGATGACCTTCTGGCGGCCTTGCATCCCAAGTGCGGGGCGATTGAGATCCTGCCGCTTTGGCCCAAGGCCGGCCAACCGGCCAAGCGGGTGCTGATCCGGGGGCGCAAGGGAGGAAAGGCGCCGGCGCGGCTGCTGCCGGGGCTGGTCTTACATGACGACCGGGGGGGCTTTACCGCGCAAGCCCAGACGATTCTTCGCGACGGCGGCGCGCTTTCCTGGGCATGACGGTTTCCTGGGCATGACGGTCCGCGCGCAACGGTTTTGCGGGCCAACTGCCGCGCGTCCAGCCGGGGCAAGACTTGTTTTCCCCGCCAACCGCAATAACTATCCTACTGGCAGGTTAAGCCGCGCCGGGTTGGACCGTTTCGGGTTCAGTCATTTCAGGATAGTTGCCGCCGGAGGATTTTTTGACTGTGAGTTGGACAGAAAGCGTGAAGGATATCTTGCGTTGGGGGCCGCTGGGGTGGCTGGGACGCGGCCTGGCCAGGCTGCGACGGCGTCACCCAACCGTTGCGGTGCTGCGCCTGTCGGGAACGATCGGCCGGGGGATGCGCGGGCGGTCGCTTTCGCTGCAAGATCTGGCGGGTGACATTGAGCGGGCCTTTTCGCTTTCGCACATCAAGGCGGTGGCGTTGGTGATCAATTCGCCAGGGGGGTCGCCGGTGCAGTCATCGCTGATCGCCAAGCGACTCCGCGATCTGGCCGAGGAGAAGGACCTGAAGGTTTATGCCTTTGTCGAGGACGTCGCGGCGTCGGGCGGCTATTGGCTGGCCAGCGTCGCCGATGAAATTTATGCCGACCGCAGTTCGGTGATCGGCTCCATCGGGGTGATTTCGGCGGGCTTTGGCTTACAAGACGCCATTTCCAAGCTTGGCGTGGAGCGGCGGGTCTATACGGCGGGTACCAGCAAATCGATGCTCGACCCCTTCAAGCCGGAGCAGGCGAAAGACGTGAAACACCTGCAAGGGCTGCTCGGTGAAATTCATGAAGCCTTCAAGGATCAGGTTCGTCTTCGGCGCGGCGCCAAGCTGAAGGTCAAGGAAGCGCAGCTGTTCAACGGACAGTTCTGGACGGGAGCCAAGGCCTTGGAGTTGGGCCTGGTTGATGGTCTGGGGGATCTGCGCGGCGAATTGCGCCGCCGCTATGGCGCCAAGCTGCGTCTGGTGCTGATCAATCCGCCCAAGGGGGGCTTTCGCCGCTTGCTTGGGTTTGGCGGCGCGACGCAGCAGCCGGCCCGAATGCTGTCGGATTTTTCCAGCGGCGATCTTGCCGGCGACCTGCTGGCCGCGGTGGAGGAGCGGGCGCTCTGGTCGCGCTTTGGGCTTTAGCCTGGGATCGACGTGGACCGACGCGTTGGGCGGGTCGCGGCGGTCGTCCAGCAGCCTTTACTGGTTGGCGCGGGAGTTCGGTTCGACATCGGCGATCAGCTTGACCCCGCCGGGATCAAACTGATCGCGTTATGCCGTCGGATTAGGCGCTTTGCAGACTTGGATAGTCGGTGTAGCCCTTGGCGTCGCCGCCGTAGAAGGTGGCGGGGTCCGGCTCGTTGAGCGGGGCGTCCTGGCTCAACCGCGCCACCAGGTCCGGGTTGGCGATGAAGGGACGACCGAAGGCAATGAGATCGGCCTTGCCGCTTGCCAGAGCCGCAACGGCTTTTTCCCGGGTATAGCCGCCATTGGCGATGTAGGGCCCGCCAAACAGGGTCTTCAAGGCGCCATAGTCGAAATCTACCGGGGTCGTGCCGGGGAATTCCTCCACCACATGCAGGTAAGCCAATTTACGCTTGCCGAGTTCCCGCGCCACATAGCTGAAAAGCGCTTCCGGGTCGCTATCGCTCATATCATTGAAGGTGCCGGTGGGCGAAATTCGTACGCCGATGCGGCCGGCGCTGAAGACCGCCGCCGCCGCCGTGACGACTTCCAGCAACAGGCGGGCGCGGTTTTCGATGGCGCCGCCGTACCGATCGGTCCGCTGGTTGCTGCCGTCCCGGAGGAACTGGTCCAGAAGATAGCCGTTGGCCGCATGAATTTCCACGCCGTCAAAGCCCGCGTTCTTCGCATTTTCGGCCCCCCGGCGGTAGGCTTCAACGATGTCGGGGATCTCTTCCAGCGCCAGGGCCCGGGGAACGGGATATTCCGTCGCGCCTTCCAAGGAAAAGGGCGTCTGTCGGGATGCGATCGCCGACGGCGCCACGGGGGTGCCGCGGTTCGGCTGAAATTCAGGCAGGGAAATCCGCCCGACATGCCATAGCTGGGCAAAAATCTTGCCGCCTTCGCGGTGTACGCCCTGGGTGATCTTTGACCAGCCGGCGACCTGGGCCGGGCTGTGAATGCCGGGGGTGGCGGGGTAGCCCTGGCCGTCGGGCGACACCTGCGTCGCCTCGGTGATGATCAAGCCGGCGGTTGCCCGTTGCTGATAGTAGGTGACATTGAGATCCTGCGGCACATTGCCGTCGCCCGCGCGGTTGCGGGTCAAGGGCGCCATAACCGCCCGGTTGGCCAGGTCTAGGTCGCCGATGCGGGTTTTCTCAAACAGCGCTTTGGCGCTTTCGGGGGAGTTTCCGTCGTACATCTTTTTGTCCTGTTTTCTGGGGCTTGTTGGACCCGACCCGCGGTCTGTCGCATCGCGGGGCTTCGCCAAGCGCAGGTGGGGCCGATGCCAAGGCAGCGGTGATTGCTTGCTGCTGAAGATTGGGAGGAAGCAGGGGGCTTTTAGCCGGAGATGTCGAACAGCGTTTGTTCCTAAAAATCAGTAAAATATATTTCTACAAAAGTATTGATGAATTTTCAGCAGGATTTCCCCGCCACCTTCGCTGTCGCGCGGAAATCCT
>TARA_R110002072_G_scaffold121321_6_pt1 | contig 13530 bp, 12 predicted proteins | sample TARA_R110002072 | Tara Oceans TARA_R110002072 (sample SAMEA4397118) | marine metagenome | biome: Polar Biome; feature: [SRF] surface water layer (ENVO:00010504); material: water (ENVO:00002006), including particulate matter (ENVO:01000060) such as... | depth 5 m | reverse complement strand
CAAGAAAATCGCGGCCCTCCTGTGCCAGCAGCCGCCGCGCCGCTTCCTTGCTGCTGGTGACGCCCAGCTTGCGCCGCGCATCGCGCAACCGTCCGTTGATCGTGTGGACCGAGAGGTCGAGCGCGCGTGCCGACGACTTCGCATCGTGCCCGCGCAGGATCAGCCGTAGCGTCTCCTTCTCCTTGGACGTCAGCGTGGCGGTCGCATCCTCGTTCATCGTGCCGGGATAGGCCGGACCGTCCGCCGCCCGCCACCCCAAATAATTGGTATGTGTCGGCGGGCGGTGCTGGCGTAGGAACCCGTCATGGACATGCCCTATCACCCGCCGGTCAAGCATTCGCTCAGCATTCAGGGCCATCGCACCTCGATCAGCCTCGAGCCGCTGTTCTGGGACCTGCTCCACTCCGCCGCCGCGCAGGAGGGCCTGCCGCTGAGCACGCTGGTGGCGCGGATCGACGCCGAGCGGATCGCCAGCGCGACCCCGCCGGGCCTGGCGAGCGCGATCCGGATCTGGCTGGTCGCGCGCCTGCAGGCGACGCACGAAAAAGGCGCCGGGATCGCTCCCGACGCCCTCTCGTCGTCACCATAAAGGATCAGTAGTTCGCGGGCGGGTCGCTCGCGGGGAAGGATTCGTCGATTTCCTCGTCGGTCTTCGACCAGTTCTTCTCACCGGTGGGCGTGGCGCGCGGGCCCGAATCGCGAAACGCGCCATCGGGCTGACCCTTGGCGAAGGCGACGCCGTTCTCGTCGACGCGGTTCTTCTCGTAATATTTGTAGCCGGCGTAACCGACGGCTCCGAGTGCTGCGAGCTTGAGTAACATGGGTTTCGTCCTTTGCTGTTCTTGCCCCGATCAACGCGGCAAAAGGCCAAAAGGTCCGCAGCCGCCGCGCTATTCGTCGCCGACCCGTTCGATTTGCGCGCCGACCAGCGAGAGCTTTTCCTCCAGCCGCTCGTAGCCGCGGTCGAGATGATAGATCCGCCGCACCTGCGTCTCCCCCTCGGCGGCGAGCGCGGCGATCACCAGGCTCATCGAGGCGCGCAGATCGGTCGCCATCACCTCCGCGCCGGTCAGCTGCTCGACCCCGCGAACGATCGCGGTCCGCCCCGACACCTCGATATCGGCGCCCATCCGCCTCAGTTCGGGCACATGCATGTAGCGGTTCTCGAAGATCGTCTCGGTCAGCACGCTGGTGCCCACCGCGCGGCACAGCAGGCTCATCAATTGAGCCTGCATGTCGGTGGCGAGCCCGGGGAAGGGCGCGGTCGAGAGGTTGACCGGCTTGAGCGGGCCATCGGCGCAGATCCGCAACCCGCCCTTCTCCTCGGTCACCGCGACGCCGATATTGCGCAGCGCGTGATTGGTGGCGAGCATATCGTCCGCCTTCGCGCCCTCGAGCAAAACGTTGCCCCCGGTGATCGCCGCCGCGCAGGCGTAGGAGCCCGCCTCAATCCGGTCGGGCATGACCTTGTAGGTAGCGCCGTTGAGCCGCTTGACCCCGTGCACGGTGAGGTCGGACGAGCCGATCCCCTCGATCTCGGCGCCCATCGCCACCAGCAGATTGCACAGGTCGACGATCTCGGGCTCGCGCGCGGCGTTGCCGATCCGGCTGGTGCCGTTGCACAGCACCGCGGTCATCAGCGCGTTCTCGGTCGCCCCGACCGAAACCAGCGGGAAGTCGAAATCGCCGCCGGGCAGCCCGCCATCGGGGGCGTTGGCCTTCACATAGCCCTGCGCCACCTCGATCTGCGCCCCCAGCGCCTCTAGCGCGTCGAGATGGAGGTTGATCGGGCGGTTGCCGATCGCGCAGCCGCCGGGCAGCGACACCGTCGCCTCGCCCGCGCGCGCCAGCAGCGGGCCCAGCACCAGCACCGAGGCGCGCATCTTGCGCACCAGATCGTAGGGCGCGACGGTCGAGGTGATCCGCGTCGCCTCCAGCGTGACCACGCGGCCGAAATCCTCGGGCCGCTTGCCGGCGATCGAATGCGACACGCCGAACTGCGTCATCAGATGCTGGAAGCCGTCGATATCGGCGAGCCGCGGCAGATTGCGCAGCGTCACCGGTTCGTCGGTCAGCAGCGCGCAGGGGAGCAGCGTGAGCGCGGAATTCTTGGCGCCGGAGATCGGCAGCGTGCCTTCGAGGCGGTTGCCGCCGGTGATGATGAGTTTGTCCATGCCGGTGCCAATAGCGGCTTTGCAGGTCCACGCAAATATCGTCGGCGCGACTTGATCCATGTTGCTTGACGCCCGCGGCCGCTGGCCCCTAACCCGGGCCCCATGACCACCCCCAAACCGATCAAGAAAGCCGTCTTCCCCGTCGCCGGGCTGGGCACGCGTTTCCTCCCCGCAACCAAGGCGGTCCCCAAGGAACTCCTCCCGATCGTCGACCGGCCGCTGATCCAATATGCGGTCGACGAGGCGCGCGAGGCGGGGATCGAGCAGATGATCTTCGTCACCGGACGCGGCAAGACCGCGATCGTCGAGCATTTCGACGTCGCCTTCGAGCTCGAGGCGACCATGCGCGAACGCGGCAAGGACATGGCCGTGCTCGAGGCGACCCATGCGACGCCCGGCGACGTCATCACCGTGCGCCAGCAGGTCCCGCTGGGGCTCGGCCACGCGATCTGGTGCGCGCGCGCGGTGGTCGGCGACGAACCCTTCGCGGTGTTCCTCCCCGACGAGCTGATGGTGGCGCAGGCCGGCGGCGGAACCGGCTGCATGAAGCAGATGGTCGAGGCCTATGGCGAGGTCGGCGGCAATCTGATCTCGGTGCTCGAGGTGCCGCGCGGCGAAGTCTCGAGCTACGGCGTGATCGATCCGGGCGAGGAGCGCGGAAATCTCACCGAGGTGCGCGGTCTGGTCGAAAAGCCCGCGGTCGCCGACGCGCCCTCGAACAAGATCGTCTCGGGCCGCTACATCCTCCAGCCCGAGGTGATGCGGGTGCTCGAGACGCAGGGCAAGGGCGCGGGCGGCGAGATCCAGCTGACCGACGCGATGGCGCGGATGATCGGCACGCAGGCCTTCCACGCGGTGACCTTCGCGGGCCGCCGCTTCGACTGCGGCAGCAAGCTGGGCTTCATCGAGGCGACGCTGACGCTGGCGCTGGAACGCGACGACATGGGCGCCGATGTGCGGGCGATCGCGGAGCGGGTGCTGGCGGGCTAGGCGACGAAGGAAGCACCGCCCCGGATCAAGTCCGGGGCGACGGGAAGAGGGCAAGTGTCCAGAAAATCGTCGGCCGGGCTCCCACAAAATCGTCGGCCCGGACTTGATCCGGGCCCGGTGCTTTGCTCTCTTCCACCGATGGACCGGGAAACACACGGCGGCTGGGTCTACATCATGGCCGACCGCTACCGCGGCGCGCTCTATGTCGGCGTGACAAGCGATCTGGGGCGGCGGGTGGCGCAGCATAGCGGCGGCGCCGGCTCCGACTATTGCACCCGGCGCGGCCTGACCCGCCTGGTCTGGGCCGAACGCGGCGACGCCATCGAGACCTGCATCGCGCACGAGAAACGCCTCAAACGCTGGCGCCGCGACTGGAAGTTTGCGCTGATCGAGGAGGCCAACCCCGACTGGGACGATCTGTCCGCACACCTGATCTGACGCCGCGCCCGAAGAACAGCACCGCCCCGGATCGGGTCCGGGGCGACGGGAAGGCAGAGCACCATCCCTGATTCGTCGGCCCGGGCTTCCTCAAAATCGTCGGCCCGGACTTGATCCGGGCCCGGTGCTTCGTTCATCTCACCCGATCCGTTGGCGCACCCGATCCGACCTCGCGCCCCAAGACCGCACCGCCCCGGATCGGGTCCGGGGCGACGAGTTGCAGAGCAATATCCCTAAATTCGTCGGCCCGATGCCATAAATTCGTCGGCCCGGACTCGATCCGGGCCAGTGCTTCCTGACCCCTCATGCCCGCCGCCGAACTCAGCTCTGCGGCTCGACGGGCCGCGAGGTTCGCTTCGCGCCATTCTTGGCCGAACCGCCGCCCTTGCGCTGGCTCGACACCAGCGCCTCGGCGCTCTTGGGGGCAACCTCGCCGTCGAAATTCGCGTCGTCATTCGGTCCGGCGCTCTGCTCCGCCGGTCCCTTGACCAGCCCCGAGAGCGTACTGCCGTCCAGCCCGAGTTCCTTCATCAGCCCGTCGAGCACCGGCGCCTGCGCGCGGTAGGCAAGCGCGGCGGTTACCGCGTCGCTCGCGAGATTGCCGCTGCCGCCGCCATTGGTTGCCGCACCGCTCTGGCCGCCCCCGGTCAGCCCGTCGACCTGGACGATCTTGATCGAATCGATCGCTTCCATCGGCTTGGCGCTCTCGCGGATCACCTCGGGCAGGACCTTGAGCAGCGCCATCTTGGTCTGCAGGCTGATCTGGTCCATCGAGAGAATGTTCGCCGCCTCGTTGATCGCCCGCTGGCCGGCAGCCTCGACCTCGAACCGGATCCGCGCGGCTTCTGCGCGCAGCTTCTCGGCCTCGGCCTCGCCCTCGGCCTCCTGGCGGACCGCCTCGGCGCGGTTCGCGGCCGCATCGCGCTCGGCCTCGGCATCGACGCGGACGCGGATCGCATCGCGCTCGGCCTGCTTGGTCGCCTCGATCAACTCGATCCGCTTCTGGCGTTCGGCGATCTCGGTCTCGCGCGCGGTCGTGACCTGCTCTTCCGCCGCGACCGCCTTGGAACGCGCCTCATCGGCCTCGGCCTTGGCCTGGCTTTCCTCGCGGCTCTTGTTCTGGACCGCGATCTGCTGCTCCTGGCGCGCGATCTCGAGCGCGCGTTTCTGGTCGATCCGCGCCTCCTCGACCAGCCGGTCGGCCTCGATCTGCTGCGCATCGACCTGCTTCTTGGCTTCGATCCGGGCGTGATCGGCCTCGCGGTTGCGCTCGGCCTGCTCGCGGGTGATCTCTGCGGTCTGGCCCGCACGGCGCACCTCGACCTCGCGCTCCTGCTCGAGCCGCGCGTATTCCTGATCGCGGCTGATCTCGAACGAACGCTGGCTGGCCTCGAGGTTCTTGGTCTCGATCTGGACCCGCGTGTCCTGCTCGATGTCGTTCCTGAGCTTCTTGCGCGCCTCGATCTGCTCGGTGAGCTTGGTGAGACCCTCGGCGTCGAAGGCGTTGTTAGCGTTGAAATGCTCGATCGAGGTCTGGTCGAGCCCGGTGAGCGAGACCGATTCGAGCTCCAGCCCGTTCATCGCGAGATCGTTGGAGGACGCCTGTTGCACCTTCTGGACGAAATCGGCGCGCTGTTCGTGCAACTCGTTCATCGTCATGCCCGCGGCGACCGAGCGCAGCGCGTCGACGAACTTGCCCTCGACCAGGTCCTTGAGCGCTTCGGGCACCATGGTGCGCTGGCCCAGCGTCTGCGCCGCCATCGCGATCGCACCGGCATCGGGGCGCACGCGGACGTAGAACTCGGCCTTTACGTCGATCCGCAGCCGGTCGAGCGTGATCAGCGCCTCGGCGTCGCGGCGGACCACCGGCAGGACCACGGTGTTCATATTGACCGGCATGGTCTCGTGGAAGACCGGCAGCACCAGCGCGCCGCCGTTCATCACGACCCGCTCGCCGCCGACGCCGGTGCGGACGAAGGCGACTTCCTTGGAGGCGCGCCGATAGAGCCGCGCCAGCGTCAGCGCGACCACCAGGAAAAACACGATGACGACGACCGCCGGGATGGCCAGCTCGATCAGATTGTTCATTTACCCTCCTCCAGAATTCTCAGTCAGGTGCCCGTTCCAGTCGGACGCGCGCCTCAATCAGGCGACAATCGACGCTCGGCGACCGCGGTCGCGTAGAAGCTCTCGCCTTCGCGGCGCACGAGCAGCACCTCGTCGCCCGCGTGCAGCTCGCTCGCGGCCTCGTGCGGTTCGACCATGACGTGATGCGGGTGACCGTGGTGGTCGAGCGCGCGCGCGCGGGCGGGCGAACCGCTGCGCGCGATGCCATCGGTGATGGTTGCGCGGCGGCCGAGCAGCACTTCGAGCGGGACCGCGCTGGTCTCGTCCTGCGGGAGGATCCGGCCGAGCGGTCGCACCAGTGCGCCGGTCGCGGGGAGCGCCGCGATTCCGGCCAGCCCGGCCGCGAGCAGACGGTCGAGCGGCGCACCCGTCAGAGCCGCTGCGAGCGACTGCAATCCGACCCCGATCCCGGCGAACAACAGCAGGAACAGCGCCAGCCAGATCGTGAGGGGCACCCGGCCGATGCCCAGCAGCGTGAACAGCCCGTCGATCACGCCGCCCGGAACCGCGGAATCGCCGTCCGGGGCGAAGCCGGGTTCGGCTTCGATCTCGGCATCCGCGCCGCCCAGCATGTCGCCCAGCAGCCCCACCGCCTGGATGATCGCGAGCAGCAGCATCACCAGCAGCGCCGCCGCAAAGGGCATGTTGTGCGCTTCCAGCAGCGTCACACCCGGCTCGCGCCGGTATCGTAACAGGTGAATTTGCGCCCCATCCCCATGAGCGAAAGTCTATCAAGCGCCCGGACGAAGGGACAGGAAAATCGGACCGGACGAGCGCTGCGGGCGCGGCGAACTGCGCATTTTCCTACACGCCTGCGATTTGCTAGCTTCGCATCGGCTCTTTCACATCGCGAAAATGACAAGGTTGCGCCGCGAGCCGCGCTGAAACGGCGCAGGGGAATGTGTTTCATCAACCAAACCCCGCTGCATTCACTCTGGCGCCGCAAGGGCTGAACGAATTGGGTCGCGACTCAGTGGGCGGCGAAGCGCAGCGGGAGCGTTTTCAGCCCGCCGACGAAGGTCGATTTCGCGCGCACCGGTTCGCCCGCGAGTTCGACGCTCTCGATCCGGTCGAGCAGCGCCTCGAACAGGATCCGCATCTCGAGCCGCGCCAGATGCAGGCCGAGGCATTGGTGCGCGCCCGCGCCGAAAGCGAGGTGGCGGTTGGGGTGGCGCGAGGCGTCGAAGCGGCGCGGGTTCTCGAATTGCGCGGGGTCGTGATTGGCGGCGACGTAATTGATCATCAGCCAGTCACCCTTGGCGATTTTCTGCCCGCCGACCTCGGTATTTTCGGCCGCGGTGCGCATGAAATGCTGCACCGGGCTGGTCCAGCGGATAGCCTCCTCGACGATGCCCGGCAGCAGCGACCGGTCCGCTCTGACCCGCGCGAACTGTTCCGGATCGCGCGCCAGCGCCAGCATCGCCCCCGCGGTGCTCGCGCTGGTGGTATCGTGCCCGGCGGCGGCGAGGATGATGTAATAGCCCATCATGTCGCGGTCGTTGAGCGGCTCGCCATCGACCGTGGCGTTGGCGATCGTGCTCGCGACATCGCCGGTGGGATTGGCGCGCTTCTCGGCGGTGAGCCGGGCGAAATAGGCCTCGAAATCCTTGACCGCGCCGGCGATCAGCTGGGTGATCTGCTCGGGCGTCATCGCTGCCATGCCCGAGCCGCTGAGTTCCTCGTCCTGCCCGCCGAACATCTGCTGGGTGAGCATCAGCATCCGCGCCTCGTCCTCTTCGGGCACGCCCATGATTTGCATCACGACATGCAGCGGGTAGGGCTCCGAGACCAGCTTGACGAAATCGACGACCTTTGTTTCCCCAGCCCCTTCATCCCTACCCGCATCGACCAGCCGCTGCACCGTCGCCTGTGCCAGCTCGCAGATCTCGTCCTCCACCCCGCGCAGGTTCTTGGGCATGAACCATTCCTGCGTGAGTTTGCGGTATTTCATGTGGATCGGCGCGTCGAAGGTGACGAGGCTGGCGACCAGATGCGGGCTGCCCCCGGTCAGCGACTTGGCGAACTCGATCCCCTGGGTCAGCGAGAACACCACCGACTGCGGATTGTTGAGGAAGGTCGCATTGTCCTTCGAGATCCGCATCACGTCGTCGTAGCCCGAGACCAGCCAGAACGGCGGGTGGATGCCATCGGGCGATTCGACGCGCGCGATGGGTGCTTCTTCGCGAAGCGTGTCGAACAGGTCGAGCAGACCGTCCCATTGCGCGTAGCTCGCCGGGTCGATCACCGCGCGGCCCTGCTCGGGCGACAGCACCGGCGCGGTCATGCCGCGACCTCGGCCTTCGCGGCGTATTCGTCGCGCAGCTCGCGCTTGTACAATTTGCCGTTCGCCTCGCGCGGCAGTTCGGGGCGGAAGTCGAACAGCTTGGGCAGCTTGATCCGCGCCAGCCTGGGCGCGAGATAGGCGCGCAGCTCCTCTTCCAGCGCCTCGCCCGCATCGGCCATGTCGACCGGCTGGACCACCGCCACCACCTGCTCGCCGAAATCGGGATCGGGCGCGCCGATCACCGCTGCATCCATCACCTTGTCGTGACTGATCAGCAGGTTCTCGACCTCCTGCGGGTAGATATTGACCCCGCCCGAGATGATCATGTGGCTCATCCGGTCGGTCAGGAAGAGAAAGCCCTCCTCGTCGACATGACCGATATCGCCCAGCGTCATCCAGCCCCTGGGATGCATCGCCTCGGCGGTCTTCTCGGGATCGTTGTGATAGGTCGGCAGGATCGCGTTCTCGAAATAGATCAGCCCGTCCTCGCCGGGAGGCAGTTCCTCGCCATCGGGACCGCAGACATGCAGCGTGCCGTGGATCGCCTTGCCGACGGTGCCGGGATGGGCGAGCCAGTCCTCGGACTTGACCAGCGTCATCCCGATCCCCTCCGAACCGGCGTAATATTCGTTCACGATCGGCCCCCACCATTCGATCATCGCCTGCTTGACCGGAACCGGGCAGGGCGCCGCGGCGTGGAGCGCGCGCTGGTGGCTCGAGAGGTCGTATTTCTCGCGCTGTTCCGGATCGAGCTTGAGCATGCGGACGAAATGGGTCGGCACCCACTGGCTGTCGGTGATGCGGTATTTATCGATCGCCGCCAGCGCCTCTTCGGGGTCGAAGCGCTCCATCACCACGATGGTCGCGCCGAGGCGATGCGCGGTGCTGCACCAGCCCAGCGGCGCGGCGTGGTAGAGCGGCGCAGGGGAGAGATAGACCATCGATCCATCGGCGGGCATGCCTGCGCCCATCACCGCCAGCCCGACCAGCGGCGACATTTCCTGGATGTCGTCGGTCTCGGGCGGGCGCGGGCGGACCCCCTTGGGCCGGCCGGTGGTCCCGCTCGAATAGAGCATGTACTGGCCCGGCGCCGGATCCGCGAGCGGCTCGGCGGACTGCGCTGCGATCGCCGCCTCGAGATCCTCCTCGCCGCCGTCGCCCAGGATCAGGAATTCGCATTGCGGGCACTGCGCGCGCAGCTCCCCGATCACATCGGCGAATTTGGTCGAGGTGACCATCAGCCGCGCATCGGAATCCTGCATGATATAGGCGATCTCGGGTGCGGTCAGCCGGGTCGAGACCGGGACCATCATCGCCCCCGAACGCTGCGAGCCCCAGACCAGCTGAAGGAACAGCGCGTTGTTCTCCATCAGCATTCCGAAATGGCCTCCGCTGCCCAGCCCGCGCTCCCTGAGCAGCCGCGCGAAGCGGTTGGCGGTGGCGTCCATCTCGCCATAGGTTACCGTCTCGCCGCTGCCCGCCATGATGATGGCAGGATGGTCGGGACGCGTCTGTGCGTGAACAATCGGATGCATGTCTCTCTCCCACGGGGCCTCTTGGCGGGCCAGCCGGTTGCGCTTCGAAACCTAACGCCTGCGCTTGCGCGCACAAGCAAAAAGGCGGCAGGTTGCCCCGCCGCCTTCTCAACTCCCGTCCAGGAAGTAACTCTGCGGTCTGGCCGCTTACTGGGCCGCCTGCTCACCGCCGGCCAGCGCGAAGGTGCGCGCGGCTGCAGTCTCGAGCATATAGGGCGAGGGATCGACGGCGACGCCGTTCACGCGCACTTCGTAGTGGAGATGCGGCCCGGTGGAGCGGCCGGTCGAACCGACATAACCGATCAGATCGCCTTTCTTAACCGACGCGCCTTCGGACACGACGATTTCGGAAAGATGCGCGAAGCGGGTCTGCAGATCGGCGCCATGCTCGATCGAAATATACTTGCCGTAGCTGGAGAACCAGTTGGCGCGGCTCACCCGGCCATCGGCGGTGGCGTAGATCGGCGTGCCGGTCGGCGCGGCCAGATCGACACCCTTGTGTCCGGCGCGGCGGCCCAGCACCGGATGGATGCGGGTGCCGTAGTCGCTCGACAGGCGGGCGTTCTCGAGCGGCATGCGCGAGGGGACCGAAATCGTGGTGGTCAGACCGCCGGACTGCACCCGGTCGATCTTGTCCCAACTGGCGAAGAGCTGGCGGAACTGCTCGTCATGCGCTTCGCCCGAACCCAATGCGGAACCCATCGAACCCTTGGTGGGCAGGTCGGTCTTGGCGACCATCTCGACGGTATCGGAAGTTTCGGCCTGGGCCGGCGCGGCGGCGATGATGGCGGCGGCGCCCAAGGTTCCCAGCAGAGCGCGACCCGCGGAGATGAAAAAATCGTTCATAAATCAGACCCGTCCAATGCTTGCGGCGCCCATTTCGGCGCCCTGCGATCCCGACCGACGACCCATTCCCCTGAGCCTGTCGATCTTTCGACGCTACGGCTGGAACCCCCCGCCGTGTCGTGCATTCATGGGTTAAGGGCGGAAGGGTTTACGAAGCAAGCGCGGCGTAGAACTCTAGCGACAGACCGGCTGCATGACGCGCCGAGTCGTTGAATGGAGGCTTCAACCGACCGGAAAAGTGCGTGCGGACGAGGTTTTGCCACGTTTCTTGCGGCAGTTTGTTCCCCTCTCGGCAAATTTTCAGAAAGTGCTTCGTCCCCAGGGCGACGTGGCGGATTTCGTCGTCAAGGATTCGCTCCAGAATCCGCGCACCATGCGAATCGCCTTGTGCCTTCACGCGCTCGAGCATGGCGGGGGTAACGTCGAGCCCCCGCGCCTCGAGCACCATTGGTACGATCGCCAGGCGCGCCGCCGGGTCATGCGCGGTGTCCTGCGCCGCCTGCCACAAGCCGTCATGCGCCGGGAATGCCCCGTAATGCGAGCCCAGCGCAGCGAGCTTGCGGTCGAGCAAGGCGAAATGCATCGCCTCGTCCGCCGCAACGCTCAGAAAATCGGAGACGAATTCCTCGCCACGCTCCCCGCCGAAGCGCCCCGCCATGTCGAGAGCCAGGTCGATCGCGACGAATTCGATATGCGCCAGCGCATGCCAAAGGGCGATTCGCCCGCGCTCCGACCCGCCTTTGCCGCGGCGCGGCATCTGCGTCGGAGGCAGCAGCTCGAGGTTCGCAGGCCATTCGGGTCGCTCGGGCATGAGCGGCGCTTCGTCTCGGGCGAGATCGAACGCCAGCCGACCCAGCCGCCAGTCGCGCGCGACCTTGCGCGCCGCGAAGACCTTGCCCGCGGGATCGCCGGTCAGCAGCGCGGCACGGATCGCAGCAGCGAGCGATGGCAGCGCTTCGTTCACGCCTCGCGCGCAGCCGCCAGCACATCTTCCGCGTGGCCCTTGACCTTGACCTTGTTCCAGACCCGCTCGATCCTACCGTCTTCGCCGACCAGATAGGTCGTCCGGATCATCCCCATATAGGTCTTGCCGTACATCGACTTCTCCGCCCAGATGCCCAGAGCGTCGGACAATCCCCCCTCCTCTGCATCGGTCGCGAGAGCGACGGTCAGCTCGTGCTTGGCGATGAAATTGCGATGCTTCCGGGCCGAATCCTTGCTGATGCCGAGCAGGGCCACGCCGGCTTTCTCGAACTCGGGCTTCAGCGCCGAGAAGTCCTTCGCTTCGGTCGTGCAGCCCGGCGTGTTGTCCTTGGGATAGAAGAAGAACACCGTCTTGCGACCTGCAAACTCGGAGGCGCGCACCGATTCGCCCTCCGGGGTTTCAAGCGCGATGTCGGGCATCGCATCGCCTTGCGCGGGAAATTCGCTCATCGATCCATCTCCAGTTTCTCGCCGAAGGTCTCGGCCCATTGTGCCGCCACCCCATGCCGCGCCAGGTCGAGCGCCCGCAAGAGCGAAGCGTAATCCTCCTCCCGCGCCAGCTGCGCCAGCACCGCCCGCGCGGCAGGGCCGGGAGCGCCGAGGTCGGGGGCCAACAGCCTCGAGCCGACCAGCACCCTCGTGAGCAGGCGATGATGCGCGCGCAGCTCGGGTGAGATCAACCCTCGCTCGATCAGTTCGGCAATCGCGGCGGAGAGATCGGGGTTGAGCGCGGTGCGTTCGCGCAATTGGAGAAAGTGGATCAGGAATTCCAGATCGACCAGCCCGCCGCGCAGAAGCTTGACGTCGAGCTCGCCGCGAGCGGGCTTGTGTGCCGCCATGTCGCTTCGCATCTTCACCACATCGGCCTGCAGTACGAGCGCGTCGCGACGGCGATTGAGGATCGCATCGACGATCGCAGCGACCTGCTGCCGTGCGTCGTTCGAACCGACCAGAACCCGCGCGCGGTTGAGCGCCATATGCTCCCAGGTCCAGGCGTTCTCGCGCTGGTACCGTTCGAAGGAAGAGAGGCTCACCGCCAGCGGGCCCTGGTTGCCCTGCGGCCGCAGCCGCGTGTCGACATCGTAGAGCGCACCCTGCGCGGTGGGCACGCTCAGCGCCACCCCGACCCGCTGGGCCAGACGGTTGAAATAGAGCGTCCGGCCCAGCGGCCGCGCCCCGTGCGATTCGGCCGTCTCGCCATCGGTGAAGAGATAGATCATGTCGAGATCCGAGGCATGGGTCAGCGCTCCCCCGCCCAGCCGGCCCAGTCCCAGCACCAGCAGCTCGCCATCCGCAAAGCGCCCGTGGCGCTCGGCGAACTCCTCCTGCGCCGCCTCGCAGGCCACCTGCACCGCCGCTTCGGCCACGCGCGACAGCGCCTCGGCGACATCGAGCGGATCCTGCGCCGCCTCGATCAATTGCACGCCCAGCGTGAAGCGCTGTTCGCTGGTGACGATCCGGATGCGGTCGAGCGCCTGCTCGTATTCGTCGCCGCGCTCGGTGCGGCGCATCATCCGCGCCAGATCCTCGGTCGAGCCGGGCAGATCGAAAGCGGTGCGATCGATCAGCGTGTCGAGCAGCTCGGGCCGCCGCGCCAGCTCGTCGGCCAGCGGCGCGGCCAGCGTCAGGCAGTCGACGAGCTGCTGGAGCAGGCCCGGGCGCGCCTCGAGCAGGCGGAACAGGTTGATCGCGCTGGGAAGTTTCTCGAGCAGCGTCTCGAACCGGGCCAGCGCATGGTCCGGGTCGGGGCCCTGGCCGAGCGCCGCGAACAATTGCGGCCGGATCGCGTCGAATGCCGCCTTGGCCGCCTCGCTCCGCAAGGCGCGGAACCCTCCCTCGCTCCAGCCGGCGATCCGCAGCGCGGCGGCATCGGGGTCGCCGAAGCCGAAATCGTCGCGCTGATCGGGCTCGGCTTGCGGAATCGGACGCCGGGGTGCGTCCTCCGCGATCAATTCGCCGAAATATCCGGCGACCGGGCCGCAGGTCTCGTCCAGCAGCCCCAGCAGCGCCGTAGCATTCTCCAATCCATGCAATTGCGCGACCCCTTCGAGCGCATCGCCCGCGGGCAGCGTATGCGTCTGGCGATCGTTGACCATCTGCAGCCGGTGCTCGATGGTCCGCAGCGTATCGTAGGCTTCGCCCAGCGTCCGCG
>TARA_R110002072_G_scaffold131223_4_pt1 | contig 13548 bp, 11 predicted proteins | sample TARA_R110002072 | Tara Oceans TARA_R110002072 (sample SAMEA4397118) | marine metagenome | biome: Polar Biome; feature: [SRF] surface water layer (ENVO:00010504); material: water (ENVO:00002006), including particulate matter (ENVO:01000060) such as... | depth 5 m | reverse complement strand
CCAAATGACTAACTCAGTGTTAATGCATTCCGCAATAAACAGCGGCCTTTGTGAAACTGCGTCGCAGGGTACCGTGGGGTGCTTGCAGCGCCGATCCGCAAAATCGAAAGATAAAACGGCGGCAGGAAGACGCTCTGCTGCGTTTAATGGGGCAGGATTTTGCACCTCTGGACCCCTGCTAGCAGTGCGCCGATCTGCACGCGCAGCCTTGTGGTTCAGGAGGGGTCCTCCATCGCACTTTGCAGATAGTTCTGGATGCCGACCTTTTCAATTAGCCCGAGTTGGGTTTCCAACCAGTCTACATGCTCCTCTTCCGATTCCAGGATGTCCTCAAATAATTCTCGCGACACATAGTCTTTTACTGACTCGCAGTGAGTGATGGCCTCTTTGAGGTCGGGAATTGCTACCATCTCTAACTTGAGATCGCATTTGAGCATCTCTTGGGTGTTCTCGCCGATTAGCAGTTTGCCCAGTTTCTGAAAATTGGGCAGACCCTGCAGAAATAAAATCCGCTCCGTTAGTTTGTCGGCGTGTTTCATTTCATCGATGGATTCGTGATATTCGTGCTCAGCTAACTCCTTTAGGCCCCAGTCTTTGTACATTCGCGAATGCAGAAAGTATTGATTAATAGCTACGAGCTCATTGCCCAACACCTTGTTGAGATGCTGGATGACTTTTGTATCGCCTTTCATAGGCCATTCCTTGGAGGATGAAAAACGTCATTATGCCCCCGATGCAGTCCGGTAGTCAACGCTAAGTTACTGATTATTAAGGTTAAAATGGAATAGTAATACGATTGATTCGCAATTGTGTTTCACTGGTTATACGCTGTTCACGGCAGCAGCAACTGGTGCCTCTGGCTCATTTGAAGCTATGATTAAAGGGTTTTTGACGAGGTTAGTGGCGGTGGCGGGACTGGTGAAGCAACTAGCTGATCGCGTAGAAAAGATCTTGTTCCTGAGCGTTATCAAGCAGACTTTCGCGGAGGATCTCTCGCGTCAGGATGCCGCACTTTCCACACTGGTTGGCGACGCCTAGCGTATTGCGTACTTTTTTAAACGAGTTGGCCCCGTCTTCGATAGCCGCACGGATTTGCGCATCAGTTATGCCTTTACAGAGACAGACGTACATAGTTCCTGCGGCCCTTAGAGTAGTAAGTGAAATAAGGGTAATGATAATGATAATGATTGTCAATAAGATTGCCTCCTTTTTATCGCTGCCACAGACGCCGTGTTTACCAGTGGCGGCGTGGTAATCTCATGTCGACTTAGAGTTTGCCGTTTTGGCTGTCCGTCGCGGTGCGTGTGCTTTGGTCTGGGGCGTCAATGCGCGCCATGGCCGTGGAAAGCCCCGAGGCTAAAACCCCCCGAAAATTAGTCTGCCTTTCGGTCGCCCCACGGTTGACCGAGATAGTGCCCCTCCCTATAATGCACAGCCTCGAAATTGGGCCCCAAAGATGGATTGGGTTCAATGTGATGCTGCCGAGGGGCCATCACGATCGGGATAGTTTTGATGCGGGGTGGAGCAGCCTGGTAGCTCGTCGGGCTCATAACCCGAAGGTCGTCGGTTCAAATCCGGCCCCCGCTACCAATTAGCATTGTCGGCCCAAGATGCGACAGTGTGAAGATGAAAAAGCCCCTTTTTAGGGGCTTTTTCGTATATGGAGAATAAAACCGCGCGTGGCGAGCAAAGATCGGCAAATTGCGGACATGCTGGGCCCTACAGTGACAGCCTTAGGCTATGAATTGTGGGGAGTGGAGCATTTGGCGCAGGGTAGACATAGTTTGGTGCGCATCTTCATTGATGGCCCCAACGGAATAACTGTCGACGATTGCGCCGCTGTCAGCCGACACGCCGGTAGCGTGTTGGACGTCGAAGATCCTATCCAGGGTGAGTACACGCTGGAAGTCTCTTCCCCGGGTTTGGATCGACTGCTGTTTAAATTGGCGCATTACCCGCCTTATGTGGGCGAAACAGTCGAATTGCGCCTGCGCAGAGCCTTTGAAGGCCGGCGCAGGTTCAAAGGCATTTTAAAAGGAATAGAGGGCGAGGACATTGTGGTTCAAGTAGATGATCACGAGTTTTTGTTGCCCCACGACGCAATCGAAAAAGCGCGTGTACAACCCCGTGTTTGAACGCGGCAAGTAAACTGACGAGGCGTGAGATGACAAAGGAAATTTTATTGGTAGCTGAAGCTGTCTCCAATGAGAAGGGAGTGTCCGAGGACATCATCTTTGAGGCGATAGAGCTGGCATTGGCGACGGCGACCAAAAAGCGTTACGACGAGGAAGCCGACATCCTGGTCGTTATCGATCGTGAGACGGGAGATTACGTTTCCACTCGTCGCTGGTTGGTGGTACCTGACGACGAAATGGCGTTGTTGGGTAGCCAGTTCACCACCGAGGAAGCCATCGAGGCAGATCCTAAGCTCAAGCCTGGAGATATCCACGAAGAGCCAGTGGAAAATGTCGCCTTTGGTCGCATCGCTGCGCAGACTGCAAAGCAGGTCATCGTGCAGCGTGTCCGCGATGCTGAGCGCGCCCAGGTAGTTGAGCAGTATATGCACAGGGTGGGCGAACTTGTGGCGGGAACGGTGAAAAAGGTTACACGCGACAATGTCATCGTGGATTTGGGGAACAATGCGGAAGGCCTGCTGCCTCGCGAGCAATTAGTTGGCCGCGAGACGTTCAGGGTGAATGATCGAGTGCGCTCCATACTGAAAGAAATCAGCACTGAAGCGCGGGGTCCGCAATTAATCTTGAGCCGTTCTTGTACGGAAATGTTGATAGAACTGTTCAAAATTGAAGTGCCAGAAATTGCAGAGGAAGTGATTCAGATTCGGGCAGCTGCGCGTGATCCTGGTTCCCGCGCAAAAATCGCTGTGAAAACAAATGACCAGCGCATTGATCCGGTAGGTGCTTGTGTTGGTATGCGCGGTTCGCGTGTGCAAGCGGTCTCCAATGAGCTCGATAATGAGCGAGTGGATATCGTGCTGTGGGATGACAATCCCGCGCAGTTGGTGATCAATGCCATGTCGCCCGCAGAGGTAGAGTCCATCGTAGTGGATGAGGACAGCGGCACTATGGATGTAGCGGTCTCGCAGGATAACCTCGCACAAGCCATTGGCCGATCTGGCCAGAACGTGCGCCTGGCGGCACTGCTTACTGAGTGGACTATCAACGTCATGAGCCTTGAAGACGCTGCAGAAAAGCAGGACACAGAGGCTGGCCAGGTGATAAAGGTATTTGTCGACAGCCTCGATATTGATGAAGACGTCGCTGGAATTCTCGTCGAGGAAGGTTTCGCTACCTTGGAAGAAGTGGCTTATGTGCCACTGGAAGAGATGACAGCTATCGAGGGTTTCGACGAAGAAATCTCCGAAGAGCTGCGTTCCAGAGCCAAGGATGCCTTGTTGACTCAGGCAATTGCCTCTGAGGAAGAATTAGGCGCCAATGAGCCCGCTGCGGACCTGCTGAATATGGACGGTATGGATCGCCACCTGGCGTACTTACTGGCCAGCCACGCGATCGTCACGATGGAAGATCTGGCAGAGCAGGGCGTCGAAGACATTATGGATATCCCCGATATCCCGGATATGACCAAAGAGCGCGCCGGTGAATTGATTATGACCGCAAGAGCGCCCTGGTTTGCCGAAGCTGAGGCCGCGGCGGAAGAATAATCTGGCACTGCAAGGTTAAGCGCACGACGACAGGGTACCAAGGAGATTATTGAATGGGTCAGGTGACAGTACAGCAACTCGCGGAAGTGGTAGGCGCGACATCAGAGCGTCTGTTGACGCAGATGAAAGAAGCCGGCTTGCCACATATGGAAGCGGAAGAAGCTGTGTCTGATGAAGATAAGCAGACGCTGCTTAAATACCTGAAACGCAGTCATGGCGAGCCCACTGACGCGCCCAAGCGCATTACTTTAAAGCGCAAGACTATCAGCACCTTGCGCACCTCGGGTTCGCAGGGGAAGAAAACTGTCAACGTAGAGGTGCGCAAAAAACGTACTTACGTAAAGCGTGATGCGGAAGAAGGCGTAGACGGCGAAGAATCCATTGAGGAGACATTGGACGAGGAAGTCACGGCCGATGTGGCTGTGGAGGTCTCTGCGGAAGCTGAGGCGGCGGAAACTGCTAAAGCAGAAGCGGCCGCTGAGCGTGAAAAATTAGCTGAGGCCGTGTCGGAGTTGGAATCCGGTGCAGAAGAAGACCCTGCAAACCTGGACCCCGAGATCCTTCGGCAGCGAGCTGCGGCACGTCGCAATCTTATGGAGGCCGATGAAGCGGCTGCGCGACGGGAGGCGATTGAGGCGCGCAAGGCTCAGGAAGAGCAGGTGAAGGCCGAGGCCATGGTTCGTAGTAAGGAGAAAGCGCAAGAGGGCACCAAGCGTCCCAAACGATTGCATGATGCGCCGGGTGCCAGCCCAGGCGGTGACGATGATAAACGTAAGCCGCGAAACAAGTTGGGTCGCAACGCACCGGCCGGTCGCGGCAAGCAGCGCAATCACAATTTATCGCTAGCAGATCTGGATTCCGAAACGGGCGGGGGTCGCCGCCGCGGGGGACGCAAGAAGCTTAGGTCGTCTCACGTTGAACATTCCAAGCACGGCTTTGAAATGCCCACTGAACGGAAGATCATCGAAGTTGAGCTCACGGACCTGGTTTCCGTGGCAGACCTTGCGCAACAGATGTCTGTCAAGTCCGGTGAGGTTATCAAGGAGCTAATGAAGCTGGACGTCATGGCTACGATCAACCAAATGATTGATCAGGATACTGCCACGTTGGTAGTGGAGGAGCTTGGTCACGCAGTGAAGCTTCTCAGTACAGATGCACTTGAAGACAAACTGGAGGAAACTCTGGCCAAGCACGATGGTGTTGAGGAGTCTCGTGCGCCTGTGGTCACCGTTATGGGCCATGTAGATCACGGCAAGACTTCGTTGTTGGATTACATTCGAAAAAGTCAGGTAGCGTCGGGTGAGGCGGGAGGTATTACGCAGCATATTGGCGCATATCATGTAGAGACCGACCGCGGCATGATTTCGTTTCTCGATACGCCGGGGCACGCTGCATTTACCGCAATGCGCGCGCGTGGTGCGAAGAGTACGGACATTGTAATTCTGGTGGTGGCCGCCGATGACGGTGTTATGCCACAGACCGAAGAAGCGGTTAAGCATGCCAAAGCGGCCAAGGTGCCGATTATTGTGGCGGTCAACAAAAGCGACAAGGAAGGCGCCGATCTTGAGCGGATCAAAAGCGAACTTGCTGCTAAAGAAGTTATTCCTGAGGATTGGGGCGGAGAAACACAATTTATCAGTGTATCGGCCCTTACCGGCGACGGCGTTAACGAGCTACTAGACGCAATACTGCTGCAAGCGGAGCTTCTGGAGTTGACAGCGCCCCGCGATGTGCCGGCACAAGGTAGTGTTATCGAGTCCCGTTTGGACAAGGGTCGCGGCCCGGTGGCCTCGCTGTTGATTCAGAGCGGCACCCTGCGTAAGGGAGATATTGTGCTAGCCGGCCTGCAGTATGGCCGGGTGCGCGCCATGCTGGATGAAAACGGACAACCAATCGAGGAAGCGGGCCCCAGTATCCCCGTAGAAATTCTCGGCCTGGACGCGACGCCCGCCGCGGGAGATCTTTTCGCAGTAGTAGAAAGCGAAAAACGCGCGAGAGAAGTTGCGGCCTTCCGCCAGGAAAAAACGCGCGACAACAAGATACAGCGTCAGCAAGCGGCCAAGCTGGACAACATGTTCGAGAGCATGACCGCAGGCGAGCGAAAAACGCTTAACGTGGTGATCAAGGCAGATGTTCGCGGTTCGCTGGAGGCTATTCAGTCGTCATTACGGGACCTTGGAAACGAAGAAGTGCAGGTGAATATCGTCACTGGTGGTGTGGGTGGCATCACCGAGACGGATGTGAATCTTGCGGTAACCTCCGGGGCCGTGGTGTTTGGTTTTAACGTACGCGCGGACAACGCTGCGCGTATGCAGGTAGAATCCGAAGCGGTTGACCTTCGCTACTACAATGTTATTTACGATCTGATCGACGATGTGAAATTGGCGCTCACCGGCATGTTGGCGCCTGAGTTGCGAGAGGAGATTGTCGGCATTGCGGAAGTCCGTGATGTATTCCGTTCACCCAAGTTTGGTCAAGTTGCCGGTTGTATGGTGACTGAAGGTGCCGTACATCGCTCTAAGCCGATTCGCGTATTGCGCGATAGTGTGGTGATTTATGAGGGCGAGTTGGAGTCTTTACGCCGTTTCAAGGATGACGCCAATGAAGTACGAAATGGTACAGAGTGCGGCATTGGTGTTAAGAATTACACGGATGTAAAAGTGGGTGACCTCATTGAGGTTTATGAAGTTAAGGAGATTGCGCGCTCATTGTAAGCGGCAATTTGGTGGGCTCGATTAATGGCTAAAGAATATGCCAGAACACAGCGAGTGGCGGATCACCTGCAGCGTGAACTGGCTGCACTGATTCAACACGAAGTGCGCGATCCCCGGGTAGGCATGATCAGCATTACCGGAGTGGATGTCAGTCGTGATCTTGGTCATGCCAAGGTCTATTACACTGCGATGGGCAGCGATTCGGGTGAGGATGCCCGTGAGTCTACCGAGGCACTCAACAAGGCAGCGGGATTTTTGCGAAGCCAGTTGTCTCGGGACAGCGCTATGCGCAGCGTACCGCAGCTGCGGTTTTATTTTGATTCCAGCGTAGGCCGCGGTCGCGATCTGGAAGAATTGATCCAGCAGGCCGCGGATGCCGACCGCGAATTGGGTTTGCGCGATGATGATAGTGAGGCGGAGAGCTAGCGCTTGGCGAGGCAACGCCGAGGGCGTCCTGTCGATGGTATCTTGATTTTGGACAAGCCGGTGGGGCTTAGCTCTAACCGAGCACTACAGAACGTGAAGCATCTTTATGCTGCAGCAAAGGCTGGTCATACGGGCAGTCTTGATCCGCTCGCCACCGGCGTACTGCCATTATGCTTTGGGGAGGCGACCAAGTTTTCCCAGTATTTACTGGATGCGGACAAGGCGTATGAAAGCACTTTTGTGCTGGGTACGATTACCAATAGCGGTGACGCCGAAGGCAAGGTTCTGGAAGAGCGTGATACCAGCGGTATCACGCAAGCTGACGTTGTAGCGGCGTTGAAAGCTTTCGAGGGCGAAATTCAGCAGGTGCCCTCGATGTTTTCTGCCATCAAGCAGAATGGCCAGCCGCTTTACAAGTTGGCACGCCAGGGCTTGGAGGTGGAGCGTAAATCTCGCTCGGTGGTTATAAAGGCGTTGCAAATGCGCGCCTTCCGCCCTGGCGTAAAACCAGAGGTGGACATTTTTCTAGAGTGCACTAAAGGCACTTATGTAAGGTCATTGGCAGAAGATCTCGGTAATAGCCTGGGCTGCGGCGCTTTCGTCAGCGCACTGCGTCGAACCAGGGCTGGATCGTTTGAAATTGGCGACAGCATCACCCTGAGTGCGCTGGAGTCGCTGAAGACTAATGGCGAGATCGAGCAAATGGATCAACTTTTGCTGCCCGCCGATGCTGCGCTAGACGCGCTTCCGCTGGTACGCCTTAGCGAATCCGGTGGGTTTTATATGCGCCAGGGGCAGCCGGTAATGGTGCCAAACGCGCCCTGTGATGGTATTGTGCGCGTCGCCCTGGAGACTGGAGAGTTTCTGGGTGTGGCAGAAATATTAGACGATGGGCGTGTTGCGCCGCGTCGACTGATTGTCACCGGGAGGTGACGCGAACCTGTCTGTAAATCTGCACGGACAGGCTCTTTTTTTAGTGCGGTGGTATATATCACTGCGGGCAGATTAAGAATGAGGAACACACAATGGCATTAAATGCTGGTAAGAAAGCAGAAATCGTAAAAGAGTATCAGGTAGGCGATGGCGATACGGGATCCCCGGAAGTACAGGTAGCACTGCTAACGGCGAATATTGAGGAATTGCAGACGCACTTCCAGTCCCACAAACACGACCATCACTCCCGCCGCGGTCTGATCCGCATGGTTAACCAGCGACGTAAGCTGCTGGATTATCTCAAGCGTAAGGATACAACACGCTACAGTGGTCTGATCAAACGACTCGGCCTGCGTCGATAAGCCGAAACCCTGCCGGGGTGCCCATGGGGGCGCCCCGGTGTCATATTGAGAATTGGAGAATACTTGTGAACCCAGTAACTAAAACATTCCAGTACGGTGGCCAGACGGTTACGCTGGAAACCGGCCGCATAGCGCGGCAGGCCAGTGGTGCGGTCTTGGTGACCGTCGAAAATACTTCAGTACTGTGTACCGTGGTAGCAGAAAAAAAAGAGCGTCCAGGACGCGACTTTTTCCCGCTGGCAGTTCATTACACGGAAAAAACCTACTCAGTTGGTAAAATCCCCGGTGGATTTTTCAAGCGCGAAGCGCGTCCCAGCGAAAAAGAGACGCTCACCTCACGCTTGATTGATCGCCCCATCCGCCCCTTGTTTCCTAAGGGCTTCATGAACGAAGTGCAGGTTATCTGTACAGTAATGTCCGCTGACAAGCACATTGACCCGGATATCCCCGCAATGATTGGCACGTCGGCTGCACTGGCGGTGTCTGGCTGCCCCTTCAACGGACCGATCGGTGGAGCGCGTGTCGGTTTTAACGACGCACAGGGTTATATACTGAACCCGACGTATGAGCAGCTCAAAGACAGCAAACTGGACATGATCGTCGCTGGCACCAAGGACGCTGTTCTGATGGTTGAGTCACAGGCCCAGGAGCTGACTGAAGACCAGATGCTCGGTGGTGTCCTGTTCGCGCATCAGGAAATGCAGGCAGTGATACAGGCTATTGATGAGCTGGTCTCCGAGGCGGGTAAACCCCGTTGGGAATGGCATGCTGCTGCCGTGAACGAAGAGTTGCTGGCGGCGGTTGATGAGCATGTCAAGGTAGATCTGGGAGAGGCCTACCGGATCACTGAAAAAGCTGCGCGCTATGAGCGTGTTGGAGAGATTCGCAATGCTGCTGCTGCGGCATTGGCCGTCGAGGGTGGCCCTTCAACGGATGACGTAAAGGACATCTTCAAGAAGATTGAGAGGGAGATGGTACGCAAGCGTATCCTTTCCGGTGAACCCCGTATCGATGGGCGCGATAATCGCACCGTGCGCCCGATAGCGTGCGAAGTGGATTTGCTTGCCAAGGTCCACGGCAGTGCGCTTTTCACTCGTGGTGAAACGCAGGCGATTGGTGCTGTTACTTTGGGTTCCACCCGGGATGCGCAGATCATTGACGCGCTGGAAGGCGAACGCCGTGATCCCTTTATGCTGCACTACAACTTTCCTCCCTACTCAGTAGGTGAAGCAGGTCGTGTTGGCTTTACTAATCGTCGCGAAGTGGGCCACGGACGCTTGGCCCGTCGCGGCTTGACTGCTGTGCTGCCAAACAATGAAGAATTCCCATACACCATTCGACTTGTATCGGAGATTACAGAGTCCAACGGTTCAAGCTCCATGGCCTCTGTTTGCGTTGGGTCCCTGGCGCTAATGGCTGCCGGCGTTCCATTGAAGGCGCCCGTTGCTGGAATCGCGATGGGCCTGGTGAAGGAAGGGAATCAGTTTGCAGTGTTGACCGACATCCTTGGCGATGAAGATCACCTGGGCGATATGGATTTCAAAGTGGCCGGTACCGCCAATGGTGTGACCGCTCTGCAAATGGATATCAAGATCGAAGGTATCAACGAGCAGATAATGGAAGTCGCTTTGGAGCAGGCTCAGCAGGCACGTCTGCACATACTGGGACAGATGAATGAAGTGTTGCCGGCAGCGCGTCAGGTTACCTCCGCAAATGCCCCCAGCATGACAACACTGAAAGTCGATTCAGACAAAATTCGGGATATCATTGGTAAGGGCGGTGCTATGATTCGCTCGATCACTGAGCAATCCGGTGCAACCGTTGATATCGATGATGACGGCACAGTGCGCATTTTTGGTCAGGATCAGGCGTCAAGAGATGCCGCGGTGGCATTGGTTGAGGAGATCACAGCCGAAGCAGAAGTGGGCGCTGTGTACACCGGTACCGTTGCTCGCATCGTGGACTTTGGCGCCTTCGTCAATATCCTTCCCGGTAAGGATGGCTTGGTGCATATCTCACAGATCGCTAATGAGCGTGTTGAGAATGTCACTGACCACCTTACAGAAGGTGAAGAAGTGCGGGTCAAAGTGCTGGACGTTGATCAGCGTGGACGGATCAAGCTCTCGATCAAAGAGCTGCTTGAAGACGAGGCGGTACAAGCGCCTGCCCCCGAAGCTGCCGGCTAAGCGTCTGCAGTGCTGTCAGAATAAGAAGGGGTGTGCCGGAAGGCGCACCCCTTTTTTTTGATTAGCCGGGTCGATTTGCTACCAGATTTTCCACGACGGAAGGGTCTGCAAGCGTGCTGGTGTCGCCCAGATTATCCAGTTCGTTCTCGGCTATTTTGCGCAGTATGCGGCGCATGATTTTGCCGGAGCGCGTTTTGGGTAGTCCGGGTGCCCACTGAATGATGTCGGGTTTAGCAATTGCGCCAATGGCTGTAGTGCAAAGTGCGAGTAGTTCTGCACGCAGTGCATCTGTGGGCTCCACTCCGTGCATGGGTGTCACATAGGCATAAATCCCCTGGCCTTTGATGTCGTGGGGATAGCCCACTACGGCGGCTTCTGCAATCTGTGGGTGTTGCACCAGGGCGCTCTCCACCTCCGCGGTGCCCATACGGTGACCCGATACGTTGAGTACGTCGTCAACACGGCCGGTGATCCAGTAGTACCCGTCTTCGTCGCGTCGGGCACCGTCACCGGTAAAGTAGTAACCGGGATAGGGTTTGAAGTAAGTGTCTATCATGCGCTGGTGGTCACCGTAAACAGTGCGTATTTGGCTGGGCCAGGATGATTTGACCACCAGGTAACCTGCTCCATTACCCTCGATTTCCTGCCCTTCTTCATTCAGCAAGGCCAGTTCAACGCCGAAAAATGGATGACTGGCGGAGCCGGGCTTCAACGCGGTGGCACCTGGCAGTGGCGTGATCATATGGGCGCCCGTTTCGGTTTGCCACCAGGTATCTACAATCGGGCAGCGGCTATCTCCAACCACCTTGTAATACCATTCCCAAGCTTCAGGATTGATGGGCTCACCGACAGTGCCCAGTAGACGCAGGCTCGCTCGGGAGCTGCGGGTAACCGGGTCATTGCCCACTGCTTGCAGTGCACGTATCGCAGTGGGTGCAGTGTAGAAGATATTGACCTGGTGTTTATCGATGACCTCCCAGCAGCGTCCTGCGTCCGGATAGGTGGGGACGCCTTCGAACATTAATGACGTTGCACCGTTGGCTAGAGGGCCATAGATAATATAGGTGTGACCGGTAACCCAGCCGACATCGGCAGTGCACCAGTAAATGTCGCCTTCCTGATAGTCAAATACATACTTGAAGGTCATAGCAGACTGCAGCAGGTAGCCACCGGTAGTGTGCAACACACCTTTGGGCTTACCGGTAGAGCCAGAGGTGTAGAGTATGAAGAGCGGATCTTCTGCATCCATGGACACGGGAGTGCAGTCGCTATCGGCCTGGTCTACCGTCTCGTGGTACCAGATATCCCGTCCCTCCTGCCAATTGATGTTTCCACCAGTGCGCTTAACGACAAGGCAGGTATGAACCTGCGGGCAAGATGTCAGCGCCTTATCGGCATTTTCTTTCAGCGGAATATTCTTGCCACCACGCACACCTTCGTCGGCTGTTATCAGGGCTTGGCAGTTTGAATCCAGTATACGATCTTTCAATGCCTCGGGAGAAAATCCGCCAAATACGACAGAGTGCACCGCCCCGATCCGGGTGCAGGCCAACATGGCGTAGGCGGCCTCCGGAATCATGGGCATGTAGATACACACGCGATCGCCTTTTTTAACACCGCGTGCTTTAAGTGTGTTGGCGAGCTTGCACACATGGTCTTTCAGGTCGCTGTAGGTGATGTGTGAACTGGTCTCGGGATCGTCACCCTCCCAGATCAATGCGGTTTGGGAGGCACGTTGTGGGAGGTGGCGGTCAATGCAGTTGTAACTGACATTGAGCTTGCCGCCGGCGAACCATTGCGCGTTCCCGTTGACGAAGTCATAACTGACGACGCTGTTCCAGGTTTTGTCCCAGGACAGGAACGAGTTTGCCATTTCTGACCAAAAGCCCTCAGGGTCTGCAATAGATCGCTCATAGGTCGCGCGGTAGCTCGCGGCATTGAAATAGGCATTTGAGAAGTTCGCGGGGACCGCGCGGGTAGAAGATTCAGACATGGTGACCCTTCAATTGTTATTAGGCGAAAACAAGAATAATACTGTGCCGACGAAGTAGTGCAAGTCAACAGGAAGTGATTGCGAGAGAAACAGTGAGCGCTTAGTGACCGCCGGCCAGCATGCCCCAGTCAGATACGGGGTTGAGCGACAATCTCATGTTGTCGATGAGACGCGTTGATCCGAGTCGGGCCGCCGCAAGTATCGCAATTTCTTCCGTGTCATCGTTGACGGTAAGAAGCGTGCGCGCGTCTCGGATGGTGAAGTAATCAGTGTCAAAGCCCGCCTGAAGGAGTTGCATGCGGGCGTGTGATTCCAGTTGCAGGAAATTATCAAAGCCGCAGGCGATGGCCTCGCGGCAGCTACTCAATGTTTGGTGCAAAATGGGCGCCACGTGTCTCTGATCAAAGGTGAGATGGCCATTGCGCGAGCTCTTGGCGAGGCCATCCTGGTCGCGTGTAGTCGCAACGCCGAGGATTTCTATGGGCATGCACAAGTCGTTGACCATTTTGCGCACGATAGACAATTGCTGGAAGTCTTTCTCACCAAATATAGCGACATCGGGCTGCACAATATTGAATAATTTGCTGACCACGGTAGTCACACCGTCGAAGTGACCCGGCCGGCTCTGTCCGCACAATGTCTCTCCCAGCTCTGGCACATGCACCACTGTCTGGGCCTGCATTCCTTTGGGATAAATTTCTTCGACAGCAGGCGCGTACAAGACCTGCACGCCTTCAGCAAATAACTTTTCCTTATCTGCAGCTAGTGTGCGCGGGTAGGCGTCAAGATCTTCACCGGGGCCAAATTGCAGTGGGTTGACGAAAATACTGACGACGACAACGTCACAGCGTTGCCGGGCCTTGCGGACCAGATTCAAGTGACCTTCATGCAGATTCCCCATGGTGGGGACGAAGGCAATGCTTTGGCTGTTAGATCGGAAGCCACATAGCGCGGATTGTAACTGAGCGTTGCTGCTATAAGTTCGCATATCTACCTGATCCCTGAGTGACGGGTTGGTGACGCTAAACCAGTAAAAAGCCACTAGTTTTAACCTGCTCCGAGGGTTCGTTTACCGTCGGACTGGATGGGAAGTATGCCCCAACCCCCTGCACTGGGCAATGGGTTTTTAGGGAATATTCACACAATCTGTTACCAAAAGAAGCAATTACGGGACAGGGAATGCGTTTACCGACACAATTATGTAAGTGTGCACTTACTAACTCTAGTGACGAATAAATGGGGCTGGGCGTCTCGC
>TARA_R110002072_G_scaffold122673_4_pt1 | contig 13548 bp, 7 predicted proteins | sample TARA_R110002072 | Tara Oceans TARA_R110002072 (sample SAMEA4397118) | marine metagenome | biome: Polar Biome; feature: [SRF] surface water layer (ENVO:00010504); material: water (ENVO:00002006), including particulate matter (ENVO:01000060) such as... | depth 5 m | reverse complement strand
CCGCATGGGCCAGACCAGATACACAAAGTTCATGACACTCCCCTGTGTGCTGAAGCCGCTTGAATGGTCTGGCCTACTGTCTGTCCACGAAACCACAGAGAAGGGCCGCCCTTCGCATGTTTGCTTTAAGACACCTCTGTGGCGCACAGCCCTATCACTCGAAACTGACGGCATGCTCGATCCTGCGCTATTACATTAACACAAAGCACTGTTTCCATCTGCCCAGCGTGGCGTGCCCTTAATTGCCAACAGGATAATCGGCATAGTAAAAACCCTCGCCGCAGATAGCAGCGAGGGCCTGAGCTGGGTATTCAGCTCACTTCTTTCAGAGGGGTAGCGCTATCAATCCTTGCGCTTGGGTGGCAGACCAAACTTTGGTGCAGGAGCACGATGCTGGCGGGGCGTGCCGGTAGTATCAGCCCCCTTCTCGCGTGGTTCCACATCATGAGACGGCATAACTTCGACACCTTTCGGAAGCGCCTTGGTGCGTGAGGGGGCGATGTCGGGATCCGGTGCACGCGGCACGATTTCACGACCCGGACCGGCGTCATTAGACTTCAGCCGAGCTGTGTCATCCAACCGAAACGACGAAAAGAAGTTCTCTTGGATTTTCTCGAGCTCATGATCGCTGATGTTAGTGTCGATCATCAAAAGCGCCGTTGAGCGGTCTTTCACCAAATCTTCAATCTTGTCGATTGCATTGAAAACCGTCTCCATGTTGAAAACCTTGCGCGCCGCCGACTTAGAACGCAGAGCCCTGCAGACCTTCAACCAGACATAGAAGTGCATGCCTTCGAAGCGGTCGTATACAGCGGGAACAACATGCCACGCCCCTTCCAGAAACACACTGATTGCGCCAAGGTCTTCAGGGTCCCAGCGAATGTCTACCATCTTTGGTTCAAACCCCATGAAATACAACCCAAGCTCAGGGCTCTGATAGGATACTCCCATGACGACGATGCCCGCTTGGGAAACCTTGCGCTGAAATCGCTTCCCGAACGCCAGACGCTTGGAATCCTTATCAGGCAACGCACTCACTGGATAATTTCCCTCCTCCATATCAGCATCCCACTGCTCCAGCGGGGTGCGTCCACCAAGTCCGCTGTGCTCGGTATTATGATAGATATCGACAACCCAGCGCACCAAGATGAATGCCACATCTTCCGCATCCAAGCAGGCCATGTCCTGAGATTTATAGTCTCCGCGTTCTATTGAGTTGGAGAATGTGCGCCCCTTCAGTCGCGGCATCAGATCGGTGCTTATCGTTCCAAAAATGCGCTCACCCGTCCCGCGCATGCCCGGGACACCTGCATGCGTGCGAGTGGTTGCGACGCCCAGATCAAGACAACAATTGGTGAACGCTTCTGATTTGAAAGCCGGGCCGTTATCGGTAACCATCATTTCTGGCTTCACTGCCATTGACCAAGGTGAGAGTGCACCCGATGCATCTGCCCACTCGCCCTTGTCGCTCACAATCATACGCAGGCATTCTCGTGCAGCACTTGAGGAAGGATTCCGCGTAAGTTTCATGCCGAGAATAACCTTGGTCCGGCAGTCAATCGCCAAAACAAGCCACCAGCGGTCCTTCTCTCCGTTAAGGCCGATCAATTCCAAGAGCTTTTTGCCGAAAAAATCCTTGAGATTAGCCGAGTGGATGAACGACTGCAGGTCGATGCACCATTCGTCCATTTCGACGCGTTCACCAGGGCGTGAAACTTCCAAGCCCTTTCCAACCGGACGCAGCTTCTTGATTGCATACTCCCGGCCGTAGCGGCAAATCATGACGCGCAAAGGGTCCAACTTCTTTATCGCGGTGCGAACGGCATCCCGTCCCGGGACCCTGAGGGCAGTCATATCCTTGTCTTCGCGACGGGTATTTTCCTTTCTGAACGCGCGCTGCACATCCACAACAGTCAATTTAAGCGTTTTCCGCTCCAGTGTGAGGTAGCTGGCGCGTATCGTCGCCATCATGAGCTCCTGTTCTTCTGGACGAAAACTACTGGTGCGATTTCCGGACTTTGACAGACTATCAACCAAAGCAGATAGCCCATGTTTCTTGAAGTTATTATAAAGCTTGCGGAGATAGTCAGCTGTGTAAAGCGCAACACCGTATTTAGTGCCGCCCCCACGACCCTTCCGCACCGACTTCGCGACAGATGCGGGCAACTGCTGCCGCTTCAAAGCGTCATCCAACAAGTCGCGCTCGGTGGCCTCTTGCTTCATATAGGCCGAGGCCCGAGTTTCTAATTCCTTAAACGACGCCTCAATATCTCCCGTGCGCGGAAGCAATAGCCCTTCCGAAACCATGTCGTTGATCGCCATAATTTGCACATAACGATTATAGAACCGCTTCATTTGGGTCGGGGGCAAATCCGACACCTGAAAAGTGGGCCCTTTCTGAAGCGGTGCATCTTTTAGATCATCCGGCAGGTAATAGCCCACCTCGTGTTTTACTGCGCCAGCGGCACTGAGGCGCGAGAGCATCTCCATAGAAAATTGCTCGGTCAGCTTCTGCCCATCTGACGGTTGCAAGAATATCGTGCTGCCAGACTGACCTGCCCAGTCGAAGCGTTTACCTTGAATGGTTAGGCGGTCGGCCTGCCCAATATTAAAACCAGAATTGATCCGGCGGGGCGTTTCAAAAGTCTTTTTTCCGGTGATAGCGTTCATGACTGAAGTCCGTTCCATGCTACGAGAGTTTGTGGTGTTGTGCGTTCGTGGTTCACTGACTGGAGTTCCCGGTCAGAAATCAGCTTTAAGATTGCGCGATATCCACGCTCCTTGAGGCCTACCTCGTCTGTGAGGGCTTTGATGGTGATGGCGCCGCGAAGCCGACGAGCGACCATGCGCACGGCGGCATATGCTTCGGGATCGCTGTCCCGGACCGCGGCGTTCAGGTTCGCATTGTGCAAGGCGATGTTATCGATATCGGCTTCTGTTAGTAGCTGCACCGAGGAAGCGAATTTCTTTTCCTGGACCCACCAAGCCACTTCCTGCATCTTTCCGAGGAAGTCTTTTGACTCTAACTGCGATGTCGGTTTGACGGTGTAGGCAACCCGTTTTTTGTTTGTCTTGGTTACCAGCATATCGAAAACATGGCGTTTTTCATCTCGCCAACCGAACTTAAACAATACCTGCTCGACGACATCAGCAACATCAGACTGGGCGTATTGGATGGATTGATGGTCGGCTTCCAGTTTGCTTTCGCCCTGCATGCGTGTGCCGTGCGCCCTCCCCCGAACTGCATGCACTGTGCAATGCCACTTCGAGGCCTTTTTAATTTTGCGGTCTGCCCGCGATGCAGCAGGCAATACGGTGCCCTCCGAAAAAATCGGCATTTTCATTCCTTTTCACATAAGGGTATCGCCCGCCGACAAACTCTCCGGCGCTGCCCCCAGGCTGCGATACTAATTTTTTGATTTCGTTGGTGGAGCCGACTTGTGTCAGCTGGCGCCAATAGAAGGCCCTCGGACCTGCAGGGTCTTGCTACGCTATGGTTGGTTCATGACCATGGTCTTCAACTCCTTGATGGCCGAGATCTTCACATCGCCCGCCGGTATCCGACACAGTCAATGTTAAGGTTGGCCAGTTGCCTATTTTGCGAAGTAAATATTGCTTCCTGTCGGATGATTTCCGGCGATCAGCCCTCGCTTGGGGACAAGGAATTGCCGATCAGAACCGTCTCGGCAACCACCCATTTTTGGCAAAAAATAAAATGAAGTATTTATTTCCGCGAACTTCAAGTTGATCCCATAGAGCAAGGAATTCGCACTAACTATCAGATATATCGAAGAAATTATCCTGCCATCGAAACGCAAGGACAAGAGTCTGCATTTAGAGTTTCCTCCAGCACGCTGAAAACTGCACACACCCAGATGTGGTTCCATGCATCTGTGCAACACTTGGTTGTCTGAAAAGGTTTACCGTTTGCGTCGAACGCCTCGCTTAACGGCCGAAATTGAATTTTAGGAGCGCGATTCGGCATCTCTGGAGGTGCGATAGTCGTCGTGCAAGTGCGTTAGCTTGAATGCATGTCTTCAGTGCAGCATGGCACGGAAGTCGGCGCTCCTCTGCAAGGTCATATCCCTCATGCAGTTGTAATAGATCGCTTGATCCAAGCTACCACCGTGCCCCAGCTCCTGCTCGCATGTTTCATCGCGTCGCTTGAGCCATTGGCGTTGCTCGCCCAGCAGGACTGAGCCTGTGCCATCTGTATCGGCCTGAGGTTTAAGTTGGCTCCAGAGTTGATTCAGTTCAGCATCGGCACGTTGCCACTGCGCAGATGCACAGTTGGTAGCATCCATGGAGCTGGTGCCGCCGCAGGATGCTTGGGTCGAGCCGGGTTTGGGCAAGCAAGACATGATGGCGAACGAAGCAATCAACAGAAAGCGCATGGTGAAAATCCAACTGCAATATCTGGAATTATAACATCTAAACTGGGCTTTGAGTAAAATTTGTAGGTGGGCCTATATGAGCCGCGCAGAGATCACTACGATTGTGCAGCCCCCTAATTTGGGGGGGGGCTGGCTGTCCGCATGCACCCGTTGGCCTGCATAAACCTGTCGAAAAATGCTGTTCCGACACCATTAGTCAGTCTTACGTAAACTTCATTCGGTAGATGACCTAAACACTAACAACGCGATGCATGCTCCCTCCCCAAAAAAGACATTTCCGCCCCGAACAGATCGAACTCATTTGCTTATCAAGATGGACGCACGGCAACGGGCAGCTGTCTTGGGATATTCACTTGCACAAAGAAAGCAAAAGTTCTGTGGGCCAGACATAGCCTGAGTAACGCAAGATATTCGACGGTCATCGCAAACGAGCAGCGCGCTGCGAGATTTGATCAATCTCAACAACGATGACCCTCCAGCTGAAGACGCCGGAAGTCGGGTCCCAAGACTACTACATACGCTCAAATCCATCTGAGGAAACTGACCATGGCAGCTTCCGACTTCCTGCCACTTTCAAAGGAGAAAAAGTTATAAGAAAAATCGAACTGCCTGTTTATGCAAACGTCGGGTCCCTGAAATGTTCAGGGCCCGGCCGTTTCGCTGCAACGAACAAATACGATAAATTCCGCTGCGATTAGATGGGTGACAAGCCACCCGCGCACACCGCGCGGTCGAGGAACTGCGCGTGCCAGCTATCCGATGGGTTTAGAGCGCCCGTGACCTGGAATACCCACTCAAATCCTACCCAGTTATACAATGCGATCTATGAACAGGCGAATAGCACCATCCGGTCAGAGCTGGTGTCACTGGCTTTCGAACCGTGGTTCTTTTATATAGACGGTTCGATAAATACAGACTACTTCTGCGAGCATGCTTGCTCCTGGATCTCCCCAACTTACCCGATGGCAGCGCGACCGTCGTGCCTTCATTGAGCACCGCATCTTTTGGCATGGCTCGATTGGGTTGGCCGATTTGATGAGCGTTATGGAGATCAGTCGTGCGCAGGCATCCAAAGATCTGAATGGCTACATCACTGATCATCCTGAACATCTATTTTATGACAAGAGCGCTCGGACATATGTGATCGGCAAGAAGTTTGAACCACATTACCTCACGATCGATCCTGCTGAGTATCTCGCCGATCTTGACGCGGTCGCTCAGGGTGCCGAAGTCCCCAAATCAGACTGGATTGTAAGTCTTCCCGACATTCTGAGTCCCGCAATTCCAGCACGGGGGCTTAATCCGCAAACTGTTCGCGACGTTCTGATGGCCTGCAGTCAACGGCGCTGCCTGTCCATCACTTATCAATCCACGTCATCATCGAAACCTTCCGTCCGCGAAGTCGCTCCACATGGTCTCGTCCATGACGGGCTTCGTTGGCACACACGGGCCTATTGCTTTCGGGATGACGTCTTCAAGGATTTCGTCCTGGGTCGCATTCTGGAAAGCAGTTTGGCGGGAGAGGCCAACATAGACCCGCATAGTGATACGGACTGGACCGAAACCGTCACCTTGCGCATTGCGGCGCATCCGGGCCTATCTGATAATCAAAGGCGCGTAATTGAGCTTGATTATGGAATGAACAATGGCTCGGCCGAAATTAGCGTCAGGAAGTGCGTTCTGTATTACAATCTTAAAAGGCTGGGTCTGGATACCGATCCCGATGCGCGCTCGCCCCAAGATCAGCATATCGTTTTGGTCAACAAGTCAGAAATTCAAACTGTCCTTGGAAGGCATGAATCATGAGTAGATCGCAGCCAAAAGACTATAAGATGTCTTTCACCACCGGCGGGCTTTTCTTGAACGAAACCGTGGAAGTGGCGCGGCTCCATGTCGAAGGCGAGCCTTGGGAGCAAACGATGCTACGTGCCATGGGCCAAGGTGCCACGAGCTTGCCGAAAACGGCTTCCAACCGTCGCACGCTGCGGGAGATTTCAAACCGGCTTCGGACATTATCGTCTGAGGAGCGCGAGTTTCTACAGCACGAGGCTGATCGCACAGACCAGCAAGCGCTGCTTTGGCTGGCAACCTGCCGCGCATATCGACTTGTTCGAGAGTTCGCCCTTGAAGTCGTTCGTGACCGTTATCTGTCCTACCAAGTCGACTTGCCTTTGGAAGCCTTTGATATTCTATTCGAGGCCAAAGCGGAGTGGGATGAGCAATTGGCCGACCTCAGCCCCTCGACGAGAAAAAAATTGCGGCAAGTGCTGTTTCGAATGATGCGCGAAGCAGGGGTGCTATCGGGCGAGAACCGCATTCAGTCAGCGCTCCTTTCACCGCAGTTGAAAGTAATGATCGAAAACAAGGATCCGGCAGAGCTCGCACTCTTTCCCGGTATTGCGATGGATGGAGTATAAGTGTGCAGACTGAGTTAAATCGCAAGGAACGCGCTGAGCACCTATATCGCGTCATCACCAGTGAACGTTTCTTGACGAAACAGGGGCTTGGCAATGAGGTGCCATTTTTCATCTGTCCCTTCCCTGCCAAGGAAGGACTCTCGATCGTGGAAGATCGCAAAGATCTGGTGACCCGTATTGCTCATACTGGAACCAAGGTTCTTGATATAAATCTTTATGATCTGTCGCTGGAAATCCTATCTGAGCGAGACATCCTCGAGCAAGTTCTCGAAGTCGAGGCCGAGACCGATAAGTCTGAAATCAAGGAGCTACTGCAGGGCATACTGGATCCCCACGCACACCTTATACCGAAAATTGCGGACGCCATCGCGGCCACGCCGCACGATGTAATCTTCCTGTCCGGGGTTGGCGAAGTTTATCCCTACATCCGGTCTCACAACGTGCTGAACAATTTGCAGAGCACTGCGAAAGAAGCGCCCACTGTGCTGTTCTTTCCGGGAAGCTACACACATGCATTGGCGACCGGCGCGTCGCTGGATCTCTTTGGTTTGCTGCATGACGACAAATATTACCGTGCCTTCAATATTTTGAACTACGAGGTTTGACCCTATGGTCCAGTTACTAAAAGACATTTTTGAAAAACCAGTCGACCGCGCCATTGATGGCGTCATCAAGGCGGACGACGAAGCCAGTCTGCGTATTGAATTGGACGAATACGTCATCACCGGAGAAATCGGACGCAAGCTCGAACACTTCCTCGATGCCTACAACAACTATGACACGTCGAATGGCGTCTGGATTTCTGGATTTTTTGGCTCTGGTAAATCGCACCTGCTGAAAATGCTGGCACTTGTTCTGGAAAACCGAGAGGTGGGTGGTGCCCATGCCCACGACATCTTCGCCGAAAAGCTCAAGGGCGAGCCGATGCTGGCGGGCGCGCTGAACAAGGCAGCCTCCATTCCGTCTAAATCCATTCTGTTCAACATTGACCAGAAAGCTGACGTAATTTCCAAGTCGGATGTGGATGCGCTCTTGGCAGTGTTTCAAAAGGTTTTTGACGAAACTTGCGGCTTTTACGGAAAACAGCCTCATATCGCCCAATTCGAGCGAGATTTGCATGGCCGTGGGCAGCTTGAGGCGTTCAAAGCTGCGTTTCAGGATGCCTCGGGCAAACCTTGGGAGCGCGGGCGTGAACAAGCCCTCTTGGAAGCCAAGAACATCTCTACAGCGTTTGCCGCCGCAACTGGTGGCGACCCTGCTGACGGGAAGGACATCCTAAGCCAATACCGCAAAGATACACGCGTCTCGATCGAGGATTTTGCCAGCACTGTCAAAGCTTGGATTGACGAACAGCCCAAGGGGTTTCGGCTGAACTTCTTCGTCGATGAGGTTGGTCAGTATATCGCTGACAACGTCAAACTTATGACGAACCTTCAGACGATCGCGGAAAGCTTGAACACAAAATGCAAGGGACAGGCTTGGATCATCGTAACTTCACAGCAAGATATGGAAGCGATCGTCGGAGACACCAAGGTGTTCCAAAGCCAGGATTTTTCGAAGATCATGGCCCGGTTTTCGATCCGTATGCCCTTGGACTCGCAAAACGTGGCCGAAGTGATCCAGAGACGTTTGCTATCAAAAACGCCAGAAGCCGAGATCACGCTGGGCAACTTACATGATCGCGAAGAGAATAACCTAAAGACGCTATTTGATTTTACGGACGGTTCGATAGCGTTGAAAAACTATGCCGACCGAAAACACTTCGTCTCCAGCTACCCGTTCCCTCCCTATCAATTCACCCTGTTCCAAATGGCCATCCAGTCGTTGTCTCAGCACAATGCATTCGAGGGCAAACACAGCTCGGTTGGCGAACGCTCAATGCTGGGCGTCTTTCAGGAGGTGTCGAAAAAGCTAATCAATGAGAGCGTCGGCGGATTGGCTACCTTCGATCTGATGTTTGAAGGTATTCGAACCGCTCTGAAGTCCAACGTTCAGCAGTCAATCCATCTTGCCGAACGTCAGATCGCCGACCTCGATGATTTTGCAGTGCGCGTTCTTAAGGCGCTGTTTTTGGTTAAATACGTTAAAGGCTTCAAGCCCTCGGTTCGCAACATCTCGATCCTGTTGCTCTCGGAATTTGATGCTGACCAATCCGCTCAGCGTCGAAAGATTGAGGAGGCGCTGAGCCTGCTGGAGCGCAACACGCTTATCCACCGCAACGGCGAAGTTTACGAGTTCCTTACCGATGAAGAAAAGGACGTCGAAGCTGAAATCAAGGCGCTCGACATCGATCCCTCGGAGCTTTCCAAGGAACTGGAAACGCTTGCGTTTGATACGGTCCTGCGTCATCGAAAGATACGGCATTTGGCAACGAACAACGAATACGCCTTCACTCGTAAACTCGATGACCAAGCTGTTGGTCGTGAATATGAGCTGGCAATCAATGTCATTTCGCCGTTCGGTGAGGACGCAGACAGCCCAGAAGCTGTCCGCATGAAGACCATGTCTCGCGAAGAGCTTGCCGTAGTCATGAAGGCGGATTCAACTTTTGTCCGCGATCTGATCCTATTCAAGCAGACAGACAAATTCATCCGGCAATCGCGAAGCGGCTCACCGCAACCTGGCCGTGACCGGATTGTCTCCGAAAAGGGCGAACAGAATGGTCGCCGCGCCAGAGATCTCGAGATGCGTCTGCGCAAGCTTATGGGTGAAGCGCGCCTGTTCGTGCGGGGTGATGAGCTCGACATCGGCGGTGAAGAGCCTCAGGATCGTATCGTCAAAGCATTCCAATCACTTGTGGACAAGGTCTACACTAACCTGCCGATGTTGCGTGGCGTCAGCTATTCTGAGGCTGACATCAACAAGGCCGTGCAAGCCGAAAGCAGTCTTTTCGGCCCTGAAGGCGCAGGGCTGGGCGAGGCCGAGCAAGATGTTCTAAGCTTTATCAACGCGCAGGCTCGCAACGGCGTAAAGGTATCAGTCAAATACCTCGTCGATAGGTTCACAGCTAAGCCCTACGGTTGGCCCACGACCGCCGTTCTGTGTCTGGCCGGCAGCCTCGTGGCAAAGGGCAAGACTGAAGCGCGGGTAGACAGCACAGTCATCGAAGGGCTTGATCTGGCGAAAGCGCTGAACAACAGCCATACCCTACCTAACATTCTACTCACCCCGCAGCAGGAATTCTCCGCAGCAGAAATCCGAAAAGCCAAGGTGCTCTACCAAGAGCTGTTCTCTAAGCCCACAGGCGGTAGCGACGCTCGTGGACTGGGTGCAGAATGGGCGATCAGCATCGCCGACTTGGAGACCGAGGTCGACGCCCTGACCCGGCAGGCACAAAACTACCCCTTCATGACTGTTCTCACGCCGTTTCAGGAGCAATTGCGCGCCATGAAAGGTAAGCCAGCTGCATGGTTCATCACTGACGCGTCCAAGCGTGAAGACGATTTGCTTAATGCAAAGGAAGACATCCTCGACAAGATCAAATCCTTCATGGGCGGTGCACAACGTGAGATCTACGACGATGCGCGCGATACCCTCGCCAGTCAATCGGCCAACATCGACTATGTTGATCCCGACGCCGGGCAAAAGTTGCGCACAGCGTTGGCTGATCAAGACTGCTACAAGGGCACCTCGATTCAAACGCTGAAGACCGACCTGTTCGAGCTTAAGAACAAGGTCGAACTTAAGGTTCTGGAGGAGCGCAAAGCCGTCAGTGCTGCGGTAGAAGAGGTAACAGCAAAGATTACGCAGATGCCTGACTATCAGAGCCTTGATGCCGATAAACAGGCGCGGATTACGGCCCGTCTCGACAGTCACAAGTCCGGTCTGGAAAGTGTGAATCTGATCCCTCTGCTTCAGAATAAGGCCAATAGCGCACGCACCCAAATGCTTGCCGATATCTTCAACGAGGTTGATCGTCTTGCGCGCGCTGCCGAGCAGAACACTAAAAGCGACCCTGAGGATGATGGACAACCAGAGCCCGCTCAAAAGGAGCCGATCACGGTTCTTGCATCCCAATTAAAAGTCACCTCGTCCAAAACCGTGTTGCAGAACGAGGACGACGTTGCCGGTTACCTCAGCGATTTGAAGAAGACCCTGCTGGAGCAAATCCACGCAGGTAAGAAAGTGATTGTTTAATATGGATACCAACGCGCTCAAGAAATTTGCCCAAGGTGCTCGCAACCTGCTGATAGATCAGGTTACGGCCAAGCTCGATCTGGTTTTGGAGGACTCTGCGCCTGCGCGGCGGGAACACCCCAAGACGGTCAGGGCGCTGGAAAGCGCCATTACCAAGGATGGTAAGTCTCAAGTTATCGAACAAGTGGCCTACACTTGGTTCAACCGCTTCACTGCGCTCCGGTTCATGGATGCGAATAGCTACACACAGGTGCGCGTCGTCTCCCCAGCCGAAGAAGCTACGCGGCCCGAGATCCTGTCGGAGGCTATGAACGGCAACCTTCCCGATGGTGCACCTGCCACAATCGCAGCCCTGCTGGAGGGCCGCACGCCCTCTAATGATCCACAGGCAGAAGCCTATCGCCTGCTGCTCGTCCATGCCTGCAATCAATGGCACGGCACGATGCCCTTCCTATTCGAGGAAATCGACGACTACACCGAACTGCTGATGCCCGAGGATCTGCTGTCGCAGACCTCCATACTCGCCGAACTGCGCAAGGTAATGACCGAGGACGCCTGTCAGGACGTTGAGATCATCGGCTGGCTCTACCAGTTCTACATCTCGGAGAAGAAGGATCAGGTCTTCGCGGGCCTCAAGAAGAACCAGAAGATCACGGCCGAGAACATCCCCGCCGCGACGCAGCTCTTCACCCCACACTGGATCGTCCGCTATCTGGTGGAAAACTCGCTGGGGCGGCTCTGGCTGCTGAACAATCCGCACAGCGGACTGGCGGCCAAGATGGACTACTACATCGCGCCAGAAGAGCCCGAGACGGATTTCCTCCGCATCACCAAGCCCGAAGATATCCGCATCTGCGATCCGGCGGCGGGCTCGGGGCACATGCTGACCTATGCCTTTGACCTGCTCTACGCCATCTACGAGGAAGAGGGCTATGACGCGACCGAGATCCCTGCGCTGATCCTGACCCACAACCTGACAGGGGTGGAGATTGACGACCGCGCGGGGGCGTTGGGGGCCTTTGCGTTGGCGATGAAGGCCGCGGCCAAGCTGGGGCGGCGGCGGTTCCTGCGGATGGAAGCAAAGCCCGACATCTGCGTGTTGCAGAACGTGAGCTTTACGGACGCCGAAATGCAAGACGTAGCCGCCGTGGTGGGCAAGGGTCTGTTCACGGATGAATTGCGCGAGACGCTGGGGCAATTCGAGCAGGCCAAGAACTTCGGCTCGCTGATCGTGCCGAAACTGCGCGATCCGGCAGAGGCGCTGCGGGTGGTCGAGGCGCGGGATTTTGCAGGTGATCTGCTGCTAAAAGAGCTGCAAGCGCGCGTCGTGGCCGTTCTGTGCATGGCCGAGGCGCTGTCGCCGAAGTATCATGTGGTGGTGGCCAACCCGCCGTATATGGGCACAAAGAGTATGAATGGGGCGCTTGGTCTGTTTGCGAAGTCCCAGTATCCAGAAAGCAAGTCCGATTTGTTTGCTATGTTCATGGAGCGAGCGTTGCGATTGCTTAAAAAGCAGGGGCTTTTAGCCATAATTAACATGCAGGCATGGATGTTTCTTTCATCCTATGAGAAGCTTCGCTCCAAATTTCTTTCAAATGCAACTATACTTTCAATGGCCCATCTTGGCGAACGGTCATTTGACTCAATCGGTGGGTCCGTTGTCTCAACGACAGCCTTTATTGCTCAAAATCACTTCCAAAAGAAATTCAAAGGAGACTACATTCGCCTCACTGTAGGGCGAAATGAAAGTGAAAAACGTTCGGCGCTTAAGAAGGCGGCGGATGGAGAGTTGACGTCGGATATGTATAGGTGCGGAGCCGACCAGTTTTCAAAAATACCCGGAGGACCAATAGCATATTGGGCATCAGAGGCAGTCAAAAATACGTTTGCCAAATTTCCATCAATCGAAGAACTTGCACCTGTTCGCCAAGGAATGGCTACAGGAGACAATGATAGTTTCTTAAGAAGCTGGCATGAGGTGAATGTGCCTGATTTCGAACCCTCATGCGCCTCGAAAGAGGCCGCTTTTGATAGTGAGGAAAAATGGTTTCCCTACAATAAGGGGGGGGACTTTAGAAAGTGGTATGGAAACAACGAACTTTTAATTCGCTTTGACAGATCCGCGTATGGGATACTGAAGCAGCAAGGAAATAGATGCCCGTCTGAAAACTTGTATTTCAAGCCCTCGATAACGTGGACATTCATTGGCTCGGGAAGTTTTGGTGCAAGGTCATGCCCAACCGGCTTTGTTTTTGATGTGCAAGGTTCTTCTGTTTTTCCGCCAGCATCCGAATATTGGCTTACAATGGGCTTTTTGGGCTCAAAACTTCCGAACGGCCTCCTTTCAATTACAAACCCGTCCGTCAGCTTTCAGGTTGGTAATATTCGAGCATTGCCCCTGCATAGACCAAAAGGCCTAATCGAAGACGCGATCAAGAACATTGTCTTACTGTCCAAGTCCGACTGGGACGGCTACGAAACCTCATGGGATTTCACCACGCTCCCGCTGCTCCAACCCGATCACCGGGCCGCGACGCTGGAGGCCACCTACACCAACCTTCGCACCCATTGGCAGGGCATGACGGACGAGATGCAGCGAT
>TARA_R110002072_G_scaffold77138_1_pt1 | contig 13558 bp, 14 predicted proteins | sample TARA_R110002072 | Tara Oceans TARA_R110002072 (sample SAMEA4397118) | marine metagenome | biome: Polar Biome; feature: [SRF] surface water layer (ENVO:00010504); material: water (ENVO:00002006), including particulate matter (ENVO:01000060) such as... | depth 5 m | reverse complement strand
TGTGACCGAAATCAACACTATCGGCGGCTATGAGAAAGAATTTCATATCACGCCGGATCCAGCAGGGCTATTGGCGTACGGTCTGACCTTTGATGACCTAGTGGAGGCACTGCCCAAAAATAACGCCAACGTTGGAGCCGGTTATATTGAAAAAAACGGCGAGCAGTATCTGATTCGAGCACCGGGCCAGGTGGCCGATATCGCCGCTATAGAAAGGGTCATCGTCGCCTATCGCGGGAATGTGCCAGTCACCATAGCCGATGTCGCCGAGGTGGGGTTCGGTAAGCAATTGCGCACCGGTGCCGCCACGCTCGATGGCCAGGAAACCGTCCTGGGCACGGCAGTTATGTTGCTGGGTGCCAACAGCCGGACAGTATCAGAGGCGGTGGCTGAAAAACTGGTAGAGATCAACAAAACGCTGCCCGAAGGTGTTACCGCCGAGTCGGTTTACAACCGCACGGTGCTGGTGGACAAAACCATTACCACGGTGCAGACCAACTTGCTCGAAGGTGCCGTCTTAGTGGTTTTTGTGCTGCTGTTGATGCTCGGCAACGTTCGGGCCGCATTTATTACAGCGATGGTCATACCCCTGTCCATGCTCATGTTGATTTCCGGCATGGTAGGGACAAAAGTCAGTGCGAACCTGATGAGTTTGGGAGCGCTGGATTTCGGCCTGATTGTCGATGGGGCCGTCATTATCGTTGAAAACTGTATTCTCCGCCTCGCAGAGCGACAACATCATCTCGGTCGTATCCTGAAACTCGATGAACGTTTGCAGACAGTGTTCACCGCCACGAGAGAGGTGTTCACACCCAGTTTGATTAGCGTGCTGGTGGTGATTCTGGTCAACATCCCGATACTGGCCCTAACGGGCGTAGAAGGCAAAATGTTTACGCCAATGGCGATGGCCGTGATCATGGCGTTGCTCTCGGCGTTAATCCTCTCACTCACATTTGTCCCAGCGGCCGTTGCGCTGCTGCTCACCGGACGCATCGAGGAAAAGGACAATGCCATTGTACGCACAGCCAAGACATTGTATCTCCCAACATTAACGGCCGCGCTCCGATTCCGGCTTCCAGTATTCGTGGGAGCGATACTATTTGTGCTTGGCTGTGGCTGGTTGGCTACACGGATGGGCGCCGAATTCATTCCCAACCTGGATGAGGGCGATGTTGCGATTCAAGCGTTGCGTATTCCGGGCACGAGCCTAACCCAATCACTCGAAATGCAGTTTCAGCTTGAGCGCGCAATACTCGAACTCCCGGAGGTAAAGACCTACTTTTCGCGGGTAGGGACCGCTGAAGTCGCCAGCGACCCAATGGGGCCTAACATCTCTGATGGCTATGTGATGCTCAAGGCCCGTGACGAGTGGCCCAACCCGGAAAAGTCCAAGACACAGTTGCTGGAAGACATAGACGAAAAGCTAGCCCTGTTGCCCGGCAATGCGTTTGAAATCAGCCAGCCCATTCAACTACGTTTCAATGAATTGATTTCGGGTGTGCGCTCTGATCTGGGAGTGAAGGTGTTTGGTGACGATCTGGGGCAACTATTGCGTTCTGGGAATGAAATCGCTGAAGTCATCAATAGCATTGAGGGGGCGGAAGGGGTGAAGGTCGAACAGGTCTCGGGCCTGCCGATACTGTCGGTTGAAGCGGACAGGCCTACATTGTATCGCTACGGCCTGAATGTTGCTGACGTCCAGGAGGTTCTCGCAGCTGCCACCGGCGGCGAGGATGCGGGCCTGGTTTTTGAGGGCGACCGACGATTTGCAATCGTGGTGCGGCTACCCGAACGTTTGCGCAGAGATCTCAAAACGTTGGAGCGCCTGCCGGTACCGCTGCCCCAGGGAGGTTATGTGCCGCTTGGTGAGGTGGCGAAGGTGAAGCTGGCGCCGGGCGCCAATCAGATTTCGCGAGAAAATGGCAAGCGCCGCCTGGTGGTGAGTGCCAATGTCCGGGGTCGCGATCTGGCGGGTTTTGTAGCCGAAGTCCAGCAAACATTGGATGAACAGGTCAAAATCCCGCCCGGCTACTGGTTGAGCTACGGCGGTACATTTGAACAACTGGAATCCGCTTCCCAACGGCTCAGTTTGTTGGTGCCAGTCACGCTGGTGATGATCTTTGCACTTCTGATGATGACATTCGGTTCTGCGAAGGACGCAGCTTTGGTGTTTAGTGGGGTTCCCCTTGCCTTAACAGGAGGTGTGATCTCTCTATGGCTGCGTGATATTCCGCTGTCGATAACAGCGGGGGTCGGATTCATTACCTTGTGCGGGGTATCAGTCCTGACGGGCGTGATAATGGTGTCCGCGTTTCGGGGTGGATTGGCGAACGGCAAAGATATCGACGCCTCGATACATGATGGTGCCTTATTAAGGTTACGACCCATTCTTATGGTCGCGCTGGTTGCAGCGTTGGGCTTTCTACCGATGGCTCTCAATACAAGTACCGGTGCTGAGGTTCAGAGACCTCTTGCGACCGTGGTCATCGGCGGCATTCTCTCCTCGACACTACTAACACTCATAGTACTTCCAGGCTTGTATCGAATGGCTTACCGGAAACCCAATGCAACCACTGTATCAGAAGGAGGAGAAGATGCTGTCATTTCCTAAATTGGGTGAATGTTATAGGCGGCCAATATGAAGAAAATTGAGGCACTACTATGAAACGCAAACTGGATGATCCGTTGGAAGTGCATTTTCATGCGGATCGTATACACAACCTCAATGGCAGGTGGTACTTTCTGACGAGGGAAGGCGACAATATCGGACCCTTCGAATCTAAGAAACAGGCGGAGAAGGAACTTGCGCTGTTTCTTTCTAAATCAAGAACTGATTCGTCTAAGTAGAACATCACCTACAAGAAAACGGGAATTTGCTGGCAGCATCTTTTGTCGTTCAATCGCAAATTGCCGCCACTGATACTCTTGACCTTCCCCTTACAGGAAGGTGTAACTTTTGTCTAGCGCGAGGAAACTGCAAGTAAATTAGTTCACAACAACGGCCGCCAACGTTAATGAGATGTTTCTCAGACCAACAGCGCATGAACAAGGTCATAAGTAATTAATATGCATGATCATCAACACGACCACAAGAACACCTCATCCAATAGAATCGGTTGGGCATTCTTTCTTAATGTCTCCTTTACCATTATAGAATTTATTGGCGGCTGGCTTACGAACAGTACAGCAATTATGGCCGACGCCGTACATGATTTAGGTGATAGCCTTTCTATTGGTTTGGCGTGGCTACTAAACAAGCTGGGAGCCAAACAGCCTAACGGACTGTTTACCTATGGTTACCAGCGATTCTCACTGCTGGGTGCGTTGATAAATGGCTTTGTGCTTATCGCAGGTTCTTTATGGGTGCTCAGTGCCGCGATACCCCGACTCTTTGAACCGCAGCAACCGTATGCAGTCGGTATGTTTTGGCTGGCTGTTTTAGGCGTTGCTGTGAATGGATATGCGGCTTTCAAACTGAGTCATGGTAAAACGTTGAACGAGAGGGTATTGAATTGGCATCTGATGGAGGACGTCCTGGGATGGGTCGCGGTACTCATTGTTGCAGTTACCTTAATGTTTGTGGATTGGCCTATTCTAGACCCACTACTTTCGATTGCTTTCACTCTTTTTATACTCGTTAATGTTGTTAGAAATCTTATCGAGGCGGGATCACTGCTCATGCAGAGTACTCCGAATAGATCTCTTCACACTAGCGTCACAGAAATATTCCTCGGAATTGAGCACATTGAAGAAACTCATCATGTTCATTTGTGGTCGTTGGATGGCGAGAATCATGTGCTGACAGCCCATCTCCGATTAGATGCGGCAGTAAACCCAGAGAAACAATTGAAAATAAAGTCGGAGATTAGCACGGCACTTGATGCTTTCAATTTCCTTCATACCACCATTGAGTTTGAGTTTCCGAATGAATACTGCAGAGATGATTATGAGGGTAGACTGGGCAAGTCGTGCTAGTAGCCTCTATTGAAAATGTGAGGGTCAGCCGATGACGGTTTTCTTTTTTGCAATATCACTAGTTGCAGGTGCCGCCCTGCTAGTGCTTTCGCTCGCAACACTGTGGCGACCACAAATCAGATTTTGGCCACCCCCTGATAGGAATACCTGGCAGTATTGGACATTCTGGTGGCTATTCCGGACATTTTTTATAGGGATTGTGTTGGTCTGTATTCTTGATTTTGGCGCCATCGACAACCAGCATGCAGGCCAGTTCATTGTTGGCATTCCATTGGCAATACTAGGATTTGGCTTAGCTTTTTATGTGACATTCCTGCTCGGGTGGCGAGATGCTCATGGTGAAGCCAACGGCCTCACTACCAGCGGCTGGTACAGTTGGAGCCGAAACCCGATCTATGTGGTATCTATCGTAGGTATAGTGGGGCTAGGATTGCTGGTGCATTCCTGGCTTGCGTACTGCCTCTTGTTGATATGGACCAGCTTTTATATCGCGGCACCCTGGCTTGAAGAACCCTGGCTTGAACAACAGTACGGAGACGCGTATCGAGAGTACAAGCTAAAAGTACCGCGCTTTATAGGGAAGCCGGTCAATGAAATATAGCCAAGCTACTTCAATGGCAACATCTCCAGTCGCCTTTTAACTCCATAGGTAATTTACCAATGAGCAAACTGTTAAGTGTCCAATTCTTATAAATGAAGATCTACGAATTTGAAAGATCGAGTGAACTCAACGCATCACCATCACTATTGTGGGACGCTGCCGTAACACCCGCGAATATAAATCGAGAATTTCGACCGGTGCTACGCATGACATTTCCGAATGACACCCGCAGGATCACCGAACCGCTAGTATTGAATCAAACAATATTCAGGAGCTGGCTGCTACTATTCGGTGTACTACCGATCGAGTATGACGATTTGGCCTTTTCGGAGATAGTTGAAGGCCAAATGTTTCACGAAAAGTCATCAATGTTCTTTGTGAGAACCTGGGAGCATATTCGCTGCATTACACCAGTAGAGTGCGGAAGCAGGCTAACTGATACCATTCGATTCGAACCAAAAGTGCGCGTCCTTGGCCCGGCGCAGATGCAATTATTCAAGCTCGTATTCAAACTACGTCACACGAACTTGGTTAAAACCTATGGCAAGCTCATCACTACTGAGACTGCAACAACGGGCAGTGCCCAACCGCCGATAACGCCGCCATGACACAGGACACCTGGCTCATACTGCTGCACCAACTGCTGTTTCAGGGCATGTTCTTCGTCAAGAACATGCTGCTGGAGCGCAGGCTCGGTCAGCCAATCCGGGGCTTCAACCTGGAGGCCAACCTATCCATTGCGTTTTTCGTGCTTTTCATCAGTGTCGCACTCTGGCTGTCCCTGAGCCCGGATAGACATCTAACCACTGATCTGCTCAGTGGCATGACGCAGGCCACCGCCGGGCTGTTCATGCTTGCGAGCCTGGGCATCGCCGCCGCTTCACTAAAGGACCTGGGCGACTCCTGGCGTGTGGGGGTTATCGAGGAGCAGGAAAATGAACTGATCGAACGGGGTGTTTACCGCTTCAGCAGGAATCCCTATTTTCTCGCCTACTTGCTGATGTTCGCCGCTTACACGATTCTTTTGCAAAGTTTTTTCCTACTGGTGCTGTCTGTAGTCGGATTCGGGTTGGTGCACGGAATGATCCTGCGGGAAGAGCGGTACCTTGCGGGTAAGCATGCCGCCGATTACGAGCGGTACCGGCTGCGCGTTCCCCGCTATCTGGCCTTGCGAAAGACGGATTACTAGCTCATGAGAAGAATTAGCGTGTCGGAGTTTCGGCCCCAGTTCGGCAACTCGGTGCTGAAAATGACATATATATCTGCAAGGTACACGTCCAACCTTACAAACTGACCCAACGACTACTCGGCAGACGATCGGCCTGGACCTCACGGCTCCACAGCCCAGTGAAATCATTTTTCCTTTCTTTGACTTAAAAAGACTGTCTTCTATGCTCTTGGAAGACTTGCTGATCCTCCATTGCCCAAATTCAAACATTTCACCTCCTCCTACGCCTACGTCGTTGTTTTTTCGGCTTAGCGCCAAACAACATCTGTTTGGCTCTCTTTACTGCCCACTTGCGATCATTCTTACGTTTCCGCTTAGTGGGAGGTCCGTACTTTCTTTTTGCCATAATTGCCTCCTGTATTTGGTTGGCACGTTCAATAGAGCAAAGTAAGAACGAGTTGTAACCGGGCAGAATGGCGGCATTAGGTGAGGAATGTTCAGAATGGAGATTATGAGGAAGCAAAAAAAAATACCGCCAAATGTGCTGGCGGTAAAAAATAATGTACTACTTGCTGAGCTCCTCCATACGAACAATGTGAAACTCAGGTTGTTTGTCACCCTCCTCCTTTTTAGAGTTTTTGAAGACACCAATTTTGATATCGCCTGCAAGTGTCTCAATGACACCCGAATAGACGAAACCTTCATTCTGTGAACCTGTTACCGGCCACAGTGCTCCCACTTGTTTAGACATGAGCTCTCCTCCTCCTAGTTGATTGAATCGCAGACGCCATCGATAACGTTGTGAAGCTTCTGAGTAGATGACGGATTTCCAGCCACTTTCCCGGCCAGTACGTGAGTGAATGCGTTGAACAAGGACCAGGCGTTACGATCCTGAAAGTCCTCATAACTGGGTGCTTCCCACTCACGCTCAACCTCAGCAATGCGTTGCACATTGATGATCTGTTGCCTAAACGACTCCATGATAATGAAATCTGCCAGCTTTCTGTTGATCTTCAAACTCTTGTATGCCTGGATACTCTTGAACTGACGCTCCCTTTCATCTGCTAAGGGCGCGATCATCTCTATAACCAGGCCAGGTAGATCCCGCAGCAGCTTGGCGGTATGCCGACGCTTGACCACATTGTCCCCGACAAAGGCCAGGTTATCGCAAACAAAGACTCGTGAACCGTAGGACACGCCTACTGGGAAGGCCTTATCGTTACTGTTGCGTAAACCCACTACATCCGTGTAGTCGCCGTACTTGGACTCCAATTGCAGGACTCCAAAGAACCGCATCCCATCAGGTGTCACACCGTATTCCTCGGTAGTGACAACGTGGTTTTTAACTTGTAAGGCCATTTTCACGAAGTCGAGAAAGTCAATGTGCGGAATTGGTACATGGGAATCTGTAGCCTCAGGAACTGGCACAGTTTGAAGCGCAGAGAGTTCTACCGGCTCTGCTCCGGCATGTAGCATTAAGCTCATGAGAGCCTCCTATAAATCAGATTTTGCTGTTAGTGTCATTTTTTGACATTTGGGACAATGAGCTTTGCAACCAGGTGGAGCAATACTGACTTTCCGGCAATTGAGACATATAGCAGGGTCAAACCCTGATCCCACCAATTTTTCTGCATTGCTTATCTGGCTGATTACTCGTTCAATACGCTCTTTCCAGTACCTCCATTGCAGAGGGTCTGGCCGAAGCACGATGCCCATTAGATTAATCCAGATTCGGAAAATGAATACGATTCATCATCCGAAACGATGAAGTGATCCAATACACGAACATCTATCAATGCTAGCGCGCTCGTCAGTCGTTCCGTAATGCGACGATCAGCCGCACTTGGTTCACTTACACCGCTAGGATGGTTATGACACAGGATCAGCGCGGCGGCATGGTGGTTAATGGATTCCTCCACCACCCTTCGGGGATAAACAGCCGCACCATCCAGCGTACCAGTGAAAAGCTCCGCAAAATGCAGTACTCGGTGTTGTGAGTCAAGAAAGACTACACAGAAAATCTCATAGCTAAGTCCAGCGAGCTGCATCTGGAAATAATCACGCACAGCAGCTGGCGAACTGAGCACCGTATTGCGCCGCACTCTACTTCTAAGGATTCTTCGAGCTTTTTGGATAATCTCGTCGTCAGTCATGATGAGTCTCCCTTGAAATTCTTGGGAAGTCTCAGCTGCTTCTTTTTGTCATAACCGACAAACCCCACAGGTTGAAGACCTGCCGCTAAAGTTTCCTCCCAGTTGAAGACCGGAAACGCTACAGCAGTCTGCATAACTCCTGCTCCGGAATATCCAGCACCAATTACTTTAGCTACCGCAGGATTGAGACCTACTTCAGTTACTCGATCATGGTCGGGGTTAAGCTTGGGAACCTTTGCCAAGCAAGGTAGCTCTACAACCTCTTGATCTTGGACGGGATCAGCCGGAGAATTGCTCTCCTGTTCACTAAGCCATTTAGCACCTTCGTAGACAGATACGCCAAGCACATGTGCCGCCATATCTATTACTGACGTTCCAGTGGAGCTTTTGGCGTTGAAGCACTTGAATGTCCACTTACCGTCCTTCTCACGAACAGACAGCTTACGGACATTATCCGAGTCGCAAGCAGGACACTTGCCACGGAACGAACCATCGTCTTGAGGCTCTAGCGATAGACTGAGAAGTCTTGCACCCTCCTCCATTGAGATGTTTTTCTTTATTTCTAGAAAATTGGGACGCGACATGAGTACCTCCTATTGGGTTTGTGTATCGCAGCCCACGTCCTCCTCCAAGGACGCAGATTGCGACACACAACAGAAGGGCTATGTGTCGTATTGAGTTCGACTCTATATCTAGGTGTGAATGAACATAACTAGCTACGGAAGACCTATTTCTTCTTGTACGTTACCATGGGAGAAATATTTGTCGAGAGCGCTGTTTACTGCTTCGGGTATACGGTCACTTGCATGTACTGGAAACCTTTTAGACTAGCCATAGATTGTTGACCCTTCTTTTCCTTTTTAGGTAACAAAAACCATCTCTTGTAAGCACCTGGATCACTACCACCACTATCTCTATGCCAAACGAGTTCGAAATATTCCTCCCACTTTTTGCCTCGGGGTCCCGGTAGCAAGTGTCCATACTCTCTCAGAAATGGTTCAGCAATAACGACAGCTGGACGTACGCTACTATAAGGAGAATTCAAAACAATAGGGTCTTCAAACTCATTGAAGCAGACAAACACATCTCTACCAGTGTCAGGCAAATTTATTTTTTTACCTCCATTACGACTTTCGCAATCAACAATACCTCTGGAGCGTGCAATATCTTTGGAAATATCGTCAGTCCAATCAAATAGATCATTTAGAATTGCTACGACAACGAGAAAGAAAACGGCCAACATAGCAAGACCAAGCGTTTCCCCTAAAGAATACGAATGAAACTTCTGAGGTGCTTCGGCTCTCTTCTTGATCCATGCAACCAATAAGGCTATCGCCACAGGGAATAACCACAAGTAATCGGCGGTAATACTTGCGTCTAAACCCCACCATCGAAAAAAAGCTGTCTTACTCAGCGTCTCTGCTATGCTGTCCCACACTTTGATGATCCATGTTATATAGTGGAATAGGATCCATTCCAGCTCTTTGGCAAGGCGTTGTCAATATCTCAGGGAATGGAAAGATAGGATCAGTGCTCTTTGATTGATTAGGGAATGTGGTGAATCTGAACATATCGCTCGATCCCACATACTCCTCGACGAATTCTCGCTGGCTATTAGATTTAGCCTGATTCACCGTCGCAACTAGAATCTTTAGGTTTGGGAGTGGCCGTGGTTGAGTGTTGAACACTTCCCTGTATGTCTTTTTTTCCTCTATATCAACGTATCCGATACCCTTTCGCTTGAACGAGGTGGGAGACAATTTACTCCGGTTAATCGAGTTTGTATTTTCCAGTTCCAAGCCAGAAAAACTGGGTTTACGAGGGTTATTGGGAAACTGCGTACCCCATTGGCCGTCTAGCACCAGTTTTCCTTTAACTAGCTCTCCTTTGTACATCCGTTTGAATGGCATAGCTGTCTTTTCTGGATCAGGCATCAAAGAGAGAATCTTACCCTGCGGTATAAATCCTAGACCATTCAATATGTGTCCATAGTAGATTGAGGCCATAACATCGCAGATATATAAAGCGTGCCAGAAGTTTCTAACCTTCACGTCTTCTTCGGAAAACTCGCCTTCCTCTGGACTTGGCTTTCTTCGCTGAGGAAACGCAATGGCAAAGGGATTGATTTCCCACTCATCACAGAGCTTATGTCCCTTCTCCTTCATGCAGTAAATCAAGTGAGTACCTGTGCTAGTTTGGCCTTCAGGGAACTGCTCACCAGGTGTCATTAAGATCTTCTGACCAAATTTTGGATCGCTCATATGTTGGAGCTTTCTCTTAACTGATTCCTCATTACATTTAATACCTCGCACCTCCAAAAGCGGATAAACAAAAGAGGAACGTAGATACCTAAACTCTCTAAATAGAGCTATTATCGCTAGAGTTAGCTTCGTTTTTCTTGGAATTTCTTTTACTGGAACCATGGGATAATTATACGATAGGGTATCGTATAATTAAGTTGCTCTATGGGTAAGGTGTGGACTATGGGTTAAGTGATCGATATGAGAAGAATAATTATTTTTTACGGCCAGACCCCATCATCATCATCTTCTTCTTTAGGTTCTGGTTCAGCAACTTTAATTTCAAGTTCTTTCTTATCTTTAACTGGGTATATAGTCACAGGATCCTTCTCTACAGCCCTTTTTTTGGAAACCTTGAACTTCTGGCTCATTACCTGTCTTACTTCCTTCAAAGTCCTAAACTCATCCAGCTCATCCAACCGACCAGGTATAACCGGATAGACAAAACTCCCCAAATCCCTAATGTTTATCACAAACGAGTTTCTTGGTTGAGACTGTAATAGCTTCAAATCAACTCGCAAAGCTTTTGCCATTACCTTTTCATCATCGGGATTAGACGCACCACCTAGTTTAATGGCAGAACCCAAAATCAGCTTTAGAAGTTTTGACGGTATCTGAGACGGTGCTTGTGTAGCTATACACATGTTGAAGTTGCGCTTTCGAGTCTGCGTAAACATATCCTCCATCACTCTGGTATCAGCATCACCACAATACTGGTGGAACTCGTCGATATAGCAGTAGACTCGCTTGTTGTTATCTGGACCTTCCTTCCTCCTCATCACCGCCTTAAGTATTTCAGAAATAAAGATACGCCCTACTGTCTGAGACGAAGAAGCTCCCATCACAGACTGATTTGTAGATATGACAATTACCTTTCCTTGATCCATCGCCTGACGAAAATCAAAATTACTCGCCCCAGAATCAATCATTTCCTCCACATATGGTTGATTAGTCACGATGTTCAAACGACGAAGTATCCCCTCTTTACTAACCTCGGCACTGCTCTTTAGGAAATCTGACTCGAAGAAGTCCTGCATACTCTTACTAAGGTGTTTCACGTATGGTCTGTAGGTTGCAAATTCCGCTGAGTCCCGAACCCTTAGTAAATCCCTTAACATCTGCATATCAGCATTAGGCATCCGATAGATCAATTGAATACAGGGATCGAAAATCGACTGCTGTATCGGAGTGAAATCCTCACCAGAAGATCGCACCAAATATCTAAGAAACCCATACGCCGCTCCACGAGCGGCATCACTATCAGCGACATCGAATAAATTGAAAGTAGGATATGCGTATTTAGGATCAAAGTAGACCAGGCGTTTCGGGTCCACTCTGGTAACTAGGCGTTTGATGGTGTCGTTCACCGAATCTAAGAAGATTATTCCAACATCATTTTCTAAATCGTCAACTATCAGCGACTCAATACAATTCGTTTTTCCTCTTCCAGGCGACGAAAATATGGCCATACCTTCTCGGCGGACCTCGGAATCAGGTAACTTGAGACGATAAGCATTGCTAGTAATTACTCTAGTGGCTTCTTCTTTTAGGCAGTTTACCGCACTGAGGTATCTGTACTGCTCATTCTCATCTTTAGCATTATCTATTCGATCTTGCAGGTCCTGGCCCCAATATCGGCCTTCATCATCAGGGACGATTAATTCAAATGGTGGCAGGACTTCTGCCATCACATTTATCCAATTCGCTACTCCCTCGGACGTTTGATCTGGGTTAGCTCTTGGGATGGCGAACATCATGCTTTTTCGGAAGCATTCAGGGATTACTAGTTGCTTCATGATCTCCTTCTGGCGTTCTAGCTGATACACCGGATCATCTTTATCTTGAATGGGCTGGAAATCAGGATCTAATGTTATATCTCTGAGGTTATATGCCTTCTTGTCAGTGAACAAATAGAATTGGAAATATGCGTATACGACAGCAGACACAAAAGCGAAAAATTCGAAGATTGAGTACCCAGTACCAAACCTTAATAGAACAAAGATACATAGGACCACCAAACCAATGCTGGCTCTCAGTTTCAGCTTGCTAGATTCCTGGACCTCATCACGATCCTTCCCCGCCCTAACATGCGGGTAGGCTCTCAATACTCCACTACAGCCACGAAATAGTATGTAGATAAACAGTCCGATCAGAATTAGATCAATCACTCAACTTTTTCCTGAATTTCTGAATATTATCATCAGCTTTGGATATTTTTTTAGTTAGCCTAGAATCGTGATTTTTTCTGATCTTATCATAGCTCTTTTTGTAGATAGGCCAATCCTTGAAATCTTTGGTATGTAGGTAAGCATTGCCAGAGATGTAGGGGAATATTCTGGCCTGGTATGGCTCTAGCTCATGACACTTAATAAGCTGACTCTCTCCCAGGACCCTCTCTAAGTATTCCGAGTCCTGATCCGAACTACGAAATATATACTTGGTGGCACAAGATCCCAAAACGGCCTCTCTATACGGCGCTGTGAGTTGTCCTAAATACTTAGTGGCGAGGACCGTAAAACAGGACCGGGCTGGTCCATTAATCAACCACTCCGATACGACTGTATCGGCCAGGTCATCGCATTGGTCGATGAAACAGTAAAAAGGTAATTTAACCCTACGGCGATACATGGCAGAGACAAAATCCATCAGCAGGAGCGAAGCCACGATTCTGGCACTATCCTCGTCGATGACTGATTTGGGCAACCGCACAATCAGGAGTTTATTGTTCTCGATGACATCATCTGCACTAAAGGACGAACTGTGGAAAGATAGCAGACGCCTGATACGTATATCTGATAAAAGTGCATGGGCTTTGTTGTACGTGGAGTTTCGCTGGCTAGTTTGGAGGCGCGCATCCAAATCCTCATGGGACTTCCAGAAATCTCGGACTACCCAGTCTGTGGTCTGCTCCAAAACATAATCTCGATAGTATTGATTGGTCAGCAAATAGGAGAAACCCAGAAGCGGCTCCCTGGCCTCGATCAGAGCTTGAACGGAATTTTTGATATACAGGTCCATTACCCCAGTCGAAGCTCCAGACATTAGCCAAATTGCTTTCATGGCTTTTTTAATAGTATCGGCAGTTAGAGAAGGATTGGAATCATCCTCTAGCGGATTCCAGGTGACGATCCGCTCAGGATCAGTAGGGTCAAAAAGTATAACGTCGGAAGTTCTTTCAGGCGGTAAGTGGTCCAGGATTTGGCCAGCAATTGAACCATCAGTATCAAAGAAAATGGCCCCATATCCAGAATCGATACAGTCGTATAAGTGATTTAAAAGTAGGGTGGTCTTTCCCATTTGGGGAAGACCACAGGTAAATATATTTACATGATTTGTTTCATCTTCCATAAGGGCAGGACAG
>TARA_R110002072_G_scaffold27804_3_pt1 | contig 13577 bp, 11 predicted proteins | sample TARA_R110002072 | Tara Oceans TARA_R110002072 (sample SAMEA4397118) | marine metagenome | biome: Polar Biome; feature: [SRF] surface water layer (ENVO:00010504); material: water (ENVO:00002006), including particulate matter (ENVO:01000060) such as... | depth 5 m | reverse complement strand
TAGCGCGAGTCTGGAGCGGACGGCCCCGCCCTGTTGGTTTTTCGGTCGCGCCTCTAGCTGTCGGTCGTGGCGAGCGCGTGGCCGTTGACGTAGTCGACGAAGCCAAGCTTGTCGGCCTTGCTTGCGGTTCGACCCAGTAGCTCGAAGCAGCGGGCCCGCGTTTTGGCAAACGCTTCGAGCGAGTGGCGCTCGGATTGCTTCTTGTCGAGCTGGCCTACGTCGTGCGCAAACGACAAATCGCCGAGTCCTTCGGCCATGCGCCCAAGGTTGTGGCGGTGGTAGCCGCCATCTGCGGTGACCTTGCGCTCGCAGTCCATGAACAATTCGCGGAACCGGTCGAGTGCCTTGACGACGAAGTTCGACTGCCGCAATTCGTGCCGCAGATCGTCGATTTCGAGGTGCTTGTCCATCAAGTACGAATTGACCCACAGCGCGTAGTAGGCGGCGATGTCGAAGTTCCATTTGATCGACATCAACTCGTAGCTGCCGAACAGATCGTACTGCTCGCGATACAGCGGCAGGTTCGCCTGGTAGCGGAACTGCAGGTAGTTGTTGTAGAGCTTCTGTCGCTCTTGGATGTCCTCGCCGTCGTGCTGGCGCCCGATCAAGTCGGTGACGTAGTCGTTGGCCAGCGTGATGAAATCACTGCCCGGGCTGTAGAACGGATCGGAGAACGCCGCGGCTTCTCCGATCACGGCCCAGCGATCGCCAAACCACTGTTTGGTGCCGTAGGCCAGTTGCCCGTAGGCGCCAAAGTCGAGCCACTCGGCATCGCCGATCAGATCTCGGCAGGCACGTTGGCTGAGCAAGAACTCGCGCAGGCCATCTTGGGTCAGCAACTCGCGCGAGACGCGGCGGGTGTCGCCAACGATGCCGACACTGGTGACGCCACCACGCAGCGGGATCAGCCAGATCCAATAGCCGCGATGCATGAAGTGCACCGTCGATAGGCGACGTGAAGTATGTCGGGTGCGCGCCCGCCACGCCGGGTCGATGTCGTGGCCATCGAGGTCGACGACGTTGCCGAGCCGCGCCCACGATCCCAGGCAGCGATGCTGCGTCTCGGGAACCCGCAAGTCGAGCTTCTTGGCCAGCAGGCTGCTGCGACCGGTCGCATCGACCACCCACTTGGTCGTGACGCTGCGCGAGGTGTTGTGCTCTTGGAACGTGACCTTGTGGTGGGGGTCACCAAACTCGACATCTTGGACTTTGCAGCCCTCGAGTATGTCCGCGCCCAGTTTGGCGCTGCCATCGCGCAGTTCGCGCTCGAGCTTCGAACGGTCCAGCTGGAAGCTCGGATGAAATGGCAGGCCGTAGCTGCCAATCTCGCTCATCTTCTCGATCGGCGCGTTCTTCTGCTCGTTGTCGAAGAAGAACCTGAGCCCATTCTTCGGTAGGTGGTTCTCGTAGAGATAGGTCGTCAGGCCGAGCTTGCGAACCAGGTAGTTGGAGAACAGCTCGACGGTCGCTTCGCCGACCTTGTAGGCTGTGTCGCTGGCGCGCTCGAGGCACAGCACGCGCAGTTCGGGGCGAGTCAGGCGCATCTGGCGCGCCAACAGGCCGCCCCCTAGGCCGCCGCCAAGAATCACGAGATCGTAGTCAGGTTGCGTCATGGCTTCTCAAAGGTCAGCCAGGAGCTTACGCCGCCGGCCGCGTGAGCGGAGCAGAGGATCTGTCGCGCCGTCACCGGACCGGCGCTGATTTCGATGCCGAGGCTGGCGTCTTCGTGTCTGCAGCCTGCCGGCTTGCCAAAGTCTGCGCCTGCGAGTGCCAGCATGGCGCTGGCGATCGTGCCACCACCGAATTCGCCAGTCACCGCTTTGGGGGTAAGCACGCGTGGCATATGGGGCACGGCCAGGCGCAGGATCTCGGCTTCGAGGGCGTCGCCGCGACGGGCTCCGGATGCGGCACTGATGACCGCATCGATCTCATGCAAGTGCGCACCGAGGCGCTCTCGCAGGCGGGCGGCGAGCGCTGCGCTACCTGTGCCGTGGCCGGTTCGGGGGGCCGTTGCATCAAAGGCTCGGGCACCGCCGCCGACGCGCGCCAGGATGCGGGCGCCGCGCGCGACTGCGTGCTGCTCGCGTTCGAGCACCAAGATCGTGCCGCCGTCGCCGGCCAGGTAGCCGTTGCGGTATTGATCGAATGGCCGGGGCCGTTCTTCGAGAACCTCGTCTTCCTGAACACCGTCGCGGGTCGACGGGCGTGCCAGCGCGCGGAAGCGATCGAGGATCGCGTGCGACAGCGGGTGCAGTTCGTCGATGGCTCCAGCGAGGCAGACATCGGCCCGTCCGAGTCGCAAGTCGTTGGCCGCTTGCGCGACGGCGAGCAGTGGTCCAGCCTCGCGTTGGCAGATGGTCAGGTTGGCGCCGCGCGCGCCGGTCGCAATCGCGATCTGGCCGGCGGCTGCGTTGGCGACGCAATCCGTGAACAAGAACGGCGACGCGAACTTGCCGCCCTTCTGTAGCACCTGCAGTGCGAGGCGCTCAGTAAACCCGCCGGGCCCAAACGCGGTGGCAATGGTCACGGCGGTGCGTTCGCTGGGAAGCTCGTGCAGGTTCGCGCTGGCCAGCGCCATGCGCGCACAGGTAACACCGTGTTGCGAGAACTGACTCATGCGGCGGCCGTCGTCGTCCGACAGCCACGGGGTCAAGTCCTGTTCGCCGGTGGTCGCTGCTTGCGTCGCGGAGCCCTTGCGGTGGTAGCCGGCGGAACGGTTGATCTCGCTCGTGTTGGCAACCCCGGTTGCGAGTGCTTGTCGAAGTGCTGCGACGCCGAGGCCGAACGAACCGATGCAGCCGATGCCGGTGACGACCACTTCGTTGTGGGTGTCTTTGCTCATCGTGGCTCCGCTTGCTGCTTGGGCCCTGGGGCCGCTTGCGGGCTGCGCAGCACGATCACGGCGTTGTTGCCGCCGAAGGCGAGATTGGTGGAGAGGCCCACGTTGGTCGCGGGCAGCGTGCGTGCTTCGTGCACGACGACGTCGAGGCCGAGTTCTGGATCCGCCGGCGCATCGCCAGCGGTTGGCGGCAGCAGACCATGCTGGATCGACAACACGGTCAGCACCGCTTCGATCCCGCCAGCTGCTCCGAGCAGGTGGCCGACCATGCTCTTGGTCGAGGTGATCGGCAGGCTGCGCGCTCGCTCGCCAAAGACCGCGTGCATCGCCTTGCTCTCCGAAACATCGTTGTGCGGCGTGCCGGTGCCATGCGCATTGACGAACGTGATGTCTGCTGGCACCAGGCCACCTTCTTGCAGAGCCTGTCGAATCGCGGTCGCGGCGCCGCGCCCTTCCGGGTCGGGGGCGGACACGTGGTTGGCATCACACGAACGGCCGGCGGAGACGAGCTCGGCCAGCACGGTCGCGCCGCGTGCTTCGGCGTGACTGCGGCGTTCGAGGAGCAACACGCCGGCTCCTTCGCCCATCAGCAGGCCCTTGCGGTCGGCGCGGAACGGACGCGTGGGTTCGGAGTCGATGGCGCGCAGGCTGTTGAACCCGGCGTAGGTGATCTCGCACAACTCATCGGCACCGCCGGCGATTGCGAGATCGACTTCGCCGCTGTGCAACGCATCGAGTGCGGCAGCGATCGCGACGTTGGCCGATGTGCACGCGGTCGAATAGGTGATGACCGGGCCGCCGCAGCCGAACTGCTTGGCGACGGCGTTGCCGGGGCCATCATTCTGCAGGCCGACGATCGAGTGCAGGTCACCTTCGCGGCCCTCGAGCAACGCCGCCAAGAACCGTTCGCCTTCGAACAGGGCGCCCGTGCTGCTGCCAAAGAACACGCCGGCGCGTCCCGACTGCAGCAGGGAAGTCGGCACATCCTGCACGGCCGCTTGCGTCGCCGTGCAGCCGAAACGATCGGCGCGCGACATGTGGGCAAACTGCGTTGGCAACGCGTCGGTGTCTACTTGGCCCGCGAGCTTGGTGCGATGCGACGTCGTTGCGAACAGATCGAGTTCGCCGAGGCCGCGACGTGCTGCGATGACGCCCTGCCAGAGCGCGTCGGCGGTCGGGCCGAGGCTGGAGACCGCGCCGATCCCAGTGACGACGACTGGGTCATGTCCAAGTGAACTGCTCACGCTCCGGCGGGGTTCGCATCACCAGCAGCCAGTCGCTCGTTGATGAACGCACACAGCACTTGCACCGAGGCGAACGCCTCGCGGCCGACTTCTTCATCCTGGATCTGGATGCCGTATTCGCTCTCGATCGCCAAGACCAGTTCGAGGGCATCGACGGAATCGAGGCCGAGTCCATCCGGGCCGAACAGGGGATTGTCGTCGGCGATCTGGTCGGCGGTCACCGACTTCAAGTTGAGCTTGTCGACCAACATGACTTTGAGCTGTTCGACGGATACCTGGTTGGTCATGGCGGCGAAGAGTCTAGCCGCAGGATGCCGGCATCGAAACGACGCGCTTGGCGATTGCACAGCTGGCGATTGCCCAGCCCTTTGGCAGGCAGGATCTGCTGTCTCGGGGCATCGAGCGATTCAGGCGTTGCGGCGCCAAGGGATGCCCGTAGGCTGGGGGTAGCCCATGCTTCTGTCGGTCGCCGTCGCCTTTGGTGAGCTCCTTCGAGCCAATCCAGCTGCCCCGGTGGCCTGGACGGCTACAGGTACCGTGTCGCGCGCCTGCGTCGATCAGCAAGCACGGTCGATCGGGGAGTTGCTGCAGGGCATTCCAAAGGGGCGGCGCATCGGGCTCTCGGTTCGCGATGGCGCGACCTTCCTGGCGGCGTTCTTGGCGCTGAACCGGCGCGCTGACGCGGCGATCTTGTTGGACGCGGCAGATCCGCGCGCGCCGCGCATCGACCTCGCGACGCAGCTCGGCGCGACCGCAGTGCTGGTCGACGAACCCGAATGGTCGTTGCTGCCGTGTGGCGGTTGCGCGTTGGCCGATCAAGACCGTGCGATCAAGCTGACCTCGGGATCGACCGGCGAACCGGCGGCGATTGCCGTTGGCGATGCCGAGTTGTTGGCCGACGCGTCGGCGCTCGAACAGACCATGGGCATCGGCGATGGCGACCGCGTGTTCGCCGCTGTGCCGATGTCGTTTAGCTATGGCGTTGGCAATCTATTGGTGCCGGCGTTGGCGCGAGGCCGGCACTTGGTGTTGCCCGGAACGGGGCCGCTCGGGTTGTTGCGGGCCATGCGGGTTGGCGAGCCAACCGTATTGCCGGCTGTGCCGGCGCTGTTGCGCGCCTTGCTGCAGGGTTCGTTTGCGTTGCCGACGAGCATCCGGTTGGTGATTTCGGCGGGTGCGATGTTGCCGCCGCAGGTAGCCAAGCAATTCCGCGAGCGGTTTGGCTTGCCGGTGCATGCGTTCTACGGCTCGACCGAGAGCGGCGGGGTCTGCTACGACTCGACCGGTGAGGCGGCCGAGCGCGGCTCAGTAGGCAAGCCCGTCATCGGGGTGTCGGTGACGATGGTCGATGATGATCGCGTCCGGGTGCAGTCCAAGGCTGTCGGTCGGCTGATTTCGGCTGCGGCCGCACATGCCGAGGAGATTCGCAGCTCGCAAGCCCGTAACCCCCAAGCCCGCAACCCCCAAGATGGTTGCTTCCTGGCGCCGGATTTCGGTTCGTTCCGCGCGGGAGAACTGGTGCTGCGAGGGCGAACGGGATCGGTGTTCGATGTTGGCGGCCACAAAGTGGATCCGCGCGAAGTGGAAGAACTGATCGCGCGCTTGCCACAGGTCGTGGACGTTGGCGTGGTGCCGTTCTGCGATGAACACGGGCGCGCCATTTGCGCGGCGATCGTTGCCGGCCACGGCCTCGACGAAGACGATGTGCGTCGCCATTGCGCTCGCGTTCTGCCGCCGGCCAAAGTGCCACGTCGTGTTCTTCTGGTCGCGGAGTTGCCGCGAACCAGCCGCGGCAAGCTGTTGCGCAAGACGCTGCAAGAGTTGCTCGCCAACGGGGGCAAGTCGGAGGCCAGCGCGAATTTGGAGCGAGTCGCCGATTCGGATCAGGCGATCGACGCGGGGCCGGAGATCAACGCGGAAGAGATGGATTCGGGGCGTGGCACGTGAGTTCGCGTGGCTGGTTCGACCGCATCGTGACGGTGCCGCTGCGGCGTCCGGTTGCGACGATTGCGGCTGTCCTGTTGATCACCGCGTTGTCGTTGTTCGCGTGGCCTCACGTTCGCTTTGAGCCCGACGTTTCCCGGTTGCTGCCGTCGGAGCATCCCCATGTTCGCATTGCGCAGTTGCTCGATGATCGTTCGCGCCCGTCGCGGACGATGTGGTTGCTGTTGCACGGCGATGGGCTGCCAGCAGATCGGGCGCTTACGGACGTCGTGCCAGAATTGGCCGAGCGCTTGGCGAACTCGCCGGACATCGTCGACGTCTTGACGACTCGGGCGCAGCTGTTTGCGCATTGGGCCGAACGGTTCGAGCAGGCGCCGTTGTGGTTGCTTGACCAGGGGCAGCTCGACGCGTTGGCGCAGGCCCTGTCGCAAGATGGGGTGGAGCAAGCCGTGCAGAACCTCGCCGAAGATCTGGCGGACGATCCGGTGACTGCGCGTGAGTTGGCGTTGCGGGATCCGTTGGGGTTGCGGTGGGTGTTGTCATCCGAGGATCGCTTCCGCGAACTAGGCTTCGCGACCGGAACCGACCTGCTGCTGTTGCAGGGGAAGCAACGCGCGGTGATCCAGTTGCGAGGCAGCACCGATGCCTACGACGCGGATTTCTCGACCGGTATCTGCGCGTTCGTCGACGAACAGTTGGCGGCGCTCGGGGTTACCGCGGAGATCTTTGGTGGCTATGCCGTGGCCCGAGCCGACCAGGCGCGGTTGCGCGGGGACTTCCAGCGCGCCAGCACGTGGTCGGTGTTGTTGATCGCGCTGTATCTGGTGTGGGTCATGCGCGGGTTGCGTCTGCCGATGATCGTGCAGTTGCCCGCGATGTTGTCGATCGCGTGGGCGATCCCGTTCGGCAGCTTCTGCTTTGGTTCGTTGCCGACCGTCGCAGTGGCCGCGGTGGCGGTGCTGTGCGGGCTCGGCGTCGACTTCGCAATTCACTATGCCGCTCGCTATCGCCGCGCCCGGTTGACCATGCCGCATCGCGAAGCCGTGCAGGAAGTGCAACGCACGACCGTGCCCGAACTGTTGATCGACATGGCTACGACCGCGGTCACGTTCTTGGCGATTGGCGCCGGCAGCGACGGTGGCCTGCGGGCGTTTGGTTTGTTGCTGGCGATCGGGCTGGTCGGCAGCGTGTTGTTGACGATCTTCGCGTTGCCGATCCTGTTGCGATGGTCGGGTGACCGTCACGATCCCGAACGAAGTTGGTTGTCGGCGTGCAGTGATCGTTGGTTGTCACACCGCAAGGCACGGCCGGTCGCCTGGGCCATGATCGCGATCGCGATCACCGGCGTAGCTTCCCTCGCGGTCTCGGGCATTTCGTTGTCGGCGGAAACCGAGTCGATTCGTCCGGCGAACGACGCGGTCGCCGCAGCGCGCACTTCGATCGAAACACAAATCGGCTTCTCGACGGTGCCGGTGTTGGTGTTGTGGCCAAGCGACCAGGATGCGTCGCCGCTATTGCGTGGCTTGCAGCGCTCGCAAGCTGCCGGCGATGTGCGGTTCTGGACCGGCTTGGATCGTTCCGCGACGGCCGACGGTCGGCGAGCCGTGGCTAACTGCCGCCAGCGTATCGTTGGGTTTGCCGCTCGGGCGGCGCAGCAACTGGAACGTGTCGGGTTGGATGCGGCAGTGTTCCGGCCCGCGTTGCACGATCTGTCGACTCGACTTGCGGCCGATTTGCCAGAGTCCGATGCGGTCGTCGTTGACTACCTGGGCGCGAAGCACCGCGCGGTCACACTCTGGCCGCAGCATCGTCTCGGCCTGGCCCCGTTCGAGGCCTTCGAGCAGCGGCTGCAACAACGTTGCGAACAGCCAGTCGTGCTGCATGGGGGGCCGAGCATGTTGCGTGCTCTTGAGGACTTGCTGTCGCGCGACTTGTTACGGGCGTGTTGGCTTGCGGCGTTGCTGGCGGTTGTGATGGTGACGTTGTGGTTGCGTTCGCTGCGCTACGGATTGCTAGCGCTTGTGCCAAGCGCGATTGGGCTGGTCATCACGCTCGTGTTGTTGCAACTACTCGCGATACCGCTGTCGATGATCAGTTTCGTCGCGGTGCCGTTCGTGCTCGGAATCGGAGTCGACGAGGGCGTGCATCTCGTCGGTCACTACCGACACGTCGCGGGATCGAGCGCCGGTCATCGCGGCAACTCGACTGGTGCGACTGGTGTTGGCATCGTGCGCACGAGCATCGGCACCGTGCTCGGATTCTCTTCGTTGTTGCTCGCGGAGAGCCCTGGCCTGCAGTTGCTGGGCGGCATCGTCGCCTTTGGCTCGATCGCATGCATGCTAAGCTGCCTGTTCGTGTTGGCACCGCTGCTAGCACGAACCGAACCCAACGGCCGCAGGGACACGTGATGCGTCGGGATGCTCAAGCTGTTGCCGCAACCCGGACACGGCGAGAAGTCTGGCCAGGCCGGGCTTGCATCTGGATGTTGGTGGCGTGCTTGATGTTCTCGGCTTGTCGGAGCTTTGGTCCAGCGTCGATGGAAACCCGTGGGTTGGTGCGCGCGATGGCACTTAGCGAACGCATTCCAACGGACCAGTTCGTGCTCGAGATCGAGTCTCCATATCTGGCGGGTGTGTTCGACGTGTTGTTGGTGCTCGAACAGCAGACGATGCGTGCGCAGTTGTTCCCCGATGTTGGTGGCAAGGTGTTGGACCTGACCGTCGCGCCGGGCGCCATCTCGGCGACGATGCCAGGCAAGAGCTACCGCGCGATCGAGCCATTGCAGCAAGCGGAGCCGCACCTGGCGTTGGTGTTGGCCGCCATGCTGGCCGAGTTGGCGGCGCCGGTGACCGCCAGTCGAGTTATCGGCGAGCGCGTCGGTGGCGATGGCCAGCTGGAAGTGTTGCTGCAGCCGGCCCTCGGAGCCGGGGAAGTGACTGCCGAATTGGGCCGGGACGGGCAGATCTGTCGCTACCAGATTCGCCTCGGCGTGCTCAACTTCTGGTTGCTGGCGGACGGCTCATTTGCCGGAAGAGGTTTTTCTGGGCGGCTTTGCCCGTAGTCCCCGCGATTCCAAATCGCTATACATTGCAAAGCTGTTGGTGGACACCGGGTGGAATTCGCCCGTGATACGGGTGATTCCCGTGCCAGCAGCTCGATCGGTTCTTGCTGCCACGTCTAGTTTCTGCCATCCGCAAAAGTCTGGGGCAAGTGAGCTCCGTGACAGATCCGAAAACTGTTGAGGCGGCTAGCCCGCTTCGCCACAGCATGTTCCGCCGAAAGAAAGAAGCCAACGAGAAGATCGCCAACGAGTTCGCCGAGGACATGGTTGTCGTCGTCGACCAGTCGATCAATCCGTACCTGGTGCTCTTCCACGAACCGGCCGGTTTTCGCGCTGAGCAAGTTCGTGGGTTGCGCAATCGTCTGGCCGCAATGAACCCCGATGGCGAGCCGAAGACGCTGGTGGTTACGTCCGCGGTGCGCGGTGAAGGCAAGACAGTAACGGCGCTCAACCTGGCGATGGCGTTCGCTGAGTTGGAACGTCAGAGCGTCGTGCTGGTGGATGCGGACTTGCGTCGCCCGAGTTGCGAGCGCTACCTCAACCTCAACAGTGAAGCTGGGCTGACGGATGTGCTGCTTGGCCGCGCGCCCGTCGACAAGTTGTTGCGACCAGCGGGCTATCGCAACCTGAAGTTGCTGGGCGCTGGTTCGCGAATCGAAAACCCTGCTGAGGTGTTGAGTTCGTCGCGACTCGACCAACTGCTGCAGCGACTCAAAGAGAACTTCCAATACGTCGTCATCGATTCCCCGCCGGTGTTGCCGTCGACCGATGCCGGTGTGCTGTCGGCTGCGGCGGATGGCACGTTGGTGGTCGTGCGCCTCGAACACTCACTCAAGAAGCAGTCGCGCGATGCGTTGCGCACATTGAGTGACATGGGTGGCAACGTGCTCGGCTCGTTCGTGACCGAAGTGCGCGGCCAGGATCCCGAAAGTGATAGCCGCCTCGCCTACGAGCAGGTGCCAGAGGACGAGGAAAACTAGTCAGTGACAGGCTTCAAAGAGACTCTCAAAGACGCCGTGCGACAGATGTCGTTCAAGACGTCGATCGACAAGCTCAAGAAGAAGGGGGTGCAGAACGTCAACGTTCTGGGCATCGACCGCATCATCTCGTTGATCGAAGCAGCGGTGCACCGCAGCTTGAAGAGTCGTCTGGTTGGCGTCGATCGCGAAGCCGTTGCGGAGTCGACCAAGGCTGAGTTCTTGCGCTTGCTGCGCAGCAACGAGGATCTGCAGCGCGAGAAGTCGCAAGTTGAGCAGGCTCGCGAGCGCGCCGAAGAGGAGATCGACCTGATGCGTCGAGAACTCGGCGAGAAGCGCACCGCGCTGAAGGTCAAGCTCCAGCAGGACTCGGTCGAACTTGCGACCCGCTACGACGGTGAGAATGCCGAGATTGCCAAGAAGGTAGCGGCGGTGGTGAGTTCGCTGGCAGACTCCGATGACGATTCGATCGAGTCGGTCAAGGACCGCTTGATGGAACTCGTCATGGACGTGGTCTCCGGTGAGCGCGAAGAAGCCGAAACCGCCCGCAAGGCGCTTCAGGACCGCGAAGTTGGCAACCTGCAACGGCGCATCAAGAAGCTCAATGAAACTCTGGTCTCAACGGAGCAGCGCCTGACCAAGGTGTCGGCGATGAAGACCGTTGATGATGGCATTTCGTCGATCTACCGTGACGTGCAAGGGCTCGATGAGTCCGATTCGCACGCCGGCAAGAAGAAGGAATTGATGGCGGACCTCTTCAAGGCAAACCTCAAGCTACAAAAGCGCGGTTAGGTGCGTCAGGACTCATCCATTCGGATGTAGCCTCTGGTGCTAGGAATAAGAAACGATGACGGATAGCAACGAAACGGGTGGCGACGACGCCGAGGTCAAGAAGGACCACGGCGTGCTTTATATCGGCATGGACCTTGGCACGTCGCGCACTTCGGTGTCGGCCAGCAACGGCGTGCGGGAGACGGTCTATTCGATCGTCGGCTACCCCAAGGACGTCGTCAGCTTGAAGCTGCTGAAGAAGGAAGTGCTCTACGGCAAGGAAGCCATCGAGAAGCGCTTGTCGCTGAAGATGTACAAGCCGCTCGAGAAGGGTGTCATCAAGACCGGTGATGATGCGGACGCCGAAGCCAAGGCCAATCTCAAGGCGGCCCGCGACCTGATCGGGGAAGCCATTCGCCTCGCCAAGCCGCGCGCAGATGAGTTGGTCTACTGCGTCATTGGCGCGCCTGCCGAAGCGTCGATGCACAACCGTGAGGCCATCATCGATGCCGCGCGCGAACACGTCGATTCGGTCATGCTCTGCAGCGAGCCGTTTGCTGTGGCCTATGGCTTGGACTGGCTCGAAGACGTGCTGGTCATCGACATCGGCGCCGGCACCACCGACCTCTGCCGGATGCACGGCACGATGCCGGAAGAGACCGACCAGGTGATGTTCGACATTGCTGGTGATGCCGTCGATGCGGCGCTCGCCAAGCAGATCGAAGAATCCTGCCCGGGCGCCCAGTTCACCGTGCAGATGATCAAGGACATCAAGGAACGTCACGGCTACGTCGGCGACACCGCCGATCGCGTCGTGGTCGACCTGCCAGTCGATGGCAAGCCAACGCCCTTCGACCTGACCGATCAGCTCCGGGCCGCCTGTTCGATACTGATTGAGCCGATTCTCGAGGGGATCAAGCGGCTCGTCTCGACGTTCGACCCTGAGTTCCAAGCCAAGCTAAAGGATCGCGTGCTGCTAGCCGGCGGCGGTTCGATGGTCCGCGGCCTCGACACCGCCGTCGAGAAGGCCATGCACGAGCGTCTCGGCAGTGGCAAGGTCATCCGCATCGAAGAGCCGATCTACGGTGGTAGCAACGGTGCCCTGAAGATTGCGCATGATATGCCCGAGGACTTCTGGGAGCAGCTGAAGTAACCGGCGAGGGCTCGCCAGACGCGCGCTGGACTGCGTTGCACGGCGCTCGGTGGTGCTCAGCGGGGCGACGCCCCGCCTCCGCGCCCCCTCGCTTGTGACGCCTTGCCAGCACACGTCTGGCGAGCCCTCGTCGCGTTCGCGGGAGGCTTGGGCTTCGAATTTGGGTTGGGGTTTCGCCGCTGCGCGGCACCAGGAAATTGCTGGGTGGGTGTGGGGGTGGGCCGGTTTGTTGGGGTGTCAACAGTTGGGTGGTCCGGCTGTGTTTTTCGCGGTGCCGGGTGTGCGTTGCACGGGCCTCGGTGGTGCTTAGCGGGGCACAGGTGCTTTGTTTGAGCTCGAGGTGACGGCCTCCGCGCCCCCTCGCTTGTGACGCCTTGCCAGCACACGTCTGGCGAGCCCTCGTTGCGTTTGGGGGAGGCTGGGCTTCGAACTTGGGGTTGGGGTTTCGCCGCTGCGCGGCACCAGGAAGATGCTGGGTGGGTGTTGGCTCGGTGCCAACTGATTCCTGAGTGTTGGTGACGCACTCAGTGGCGAGGAGCGTGAGCAGTTTGGCGTAGCGCGGGGCTCAGCACTGCAGTTGGTGGCCTGATTAGGTCCACCAACAGCCAAGTGATCAGTCCCGGCTCGGAGTGCTGCGCCGCCAACAGTTACGTGTTCAGTCTGTTTGGGTGCGGTGGAATGTGCGCTGCCGGGTGTGCGCGCGGCGGCGTGTGCACGGCGGTGTGCGCGTGCAGTGGGTATGTGCGCGGGGAGTTAGAGGCCGAAGTCGGATTCTAGGATGCGGCGGAGTTCTATGAAGTCGCGGATTTCGTAGTTGGCTTCGGTTTCGCCGTCGATGTGGGCGTAGCGGCCGCTGCGGCGGATGCGGGCGGTGGTCCAGCCGTCGTTGTTGGTGGGATCGATGTCGTGGGTTGGGTTGTCGCCTACGTAGAGGCAGCGCTCGGGCTTCAGGTCGAGGGTTTGCAGGACTCGACGGTAGAGCTTGGGGTTGGGCTTGCTGAAGCCGACCTGGTCGGTGAAGAAGATGGCGCTGGGGGTGACGAACTCTAGGACGTCGAGGCGGATCAGCTTCTCGGCTTGCTTGATGGTGATGCCGGCCGAGATGATGCCGCGAATCAGAGGCTTGTTGGAGAGCCAGCGAAGGGTGCTGTAGACGTCGTCGTAGACCTTGAGATCACTCTCCTTGGTGCCGTGGTAGCCGACGACGCCGGCGGCGACGATGACGGCGCGGTTGTTGCCTGCGTGGGATTCGGGGCCGAGCCGGTCGAGGACCTTGTCGAAGTGGCCGCTGTAGTTGCTGGAGAACTCGGCGATGACGTCCTCGAGCTCGCGCATCGCGTCCCGGCGCTCGGCGCGTAAGCCTGCTCGGATCATTGCATCGACAGCGTTGCGGCGCGCCTTGTCGGCAAACACCGTTGTCGAGAACAGCGTGTCGTCGATGTCGAAGAAGATGGCGTCGAGGGAACTGCTCATAGTCGTGCGCCCAGATGGTGGAACGGGCGCGGTGCGGATGTGGTCCGTAGTAGTTGTCCGGTATCAGGAGGTTGCCGGCAAGAGTGGGACGCTTGGTTCCCGTGGGAATCCGATG
>TARA_R110002072_G_scaffold67045_4_pt1 | contig 13600 bp, 7 predicted proteins | sample TARA_R110002072 | Tara Oceans TARA_R110002072 (sample SAMEA4397118) | marine metagenome | biome: Polar Biome; feature: [SRF] surface water layer (ENVO:00010504); material: water (ENVO:00002006), including particulate matter (ENVO:01000060) such as... | depth 5 m | reverse complement strand
ATGCACAACTTTAATACCATGATTCAAGGGCTGGCAATGGATTATGTAAAACAGTTTTCTGCTGCTTCTGGTAATGCACTACAAGGTAATCGAGAAATACTGACTGATGAGCTTTGGTCGGTGCATAGTTATGAGCGTGATTACAACCCAATACACGATCATGGCACCAAGACTATTATGGGGGTCTCCTGCACCACATGGACAAAAGTCCCGCAACAAATCCTAGATCAGCCTACAGCGGGATCTCCTGAGTACAGCCTGTATAACTCCAGTGGTAATGCGGATGGTTGTTTAGCCTTTAGCTATGGTCGCAATAGTTTGTTAGATGTAGAGCGGTTAGCGCCCCCGCAGAGCTTTATTATCAAGCCAGAAGTCGGAAAGATGTTGATGTTTCCTAGCTGGTTAACACATATGGTTTACCCCTTTGAGGGTGACGGAGAACGGCGCACAGTCGCTGGAAATTTAAATGTATGGAAGGTAGAAGATGACGGAACACGCCACTAAAGAAATAATTAAGGAGGCATAACAAATGGAATTAATATTAGACATATTCAACATAGTAACCGCAGCAGTCGCACTGGCTTCAGGTATAGCAGCAGTAACACCCACACCTAAAGACGATGAGTGGGTTGCAAAGGCTTATAAGTTTTTAGATATGATTGCACTAAACGTAGGGTTAGCAAAGGAAAAAGGAGAGTAAGTAGATGTCATTAGATGCAGAAGCAGTTAAGTCCGGGGTAGATGTACTAGCAGTATCCGCAACAGCTTCAGCACTGATGGGATGGTTGCCTCCTTTAGCTGCTCTAGCCACATTAGTATGGACTAGTATCCGTATTTATGAAACTAGAACTGTAAGGAGTTTATTTAAAGATGACGAAAAAGAAGAATAAAACACAACGAGAAAAGATTTGGAAATGGATGAGGGTAACACTAGGTCAAAAGAAACCTATAAAAACATCAAAGTCTAAAAAGGAAAAGTAAATGAGCAAAGCACGACAATCTAAAAGACAACGATATAGAAAGCCTAGAGCAGACTATCAAGCTGGTGGTCGTGTTAATGCTCGTAGAGGTGGTAGACAGTTTGGTGAACTAGATGCGCTTATGCCTAAGAAAAAACAATTTTTAACAGGTAAAACTAGTACTGAAAAAGTAAAGCCTATTAATGCTAGACCTAACTTTAAACAAACAAATCCTACTGCTCCTCGTCCTGATCAAACATTATTTCAGGGGCCTTTAAAAGGGGAACAAACTCCTCCTAATTATGTTGCTGAAGGAACTCCAATACAAGCAAGGCAATTTCAGCAGGATCAAGCACCTACGTCTGTTAATCCAAATGCTCGATTAGCTAACCTATCATCGCAACAAGAAGCAGCAGAAAGACTAGCGGCTCAACAAAAAGAAGCAGGTGTTAATTCGCAATTAAAGCCAGCTTCTGGTGATGCTGATTTTGTTGCTCAAACAAATCAACCAGTTCAAAATAATATTGTACAAGCTCAATCAGCAGGAAGATTAAATCCTAATGTTAATAGAACTCAAGCTGGTAATCGAAGTGTTGAAACTGGTAATAGAAAAACAAGTGGGGGTAAGTTAGGCGTGTCTTCAGGAACGGCTGGAATATCAGCAGCATTAACTGTCGATCAACAAGCAGCAATAGATGAAGCAAATAGAGCTGCTGAAAAAGCTAAAGCTGATGCTGAAGAAAAAGCTAAAAATGTTGTTGATCCTGAAGAAGAAGAAAAGAAAAAGTTATTAAATGAGCAAGCTAGAACAAATCCTAAAATTGATCCAATAGATGTTGCTAAAGCTGATGATACTATTTTAACTGGTGATGAAGACATTGTAAAAATTGATGATCCTACAAATGTTATTCCAGAAGATGCAGTAAAAGCTAAAGAGTTAACTACTGAACAAGGGATAGTTACTGAAGGTGAACTTACTGATACTGAAGATACTGTAACTTATGATGCAGTTAGAGCAGAAGGAGTAGATCCTACTACAGCAGCACAAGGAACTGTAGATAAAGATGTAGTGGCTGGTCAAGCTACCATGTCTGAAAGGGCTGTTGCTGCTCAAAGAGATGCAGAGCAAGAAGCAGCAGCTAAAGCAAAAGAACAAGATTACACTATATCAGATGATGCTTTTGTAGATGATGTTACATTTAGAGAAGGTGTTACAGTAGTAGATACTGATCCTGCTGAACAACAACAGCGAGAACTCCAACTAGGAATGCCAGCACCAGATGGTGAAGCTGCTCAAATAATAAACAAGTATGGATTTGGTAGTTCTAAAAGACCTCCTAGAATGGTAAGAGGAGCAAAAGCTAAACAACAAGCTGCTGCTCAGTTAGCTACTGACCATGACTTAGATCCTGAAGTAGCTAATCAAATTATGGAAGATGTAGAAGGCTTTGATGTAGAAGGTCAAAGTCAAGAGTCTCTAGGAGCAGTAGCTGCGTTACCTAAAGAAGCACTAGTCTCTACTCAAATAGAGAACTTAGTATCAGGTATGGAAGATGGTAAGCCTCCTGTGTGGGCTAGACCAGCAGTAGCAGCAGTAGAACAAATGATGGCTGCTAGAGGATTGTCTGCTTCTACAGTAGGCAGAGATGCACTATTCAACTCTATTATACAGAGTGCAATGCCTATCGCACAGGCTAATGCTACAGCACTACAGCAAAGAGCAGCACAGAATCTTTCTAATGAACAACAGGCTCTTATACAAGATCGTCAAATAGCTGCAAGTTTCTTAGAAAAGAATGCTGCTTTTAAACAGCAGATGAATATTGCAAATCTTAGTAATGATCAACAGATGAGACTTGCTAACTTAACTTCTAGGAATCAAAACGAATCTGAAAATTTAAATGCTAGACAACAAACAGAACTCGCTAATCTTAATGCAAGACTCCAAACAAATTTAACAGGAGCTAAGATTGCTGAAAGCATGGGAGTAGCTCAACTAAGTGTAGATCAACAAAGAGCAGTTGCAAATGCAACAATGGTTGCTAAAGTAGACATGGCTAAATTTAGTGCAGATCAACAAGTTGAGTTAGCTAATAGTAAGTTTATGCAAACGATGACTCAACAAGATTTAAGTAATAGACAACAAACAGCACTACAGAATGCTACGTTGATGGCTCAGATGGACATGACTAATGCTAGTGAGAGAACTAAAGCTTCTGTGGCTAATGCTCAAAACTATTTACAAATGAATATTACTAATGTTAACAACGAACAACAAGCTTTGATAACAGATCAGCAATTAAAACAACAACGATTACTATCAGATCAATCAGCAATAAATGCTGCAAAACAATTCAATGCTAAGTCAGAGAATCAAAACAATCAGTTTATGGTAAGCATGGCTAATCAAATGGAGCAGTTTAATGCTGCACAAGTAAATGCAATGGAGCAGTTTAACACAGGTGAAAAGAATCGAATGGAAGCTGTTTCAGGAGAGCAACAGTTAAAAGCTGATTCATTTAACGCAGAACAAATTAATCGTATTAAACAGTTTGACGCAGAGTTAGACTTTAGAGCAGAATCTTGGAATGCTCAAAATGCTCAAGCTATTCAACAGTCTAATATAGAGTGGAGAAGAAAAGCTAATAGTATCAATACTGCTGCACAAAATGCAGTTAATGCTACTAATGCTCAGATGCAGTTTGGAATGAGTAATCAAGCTCAAGCTGCTCTATGGCAACAACTAAGAGATTCAGCACACTTTAATCATCAAGATCAACAAAGTGAAAATGATCGCAAGTTAAATATTGTTAATGCTGCGATGGGTAATGAAACTTTAATGACGCATAAAGATTTTAGAACAGAACAAAATGAAATATGGGAAATACTTAGGCAGCTTACTGGTCAACAATCTGCTGGATCTAGTAGTAGTAGTAGTGATGCTAGAGGAAGCGAGAACGTAAGCTAATAACATAGGAGAAAGTTAATGGGATTTTTCAAGAAACTAGGTAAGAAGATGCGCGGATTCTTTAAAAGAATTGGCAAAGGTATCAAAAAAGGAATTGCTAAATTTGGCAAGTTCATGGGTAAGATTGGTATTCTTGGACAAATTGCTATGATGTTTATCCTTCCGGGTATAGGGAGTATGATGCTAAAAGGCTTAGGAGCTATGACAGGATTAACTGCTACAGCAGGATCTGCTGCTGCTGCTGCTGGTGGAATTGGTACAGCTTCTGGTTTTACAGCGGCTGCTGCTGGTAGTAGTTCTGTAATAGCCAAGGGTGTAGCATGGACTCTTAAGACTGCTCAACGATTTGCTAATAGCCCACTACTTAAACCTTTTAAAACTGTAACAGATGCAGTAAGTGGTTTCATGGAAAATACTGCAAAATTTGTAGGTAACCAAGTAGGCTTAGGAAAAATTAAACCCGGAAGTAAATTTGCTAATTATTTTAATGATGCTCCTGCTGAGTTTTTTGGAAAGGGAGAAAATACTGTACTAGGTAGAGTAGGTAAATCTGTAACAGATAACTGGAGTTCTTTTAAAGATGATATAGCTGCTGGTGATATTTTTATGAGTGGAGACAAAGATCTTTCTTTGACTAAAGCTTACGATAAAGGATTAGCAGAGAAAGCAAAAACTGATAGTTTCTATAATAATCAAGGTCAGGCTAGTATAGATGGAGTACCTGTTGATGAGATGTTTGCTATAAATACAACTAATGATAAGCTTGATCCTTTACTGAAAAATTTAGCAGACACTAGAGCAAATATATCTGCAAGCAATAAAGTAGACTTAACAAATGCTAATAATTTTGATGTTCTTGATGAGATTAATGAAGGTATAACAAGAACTACACCAAAGGAAGGGTTCTTCGATAAAATGGGAGAGAATCTAAAAGAAAAATTTATTACAGGAGAAGACTCTTTTGCACAAAGTTTAAGACCTGTAAACATGTTAGGGAACATAGGAGAAAGTATAGTTAAAGCACCTGCTACTATGGTTCAACAGTCTTTATTAGCTCCTTTAATGGATAGAGGTGGACAACAAGCATCTGGTTGGTACAGTAACGCAGGGCCTACTTATAATCCCGGCAGGGACAGAGCAGAGCAGTATGCTTACTCTACTTCAATGGCTTCTGCTGATGCAACTTCTCAAGTCTTTGGATCTGATTATGATTACTTTACAGCTTCACAAGCAGATCAATATGGTGTTGATGTTGGTGGTACTTGGGGTAACTACATGGGCAACCAAAGAGTAGCTTAATACAAAAGGATATTTAAATATGGCAGAAGTAGATTTCAATCAAGCTGAAGAACAAGATACAGATTCTATGGTTCGTAACAAGGCTATGCGTTTTGAACGTCCTATTCCGGGTCAGTCTTTAACTAATGATCCTGATACGCCTTTGCCTTATGAGCAGCCTCCTACTTATACAAATAGAAATGACGCATTAGAATATTTCTTTGCACTATTTGTCGATGAGGAAAATTATCCTAAGATAATGGATTTAATATCTACACCTTTTCCTATAATGGATATTGTTAAGATTTACCTTATTGAAGCTTTTGAAGAAGGAATAATTAATCCTGATATGGTTATGCTTCTTGCTGAACCCTTAGCTTACATGTTGATGTCTTTAGCAGAGAGAGCAGATATTGATTTTGTAATAGAAAGAACAGAGGAAGGTGATGAAGACGATGACGATGAGGAAGGTACTGAAGAAAGAAGTTTAGGTGTACTAGACAACGCACTAGGTAGAATGGATACTGTTCAAAGAGATGAGGAGTTTCCAGAGGACTTAGATCAAAGAATACAGCAGCAAGAAATGCCGCAGACACAATCATTATTAGGAGCAAGATAAATGGCTAATGGTGGATTTGGACAAGGGTTTGGTCAAGCTTGGAGTCAGTCTTTAAAGATGAATCGTGAGCAAGAAGAAAAAGAAAGAAAGAAAGATAGGCGTAATATGATGCTACTACAGTTAGTTGGTGCGCCTGTTGCTGCTGGAATTACTAAAGGAATAACTGGAGCAGTACAAGAAACTTTTAAAGAACCTGTTAATAGATTTTTTTCAGAGGAGAATGCAGGTACGCATCAATTAAAAAGAGATCTCTCTACTCTTAAAACTACAAGAAATCAAGCAGCGCAAGTTTTAAAATCTATTTCTGAAAGTGACTCTGGAGATGGTCGAACCTACTATTATAAATTAAATAGAGATCCAAAAGTAACTAATTTAGATAGAGAGATGAGTGGGCTTAATGCTAATTGGAAAGATGATGCTGCTTTGCATGAAATTTATAATCAAAGATTAGCGGCTATTGAACAACAAGCTTGGACAGATGGAGAAAAAGATTATAATGATTTGTTAATTTTAAATAGTAAATTATTAGATATTAAAAGTGAAAAAGAAATTGGTTCGATTATTAAAAAGAATAATCCTTTAGCTAAAAATTTTGGATCTGCGGCTATTAAAGGAATTAAAAGATTTTTTAAATATCGAAAAGAAGATCCTCTTTTACAAGAAGGAGGAGTAGCTAGAACAAGATTTGAACGAGATATTGATGATTCAATTGGAGCTATGAGAGATCAATCTGGATTAAATGCAGAAACTCTTGAGGAGTTAAAAAAATCACTAAAAGCCGCTATTACTATAGAAACAGGAGTAGTTAAAACTAAAAGTCAACAAGAAATTTTAGATTCTTTTGCTAATAATACTGAAATTCAATCTCGTTTACAGATGCATTATGATAATAAAAAATATACTGCACTAGGACGAGAGGGTGGATTGCCTCCTGCTCAACAGTGGGCTTTTGATAAATTAAGTAATACAAAAGATGCTCCTAGTTCTTTACCTAAAAGAAGAGTTTTAGCAGAAATAGAATCATCATTAACTGGTAGAATAGGCGAATTAAATCAAGAACAAGTAATTAAAAATCTTCAAGGGTATGCTTCTATAAAAAGTACTAAAGAAAAGTTTATTATTGACCAGCTTGAAAATAAATTTCCTAGTTTAGTTTCAACTTATGTTAAAGATGGTAAACTTAATTATGGGAAATTAACAGCAGATTATCAAGGTCGAAATGATTTAAAAGAACTTGAAGATAATTGGAATACTGCAATGAATACTGTTTATCAAGTATCTAAAGAATCATTATTTTCTGTACATGTTTTAGGAGAAGGAAATCCAGAAACTTTAAAAATTTTGAAAGGGCCTGTAGCTGCTGAAAAATTTATGACAGGTCAAATGTTAAGTATTGTGAATGGTAAAGATTCTCAATTTGGTTTAGAGACAGAAGCTGTAACTAATACTTCTGATTTTCTTAGTACTCTTTCAAGTTTTTTAACAGGAGAAACAAGTCAACAAGAACTAGAAAAAAGATTTACAGGTTACGTGTCTAAAAATATTGAACAAGCAGCAGAAGTTACACAAAGTAATCAAGAAATAAATCGAGCAACAAAAGTTCAAACTGAAACTGAAAGCAGACTTAATAACGAGTTTGAAAAAAATAGAACACAACTTTATAAATTTAATCAAAACAATTCTGTTGACCTTGATAAGTTTCAAAAAATGCAAACTATGTTTGAAGATATGATAGACTCTGGTGCATCTAATAGAGAAATATATGATACATTTAAACGTGCTGAAAAAATGTATACAATAAAAGAAACTGTAGAAATTGGAGGCGTTGAAGTTGCAAAAGGATTTCAAGGAATTGATGTATCTCAGTTTAATAATCCTGTTTTATCAAAAGTAATAAAAGATTATAAACGTGATATGTATTTATCTTTTTTATATAGTGGTGATAAAAATCCATTTACTTCTTCTGAGTTAGCTGAAGGAAAAGAACCTACAGTTTCTACTTTACCAGCAAAATTTACAGATGAAAAAGATTTAAAAAATAAAATAAGATCTTCTTTGCAAAGTAAATTATTTGATACAGTACCTTTTATAGCTGATGATAATTGGCAAGCTAAAGTAGATCAACTTCAAAAAGGAAAAGGATTTATTAGATCTCCTGTTAAAGATGCATATTTAACTGAAGACGAACAAATGAGAATGCAGGAACAGTTTAATGAGTTACAAAGTAGATTACCTTTTGATGTTGACACTTTAGAAAATGAATTAGATCCTACAAAAATACAAGCTTTAAGGGTTCAATTAAAAGAAAACAATACTCCTTCTAATCGAAAAGCACTAAATAATGCACTTAGAAAGCAAGGAGTTATTGATTGGTTTGTTGAAAATCCAGAATATTTAACTATGTTAGAACAAGCTGAGTATGATCCTTTTAGATTTGCAGATTTATATGACCCACAACGTCCCGCATCTGTTTCTCCTCAAGTATACACTGAAGAAGAATTGCAAAAACAACTTGAAGAAGATCCGTTTACTTTAATGGCTAATCAAACTCCTAAAGCAGATATCAGTATAGTAGGAGAAGGAGCAACCAGAGAAGAGTTTAGAAAAGGTATGACTAATCAAAATCCTAAACGAATCGAAACAGTAAAAGTTCAAACAGAAGATAACGCGACTGTTGAGTATTTTGATAAAGATGTAGCAGAAGATGTATCAGAAGTAGTGGATGTTGTCGCAGATGTAGTGTTTACACCAGAAGAAAAAGAAAAAATAATATCTTCTACACCTCAAATAATAGTAGGGGAAGGAGCAACTAGAGGAGAGTTTAAAAGAGGAATGACTAGTCAACGACCTTCTTTATTATCTGAAAACAAGGCACTTGTAGAATTAAACAGTACTCAAAAATTAACTAATGCTTTATTAGGACAGGGAATTAAAATAGATGAAATAGCTATTCCTTTTGAATCTCCTGATCCTGAATTTGTGTTGCCTTCGCCATTAGATGTTCAAGGTTTGTTAAAGTTTTTAGAAGTAGATGATAGAATTTCTAATATAGATCTTTCTCCGGGTTTTGATTCTAAAGGTAACTTTAATGCAAATTTAACTAAGGAAGAAAGAAGATCACTTAAATCATTAAGTAGAGCATCAAAAGTTGCATTAAATAGATATCAAAAATTATTGAAATCTAGAAAAACTACAGTTAACGAAGAGCCTTCTACTATAGTAGGAGAAGGAGCAACCAGAGAAGAGTTTAAAAGAGGAATGACAGAAGGACAATCTTTATTACAAGATAAAGACATGGGTAAAATTATTGCTCCTCCTAATAATAGAACTGAAATAGATTCTGCTGTAGAAAATATTCAATCAGTATTTAAAGATCCTGAACATATACAAATTTATATGAAAAGAATAGCAGCCGTTGAAAGTGCTAAAGGAGAAAATGCTAATACATATAAAGTAGAAGACGATGGCTTTGGTGCATTCCAAATAACTAAAACTACCTTTAAAGATTTACAAAATAGATTAAGAGGGGAAGGAGGTTATGGTAAAACTAAAGTACAGAAATGGATTAATCCTATAGAAGAAGAATTTGGTATTGACGTAACTGAAGTTAAATTTAAAGATATGGTAGATCCAAAGGTTGCTTCTTTAATGGCTAGGCTTTTGTTAAAATCTTCTGCGACTCCAATACCTAAAACATTAGAAGGTCAGGCTGAGTTGTGGAAAAAAGAATGGAATAGTTTATCTGAACTAGCATTAGGAACTGTTAAACAATTTATAAGAGATGCAAAATATTTTGGAAATAAATAATGTCTGAAATAGATTATTTAGCTAAACATAATTTAAATATACCTGCTTATATTTCTCAAAATACAGACGAAGAAACAACAACTAGCAGTGATACAGAGTTATCTTTTTTAAATAACTTTGAAGGTTTAGATGCAGAATCTTTTGGAGATAATCCTATTGAAAAAGAAGAAGATATTAGTGTGGCTGATTCTACAGAAACAAAAGAAACAGATTTATCTTTTTTAAATAGTTTTGAAGGTAGTGATTTTTCACATATGGAATCGCCTAATTTAGAAGAAATTGATACAGCTACAAAAGTTCAGTTTGGCGTAGAACGTGAAGATACTATATTAGGTAACGCAATACAATATGCTGAAGCACTAGGAAGAAGTTTAAAAAGTGAAGACATGACAATAGGAAGAGTCTTGGAGTTAATGAGAGATGAAAAATCTAAAGAACTATTTAAAGATTTTTCTGAGTTAAGAGGAATTACGTTAGCTGATGAAACAGACATGTCAATTATGTCAGGTAAAATACTTACTGCATTTGCAGATCCTGTTACTACAGCAACAGCTATATTTTTACCGTGGACAAAATTTGCTAGAGCAGGTTATTTAACTTCAGCAGCAGTTTCTTCTTCTTTAGCTGCGGGAGATGCAGCACTTGCAGAATATATAGATTATGGCGAAGTTACTCCTACTAATCTTGGGATAGCTACAGTTGTTGGAGGAGCAAGTGGTGTTTTGGGAGCTAAACTACTTAGAATGTCAGGTTTAAATACAGAAATTTTAGAAGAAACTATTAATACTCCAAAGATAACAGAACGTGTTCCTTTTGAAAAGTGGAAGCCTTATCAAGACATGTTAGATGAAATTGACACAGGTATACAAAAGGGAACAATACAAACTAAATCTTTTGGAACAATTGTAATAGATTCTAAAGATATTTCAACTATTGAAAAAACAGCAGACTCTGTTTTATCTCAAGAAGCTGCTAAAAATTTAACTAAGACTATTAATATTGCAGGTCAAAGGCATGAACCTATACAGGATATTCGTAAACAAATACAAAAATTAAAAATAAAAAAAGACAAAGCTAAGAAAAAAGAAAACAAACAAAAATACACAGAACAAATAACTAAACTACAAAATGATCTAGCAGGAAAAGAAAAAGAATTTGTGTCTTCTCAAATACAAAGACATCTATCATCTGCTGATCAATCTGGACTAGTATTAAATGCTTTAAAAGAAGAAAATAAATTAAACAGAGGTATACTACAAGGACTTATTTACGAAGGAACTAGACCAGTTATAGGAGGTTTAGGAGGATATGTTGCTAGTGGTATTATTGGCGATGAAGACGATGAAGTTTTAACTATGTCATTAGTGGCTGCTGGTTTTGGTATAGGTCAATGGCAGAAAATATTACAAAGGTCTAAGTTAACAGGCATAGATTTAGAAAATGCTACAATGGTTTTAAATGAAGCAGCTAAAAGAAATTTTCAAGCAGCAATAAAAATAAATTCTTCTGGAACTACTACAGTACGTATGGATGCAATGGGAGGATGGGCTAAAGTATTAGGTAACTTGTTGTTAGATAGACCCGGATCTGCTACTAAATCTGTAGAAGCTACCGCTATTACTAATCAAAGATTATTTATGGCTGATATAATTAATACTATGGATAATTCTTTTGATGATGAAGTTGTGTCTAAAGTTTCTGGTGAAGTACTAAAGAATTTTACAAAAGTAGACGATCTTAAAGTTGGATACAAAGGAATAACTGGTGACTATGCTCCTATTACTGCTGAACAAATACAAGAAATAAAAAGAATAGTACCTTTTTTACAAAAAGCTCAAGATGATTTAGCTGATAGTGTGAAACAAGCAGGTATTAATTTTAAAGAGCTAGATAATTTTGGAATGTCTCAACTTTATAATTTTGATTTAATAAGAAAAAATCCTGATAATTTTTATAATCAAGCAAAAGAAGCAATAAGAATACAACTTACTAATACAGGTAAATTTTCAGATGAGGCTTTGTTAAAAGAAACAGAAAGATTTACTAATAAATTACGAGGTATTGAAAATTATGGAGAAGGTTTTGAAAGATATTCAGGTGTTAATATTTTTCAAAATGGTAAGTTTAGACCACTAACAAATCACTTTGAGCGTAATCGTCTTATTACAGATCCTGAAGCAGCTCAATATTTAGCTAAAACTGGTTACATGGATATGGATGTTCGGTCAGTGCTAGATACTTATAGTGAACGAACAATGAAACTAAGAGATTTTGCTAGAGTGTTTGGCCCTAATGGTGAACTTATTAATTATGCCTTTAGAGACATAGACAAAGTGTTTACTGAAGCTGGCCCTAAAATGATTAAGTTTGGAAATAATTATAAAAAACAAATAACAGATACCTTTGAAGCTTTTTGGGGAACATACGGAGCAGATAGAGCTTACAACTCAGCAGGAGCTACAGGGATGTCTGTTCTTACAACGCTAGCTAATACTACTTACCTTCCTAGAGTTGCTATTTCTTCTTTAGGTGATTTAATACAGCCTATTCAAAACAGTGGTGTTGGTGCAGCTATTAAAACTATTTGGCAAAAAGCAAATCCGGGTAAACTTTCTTTTACCAAAAAATCTAAATTTCAATATGATAAATCTTTTGAAAGAGAGTATAGCGCACTTATGGCTCATGGTGGAGATCCTTTAAATGGAATACAAAATGCATCTGATTTTATAAACAGAAAATTTTTTAAAGTTGTTCAATTAGAAAGAGTTACTAGAGCAGGTAGATCTTTTGCATTTGATTCAGGAATAAATAGAGCATGGACATTATCTAGAAAAACAAAACTAAAAAATAAAGATAAAGTAGAATTAGAATCATATGGAATAGAAGGAAAAGAATTATCTGTTTTAAAAAAATATAAAACAGCAGAACAAGCTTTTGATTCTGAAGACGGAGGAAGAATTTTAAATGTAGTAGGTCAAAAAGCAGCAGATAGAGATGCTCTTATACCTATGGTAGGAAATAGATTATTGTTTACTCAAAGTAAAAATCCGTATATTAGATCTTTAGGGCAGTTTCTTTCGTGGGCGCAAGCTAAAACTTCGCAAACAAATGGATTAATTTCTAGAATGGAGAATGGTGACGGTGCTTTAGCAGTTAGAGCTTTATCTTTAACAGGAATATATGCAGGAGTTGAGTGGTTAAGAAGTGTAAGTAACCCAAATTATGATATTAGAGCTAGAGACAATTACGAACCAGTAAGTTTTCAGGGTGCAAAAGAAGCTATGGAATTATCAGGTAACTGGCTTCCTTGGCATATTAATAAAGCTTTAAATATGTACAAATATAATAATGATGTGCTTTCTAATATAAGTCCGGGTGCAGGTTATGTTGCTGATTTTGCTTCATCTTTATCTAGCGTCACTGAAAACATAGGAGAGGGAGATGTAGAAGGATTAAGTTCTGACGCATTAAAAGTTTTACCTTTAGGAAAAGAAATTAAAGGCTATGGAGAAAGATTTAATTTATATCCTACTCCAGAAGATAGAGATTGGAGAAACACAGGAGGCATACTAGGAGAGGAGGTTCCTAATACAACTCAAGAGCCAGAAGAACGTATGGATAAAGTAACAGGTCTTCCTTATGATGTTCAAGCTGGAGGATCTAATGTTGATGTTGTTGAAAGATCTCCTACTTTGTTAGCAACTTTAATGAAAAGACAACAACAAAAAGAACAGCCTGAGTTAGGCGGTAATCTTTTAGACAGATTAAAAAGAAAAATGGAGAATGTAGCATAATGTCTTATAAATATTTTACAGATGACGAACTTAAATGCCAACACTGTGGAGCAGAAGGCATTGATGAATACTTCATGGCTAAGGTAGATAACCTAAGAGAAGAGCTAGGGTTTCCATTCCCTGTCACCAGTGCATACCGTTGTCCAGAACACCCCATAGAAGCTCGTAAGAAGAC
>TARA_R110002072_G_scaffold107517_1_pt1 | contig 13603 bp, 7 predicted proteins | sample TARA_R110002072 | Tara Oceans TARA_R110002072 (sample SAMEA4397118) | marine metagenome | biome: Polar Biome; feature: [SRF] surface water layer (ENVO:00010504); material: water (ENVO:00002006), including particulate matter (ENVO:01000060) such as... | depth 5 m | reverse complement strand
AGCACCGAAGCCGAGCCTTCGGTGCCCAAGCCGGTGCCGGTCAACTCGGCGCTGAGGCCGGTGATAGCCGTAGCGGTCCCTGGTGCTGACAGGTCGATCAGCGAGAGTCCGCCGAGTTGCCCTAGGGTGTTTGCACCTTGGAAGCGCGTTGCGACCGCCCAGTTGTCAGGAACTTGGGCGGCTGCCGTCGTCGCGAACGAGAGCAATCCAGCGAGCGTGTAGACGACCGGGGCGAGAGAGGAACGGAATGAGAGCGAGTGCATTGGTGGCTCCTGAGGAGGCTCGGCGCGTCGGCCGGGTGATGGGATGAGCCCGTCGAACGACGAGCGCCACCTGTAGAACCGGGACGTGCGCGCTGACGTTACCGGGATTTCCGCGGATTGTGGCGGTTGAGGGTTCTCCGCGCGGATAGAGCAATGGTCAAACCGTCCGCAGTTCGGAGCGGCGGGCGACACGGTGTTGCAGCGTCGATTGGCAGCGAGCATCACGTGCATATCACGCGGGCCACGCGCGCCTGGTCGCGCTCAGCCGCGACACTTGTTCCGATCGCCGCCGTCGTGCGCGGGGGCGATTGCGCTACTGGATCACGTCGCGCACAACGTTGCTCAGCCGCAGGTCGTGGGGATACGCGATCAGCATCGCCTGGCTGTAGATCGCTTGGCCTACGAGGCTCGGTGCGTTGGGCACCGTGAAGCCAACGCTGCCGACGCCTGACGGTTGCGGAACGATCAGCGTTGGGAACGGCACGGCCTGCGCGAGATCGAGACCAATGGTGCCGAACATGGACGCGATCGAACTCGGCGCGGTCGACAAGTAGGTCACCGAGAAGTTGGCGACGTTCGACGTGCCGTAGCGCATGTAGGCGTCGAGGCTGTAAGGCTGGCCGATTTGCGGCGCGATGGGCGCGTGGAGTTGGCGCTGGAGGTTGAGGTAGAGTTCGGCGCCCGACCCCCATATGCCCCAGACTGCATCCAAGTCGCCATCGCCGTCGACATCGCCGAGGGCAACCGCAGTGCTGCATCGGTGGATCGGCGGCAGCCTGGCCGTCCACGTGAACCCGCCACTACCATCGTTGATAAGCAGGCGGTCCCAGTTACAGATGGGAGTCTGGAACGCTTCGGTGGCCGTCATGATATCGAGGTCGCCATCGCCGTCCACGTCACCGAGTGCTAGCGAAGACGTCGGAAAGCCCAAGGCAGGCATCGCGGTCGCGGAAACGTCGGTGTATCCGCCAGCCCCGTCGTTCAGGTAGAGCCGGTCCTGGTGGTCGTAGCTATTGCCACAGACGAGGTCGAGATCGCCGTCACCGTCGACGTCTCCCAACGCAACCGAATCGGTGTAGTCGGTGTCGATTGGCAGATTCGTGGCGGTCGCATCCGAGAACGTGCCGCCGCTGTTCAGGTAGAGTCGATTCTGCCCCCAGTTGCCGACCACGAGATCCTGGTCTCCGTCCCCATCGACGTCGCCGAGCGCCACTGAGTCGGTGGAATCGATGGCGATCGGCATGTGCGACGCGGTGACGTCCGTGAATACGCCGTTACCGTTGTTCAGGTACAGACGGTTCTGCGAGCCGGCACCGTAGTCGCCGTTGCCGACCACGAGATCAAGATCGCCGTCGCCGTCGACATCGCCGAGCGCCAGTGCGCTGCTTCGATCGAGGGTGCTTGGCAGGTGCGATGCGGTCACGTCGACGAATCCACCGTTGCCGTTGTTGAGATAGAGCCGGTTCTGCGCGCCGATGAGGTAGCCCTTGGTGCCGACCACGAGATCGAGGTCGCCGTCGCCGTCGATGTCACCCAGCACCGTGCTCAAGCCGTTGTCGTTGCTGGCTGGCAGCCCAGGCCCTAGCGGCGCGAACTGATCCTGGGCTGAGGTTTCGCCACATACCGCAGCCAACACTGCAGCAGCCAGCAGGCGCGAAATGCGTGAGGTAGGTCGTTGCGTCGGGGAGCGTTTGATGCGGTGGATGGTCATTGGCACGGGAGATGTCTGGGCGCGGTGGTTGGGAAAGCCTGTCACATGACACGGCCAACTGAAGCACCGCGAAGCCAGCGTTGGCGTTACCGGGATTCTCGAGAACCGCCGGCAGGTTGTTGGCTGCCTGTGCCCAGCAACGGCTGATAGGTGCGCAGTTCGTCTGCGGTGAACGAGTTGCGGCTGCAGCGCTGCTTGGCGGCCGCCACCAGGTACTCGGTCTGCACGAACCACGTGCGCACGGTGCCGTCCGCGTGTCCCGTCAGCAGTTGCCGCCCGTCGGGGGTGAACGCAGCTCCGTTCACGCGGCAGGGCGGTCCTTCGAGCACCGCGAGCGGGGTGCCGTCCAGTCGCCACAAGCGGGCCGTGCCGTCGAGCGAGGTCGTAGCCACAAGCTGACCATCGGGCGAGCAGCAGACGCTCACGACCAGCAGCCGGTGGCCGAGGAACGGCTCGCCGCTCGGCGCCAGGCGGTTGCCATTGCCTGGAGGGTTGATGCGGTATGGCAACACGAGGCCGTCATCGGTCCCCAGCAAGATGGTTTGCCCATCGGGTGTGATGGCGACAGCGCGGGTTCCGCCGGTCTGCACGGACGCCTGCCGCTGCCACGACGACCCCACACGTTCGAACAGTTGGACCTGGCCGCCGGATCTCGCAATCAGGACGCCGGTGCCGTCGGGCAAGGGTGTGACGCTCCAGATCTCGCCCTGCCCCACGCGAAGTGCGGTTTCGGCGCCAGTTTCGATGTCGATTACGCTCGCGCCGAATGGGTACGACAGGCCCGAGAAGCGCATGATTTGGTTGCTGCGCGGCAGCCAGCAGTAGGCGCCGTGTTGCTGCACTTCGTCGCGGTGACGGAACACCACCTCGCCTGTGTCCACGTCGATGACCCGCAACTCTGCGCCCTCGACGACCGCGATGCGGCGGCCGTCGGTGGACCATCCGAACGCCGGCGTTGCGAAGAATGTGCCGGCTTCGGTCAGTTGGCGCCGCTGGCTCCAGCGCGAATCGTACATCACTAGCTTGTCCGACTCGCTGACGAGTCGCGTGCCATCGGGTCGGATACTGGAGAGCCATACCCGGTCGGCAACTCGTCGTGCCAGCAGCGGATCGTCGACTGTCCACAAGCGTGCGGAGCGACCGCTTGCGAACGAAAACAACTCCTGGCCATCTCGTATGAAGCGCACTTGTCGCGGCTGGGTGACGTGGCCGAGCAGGGTTGCTTCGGCATGGCCACGATGGTCGAACACACCGATCGAACCGTCGATGTAGCTGGCAGCGAATCGCTCGCCCGTGGCGCTTGTCGTCGCAGGACCCAGCACGTGTCCGCTGCGGCGCTCCCGTTCTTCGGTCGTGGCCTGTTGCGAGGCGTTCGTTAGCGTGAACCCACCACCCACGGTGGTCTCAATGAACCCGCGTCCGCCCTCGAGCACGCTGACGGCGGTGCCGGAACCGAAGGTCGTGCGGGTTCCGGTCTCAAGGTCGATGGACACGTTGGCTGCGTCTCGGATGCCGACGACGAGGCGCATATCGGAGAACGCAAAGGACGTGATGGCTGCCGGTTTCGGTAGGAGTGGACCTGCATCGCGATACTTGCCCGAAGGCATTCGCTGCCACAGATGTCCGCGCATCTTGACTTGCGCTGCGGTCGCGAGCCAGCTGCCGTCCGGATGGAACACGACGGTCCTGGCCGGCCCCTCCTGTGCGAGCTCCTGTACGACCTCGAGACGATTGCGTTGGTCGCCGGCGACCGCGAGCAGCACGACGGCACCATTGTGTCGCAGCACGATCGGACTCTCCTGTCGCGCCATCGGACCGATCGGCGGGCTGCGCAGCCACCGCTGGCTGTCGTAGCGATCGAGCTTGACACCATCCAGATCGAACAGACAGACTTCGCCCTTGCGGTTGCCCGCGAGGATGCGATCCGTGCCGGCAAACTGCAGGACTGCGATACCACGCCGAGGAACCGGTACTGCGGTCAGCGCGCGTTCCCACAGTTGTTCCCCGTTGCGCGACCAGAGCTGGATCTTGTTGCCGAGGCTTCCGGTCACAAAGCGCGAGCCGTCGGGCAGGGCATCCGCGCCGGTCAGGCGGTCGGCTGGCGTGAAGACCCGGCGCTCATGGTTTGCCGTCAGCGCGCGGTGCAACGCGGACCGTGTTTCGATGCGGTCTTCGAGCTCGATGGCGTGGAGCGCCAGCAGCATGGCGCGCGTCGGATTGGAGCGCACCTGATCGGCGGCCGCGCCGGCGAGGCCCAGCGCGCGCGCGGTGCGGTTTTCGCGTGCCAGGGCAGCGAGTGCAACGAGAGTGAAGGCGAGGCCTGCGACCAGCAGCGTGAGTGTGGCTGCGAGCGCCGTTGCTGCTGCCGGACGTCGCTGCGCCCAGCGCCTGAGTCGCAGCCACGCGCCGATCGGTTGCGCCGCGATTGGGCGGTGTTCGCGCACACAGCGCAGATCATTGGCGAAGGCGAGTGCCGTGGCGTAGCGACGGTTTGCGTCGCGATCGAGCGCGGTCTCGATGACAATCTCCAAGTCGCGGGGGATCGCGCGATTCTGTGTCGATGCCGGGCGGATTTCGCTGCGGCCGAGAATCAGCCGGTAAAGAGCGTCGCGCGTGGGCGCTTCGTGTGGACAGCGCAAGGTCAGCGCCTCGTAGAGCGTGGCACCCAGGCTGTAGACATCGGTGCGGCGGTCGATGTCGCGGTCGCCCATGACCTGTTCTGGCGACATGTAGGACGGAGTGCCGACGAGGTCGCCAGACAGGGTCAAACTCGAATGATCGCCGACGTTCGTCAGAGCCAGTCCGAAGTCGAGTAGTACCGGTTCGCCCTCGGGCGTGATCATGACGTTGCCCGGCTTGACGTCGCGGTGCACGAGCCCCTTTTCGTGTGCGTGGTGCAGCGCACGTGCGAGCTTCTCGACCAGCAATACGATTTCGAGAACGGCCTCGCGGCCGGTCGAATCAATGGCTCGGGCAACGCCGGTCGAAGCTTGGCTGAGCGAATTGCTCCGACGGGTTGCAATGTGTTGCGCCAGGGTTTCGCCTTCGACGTAGCGCATCGCGAGGAATGGCACGCCATCGGTTTCGCCCGCATCGAACAGGGGGCAGATGCCTGGGTGATCGAGCTGCGCGATCGCGTCGATCTCACGGCGAAAGCGCTCCCGCGACCGCGTGAATAGCAGGTGACCGGAGCGCAACAGCTTGAGCGCGACGCGTCGCTGTGGGCTCTGCTGTTCGGCCAGGTAGACCTCGCCCATGCCGCCCTTGCCGATGCGTTCGAGCAGGCGGTAGGGACCGACCATGTCGCGGCTCGCGGTACTGGTTGCTCCATCAGGCTCGATCAAGCCGACGCGTCCGAGCGAACCGAGCAGCTCCCGCACGGTGGCCGCGTACGCGGGATACTCACGACAAACCGCTGCAACGACGGCTTCACCTTCCTCGGGCAGGCGCTCGAGGCAGTCGGCGATCAGCTGTTCGACAATTTCCTGCTGGGATGGCGACTCCATGCTCATGGGACGGTTCGGCCAAGATAGGTCGGCCGTGAACAGAACCGCACGGTCGCGCCGTGCGTTACCGCAAAAACTCTATATCTTACGAGAGCCTGCTCAACCTGCCGATGCCGGAGGAAGCGATGCCAGAAGACCCGCACGAATCCCTGATCAGCGAAGCCTCCCAAGGCGATGAACAGGCATTGGCCGAGTTGCTCGAACAGCATCTCCCGGCGCTGCAGGCTTACGTGCGTTTGCATTCCGACCGCCTGCTGCGCGACAAGGAGTCGTGCGCGGATCTCGCGCAATCGGTCTGCCGTGAAGTGCTGCAGAGCCTCGAGGGGTTCGAATACCGCGGCGTGGCGCCGTTCCGCAAGTGGTTGTTCCAGAAGGCGCTGAGCAAGATCGTGGACCGTCAACGCTACTACCTTGCCGACAAGCGTCACCCTGCCCGTGAGCAGGCGCTGGCCGGCGAGTCCGGCGATGCACTCGCAGCGCTTTATGCGTCGTTCTGCTCACCGAGTCAGGTCGCGATCAACAACGAGGACCTCGCCCGCCTGGAGGTTGCGTTTGCGAAGTTGCCCGACGAGCATCGCCAGGTGGTCACCATGGCGCGACTGTTCGGCTACGCGCACTCTGAGATTGCCACGGAGATGGGGCGCAGCGAAGGAGCCGTACGCGTGCTGCTACATCGGGCCTTGGCGCGCCTGGCCTGGCTGATGCACACCGGCGGAGGGCGTTCGCCGGTTGCTTCTTGAGATCCGACGATTAGCGAATCAGCAGCGTAGCGCTCGAGTTGAAGGGCTTCGGGTAGCCGGCCAGCGCGTTGACGCCGTTGAAGCTTGGCACCTGACTCCAACTGTTCAGCTGGCCGAGCACGCTGCTGCGGGTGTTGGTGGTGGCGAAGATCGCGGGGCTGTTGAGATCGAAGTGCAGGACCTGGGCTGAGATCATCAGCGATTGCACCGGCAGGGCGAATGGCACCTGCATGCTCGCGGTGCCGTTGGTATTGGTGGGCTGTGCAACGAGCGTGAACGGCTCCAAGCCGAGCGCGCAGCCTGGCATGCCGAAGCTTGTGAGATCGAGTGGATGGGGATTGAGAGAGGCGGCCGTGTCGAAGCCGAACATGAACCACACCGGCAGATTGGCCGGGGCCCCGGTGACCGTGAGATCGTAGGAGGCGCCGTTATACTGCGCCTGCAGATTGCCGCCGCAGCTGGCGTGGTCGACCTGGCGATGCACCCCCAGCCCGGGCATGTCGAGGCCCTTGCGGCGCTGCCAACCAGTACTGACCCGCTGGGCCTCGTCGATCTGGATGATCAGGTTCGGACCGGTGAAGACGAATGGCGTATCGAGCACGAACCAGAAGTTGCGCGCGTCGTTGGGACTCGTCGATGCTGGTAGGGCCGGGGTCGTGACGCTCTTTCTCGTGAAGGCGACGACGGCATTTGGCGACAGGTTGTTGGCGAGTTGCGTGCTCAGAGCCCCGAACCCGAGCGAAGTGTTCTCGATCTTGATTTCCAGATTGCTCGTGTAGGCATCCGACGGGAGATTCGGATGGCCACGGAACGTGATGGCGTTGATGACCGTCCCTATCGGGAGATGCTCAGCGCTGTACCAGTTCTGAAGCGTGAAGTGTGTGACGGTTGGGTTGGTGTTGTAGGTGACGTTGCCCCAGGTTTGGAATGCGGCCAGAGGCAACGTGCGGGTTGGGGCTTGTGCTGTGACCGCGGTTGCCAGGGCAAGTGCGGTGAACAAGGTCGTCGAGAGGGTGCGCATGGTCGGAAGCCAAATAGGGTTCTGGTGGAGCGCAGCGGTTGCTTGTGGCTGCGCGAAGAAACCTGGGGCGCAGCTTCGAGCCGAATCTGATGAGAAATCTTGCTGGGCCTTGTCGGATCCTGGCGCCCGGCAAGCGCTGGCAGCCATACTACGTGCTCTGCGGTGCCCTAGGCCCGAGCATGCAAGGGCGCGCGACACAGCCTGTTGCACTCAGTGCTTCTCGCGCGGAACCGGCAGCTCGACACCCGGGGCCCAGGCTCCCTTGGGCGCAATCATGATCCCGTCGAGTGCCTCGTCCTGGAACCCAACGACCGCCGGCCAGCGCATCTCAGGCAGCACGCACAGATCGAAGATCTCGTTCGTGCCAGCCTCGAAATAGAGGAACGCGACGATCTTGCCCGAATCGAGATCGACGGCGCACACGCCGCACTTCCGCTCATCGTCGCCGTACTGTTCGGCGATCGGCAGTCCACCAAAGAGGTCCTTCTCGCGGATCTGCGAGAGACCGACGAAGGCAAGCCTGCCGTGTATCGCCAGGCCGCGGGCATAGCCGGGCAGGGAGGCAATCGTCGTGCGCTCGCCATTCTTGCGGTCGACTTCGCAGAGCAGTCCGCGGCCCGAGTCCAGCACGTAGAGGTGGCCGTCGTGCACGCGCGGCGAGTGAGGCATGCACAGACCGCGCGTGACGATCTCATCGCTTTCGACGTCGATGATGACGCCGCCGGTGACCTTGCCATCGCGCCAGCCCTGCGGGGTGTTGGTCTCACCCATGGCGGTCACGTAGCGAACGCGGTTGCCTTCGGCCGCGAGGCCATTGAGGTGGCACCGGTCTTCACCGGCAAGCCGATCGATGAACGGAGGCTTCCACTGCGGTTCGAAGCAGTAGTCGCCGTCGTCGTCGAGCACGCACAGGCACGAGAAGCTGGTGTTGACGATCCAGATCTCGTTGTCGAGCACGGCGATCTCGTGGCCCTGCATGTTGCCCGTCACGTGCGCCAGCCGCGGTACGAAGCACGCGTCGTGCCGTCCGGCCGGCTCCAGTTGCGGCGCGATCTCCGGCGCCGAACGTAGCGTCCAGACCATGCGGCGCGTGCCGACGACCATGCGGTCGAACTCGGCGTTCATGGCGATGCCCATCGGTCGCTCCAGCGAACGCAACAGCGTCGACAGCTTGCCGCCAGCCGAGCGCACGATCATCAGCTTCCCGGCCTGGTAGGTCGTCACCGCCAGCGACAGCCGCAGTTGTTCGAGCAGTTCGGGGAAGTTGCTGGAGTGCTGGTAGCGGAACGGCGACGCAGCGGCGGGCTTACTCATGGCTGTGAAGGGTAGTGACTACTGCACCACGGCGCGAGTCGTGTTGCTCAACCGTGGCGCAAGCGGGTAGGGAACGTGCAACGCCTGGACATACAGCTGCACGCCGACGAACACCGGATTGTTCGGGATCGCGAGCGAAGTCGACGCGACACCAGCTGGCTGCGGGATCAGCAGCGGTGGCAGCGGCGCGGCCTGTGCGAGGTCGATGCCTACCGTGCCCAGCGACGGCACCGCGAGCGATGCTGATGCGAACGATACATACGGTATTGCAACGTCGAACAGCCGCGGCGCGCCGTAGCGGGCGTAGACGTCGAGCTGGTAGCTCTGGCCGATCACCGGTGTGGCTGGCGCGTCGAGATGCCGCAGAAGGTTGCTCGCTAGTGTCGTCGTGCCTGGGCCGCTCGCGGTGATCCGGTCCAAGTCACCGTCGCCGTCGACATCCCCGAGTGCGACGGCGGAACCTCCGGTCGCTGGCACTTGTGCCGAGGCGTCGACGAACACGCCGTTGCCGTCGTTCAAGAACAGCCCTGAGCTGACGATGTCGAGGTCGCCATCTTCGTCGACGTCGCCGAGCTCGAGCGCGCCTGCCATGCTGGGCGGCATGTTGCTCGCGGTTACGTTCGTGAACTGACCCGTGCCGTCGTTCAACAGCAGACGGTTCTGCGCGCCGAAGTTAATCCAGCCGTACCATTCGTCGACGTTTCCGGCGATGAAGTCGAGGTCGCCGTCGGCGTCGACGTCGCCGAGTGCCACTGCGTACGTTAGTTGGAAGTTCGCAGGCAGCGCCGACGAGCCGTCGGTGAAGGTGCCGGTCCCGTCATTGAGCAGGAGTTTGTTCGGGCTGCCCTCGGTCCAGCTCTGGGTGAAGATATTGAGGTGGCGATAGGCTGTACCGACGACGATGTCGAGGTCGCCATCGCCGTCGACATCGCCCATTGCCAAGTCGTACGTGCACTCCGGCGTCGCCGGCATGCGGCTGGCGGTCGCGTCGGAGAAGACACCGGAGCCGTCATTGAGAAACAGCTGGACCGGCCGCGACGCCCCATACGTGCTGGCGCCGCCGACCACCAGGTCGAGGTCGCCGTCGCCGTCGACATCCCCGAGTTTTACAGTCTGCGTGTAGTCCCCGAGCGCGGGCAGATTTGTTGACGTGATGTCCGTGAACACGCCATTGCCGTCATTGCGGTACAGCCGGCTCTCGGCGCTACTGGTCCAGCTGTAGTTGCCCGCGACCAGGTCGAGGTCGCCGTCGCCGTCGATGTCCCCAAGCGCTATGGCTAGGGTCACCTCGGCACTCGTCGGCAGGCTCGATGGCGTGATGTCGAGGAAGACACCGCGGCCGTCGTTGCGGTAGATCCGATTCTGTTCGCCGGGCCAGCGTCCGTTGCCACAAACCAGATCGAGGTCACCGTCGCCGTCGAGGTCGCCCAGCTTCGTGGCGGCCGAGGATTCGAGTGCGGCTGGGAGCGGCGTTCCGAGCTGTTCGAATCGCAGCTGGGCGGGCAGCTGAGTACCCAAGGCCACGAGCACGGCAGCGGCTAGCAGTTGGGAGCGCGTGGTTGGCGCATGAGGACGAATGGGGTGGCGCATGGTTTGGTTGGAGCTGGGGTTCGTTGTATCCATCCGGGCCAGCCACCGGATTTCAGCCCCTACTCCGAAAAATGCCGTGGCCGCCTGGGCTGGCTCGGGCAACATCGTGCACATGACAGGCGAAGACCACGACCTGACCACGCTGCACGTGCGCCGAGCCGTGGACGGCGACGGCTCGAGTCTCGGCTGGTTGGTCGAGCGCCTGAGCCCGGCGCTGCACCTGCAGGCGCGCTACCGCCTGCGCGGTCCGCTCGCAAATTGGTGCGATCCGGCGGATCTAGTCCAGGACGTCTGGGCCGTGGCACTGCCGCGACTTCCCGATCTGGTCACCCGCGATGGCCGAATGACGCCGGTACTGGTTCGTTTCCTCAGCACCACGCTGCTGCACCGCGTCAATCGAATGCTCGAAGGCTATCTGCGTGGTGATCGCCCCAAACGCGAAGCGTCACTGGTCGGCAATGAGTCTGCGCCCGGACTGGATGGGGCAGCGCGCACGCAGGACGGCGTCTCGGCGTCGGTTGGTCGAGGCGAACTACAAGCCGTCGTGCACGAGGCCATCGAGACCCTCAGTCCTGGGGATCGCGACGTGATCGTGCTGCGCGGCATCGAGCAGATGTCGAACAACAAGGTCGCTGAGGTGCTCGGCGTGCAGCCGTCCGCGGTGACGATGCGCTTCCAGAAGGCTCTGGAGCGATTGCGTCAGAAGCTGCCGGATTCGGTGTTCGTGGATCTGGGCATCGACTCGTGACCTGACGCGCCGATCAGTGATCGAGCAGGTCGCCGTAGGTTTCTTCTTCGAGTGCGGTGAACTCGCGGACCAGTCGCTCCTTCAGAAGGTCCTCCAGGCCGTCGAACTGCGCCGGCCAGAACCGGATGGTGCCGTCGGATCCAGCGGTGACCAACTGGCGGCCATCAGGACTGAAGTAGGCGCCCCAAACGATCGATCGGTGGCCGCGCAGCTCGGCGATCAGGCGCGGTGCCTCGGGCTCGAGATCCCAAAGCTTCACCTGTCCGTTCAACCCCGTGGTCAGGAGTCGATCGCCGTTGGCACTGAGCGCGACGCTGCGAGTCTGGGGCACATGGAGTTCCCGGTGCACACGGCGTTGCTCGGCGTCGATGATCCGAATGCGGCCATCTATTCCTTGGTTCCATTTCAGCAGCGCGATCCACCGACGATTGTACGACGTCGTCATGTAGGGCCGGTCTGTCTCTTGTGCGTCGAAATTGAGAACCCTGTCCGAATCGAAGACGCCGTTCTGGCAGTCCCACATTGCGATGTCGGTGCCTGCGATGTCGGTGCCTACGACGGCCACCGACCGAGCGGTAACTGCGATGCTCGCCCACTTCACCTTCGCCACAGTCTCGATGTCGCGGTTTGCATGCACGGCCACAACCTTGGAGCGCGTTCCGACGAACAGCTCGCCACCGTCGCCGAAATCGAGGTAGTTGCTACCTCCGAGCGTTGCGTTCGCGGCCTCGATTGGCGGCTCCAGACGCGGCTTGCCACTGCTCAGATCCCAGAGATCGAGATGGTTCGGGCGTGCTCCGACGGCGAGTCGTTTGCCGTCGCGTCGCATGCTGATCGTCACCATGCCGTGTTCTACGACGCCTGAAGACGGTCGCGACGCTAGAGTGGTCCCGCGTTTCGATAGATCGGCGATCGCGATCGAACCGTCACGCAGACCCGCGGCGATGCGCTGGCCACTGCCAGCGAGAGCTGCGACTGCACGCGGCACCCGTTCCACCCGAAAGGTCTTGTCGATCGCGCGCCAGAGCCGCCCTGGTCCGTAGTGCTCCGAACTCCCGATCAGTTCGCCGTTCGGCGACCAGGCTACGGCCGGGACGGGTCCGTCACTGCCCCTGATCTCCTCGATCAGGCGACCTTCCAGGTCGAAGATGCGGACCATGCCGTCATGGGATCCCGTCATCAATCGCGAGCCATCCGGCGAGAACGCCGCGGTCAGTACACCGGCGTGAGCTCGGACGACGGCGTAGCGCTCAAAATACGGAGCAGTATCGATGCCGCGGAAGAGGTGCAGGGCGCGATCCGAATCCGTCACCAGTAGCACACTCGGGCGTTCGCGAGTCGTTGGAGCGAACTGCACCAAGATCGGCGTGCGACCGTCAACGCCTAACTCGCCGACGAGACGCAGTTCCGACGGGATGCCGGTCGAGGATTCCGCTGCCTCTGTGTTCCAGACCAGAGCGCGCGTCTCCGTATCGGCAGAAGACACCAACAAGGGCCGGTTCGGGTCGAAGCCGAGCGCGCAGGCGTTGTGGGTGTGTTGCTGGCCCTGCCCGATCAGTTCGCCGCTCTCTACTTTGAGGACACGCACCGTGCCGTCGTGCTCGCCCGCTGCGCACAGCGTTCCGTCGCTGGAGACCACGATCTGTCCCACGCCAAGGTTGTCCTGCCATTCGGGACGGAGATCGTGCCAAACCTCTCGACCTTGCAGTTGGCCTGGCCGCAGCTGCCACAGTCGCGCTCCATCGCGCGAGCCAGTCAAAACGAGGTCCTCGGATCGTGGCACGAAGCACGTCAGGCTTAAGTGGTAGCCGCGATTGATGTTTGCACAATGGAGTGGCGCCCTTGGGGTTGGTGGCGCGAGTTCGTGCAGCAGTTCACCAGTGCTCGGCGAGACAACGCGGGTGACGCCATTCCACGAAGCCAACAGGACGCGGTTCTGCACCACGTCGAACGCGCAGGACGTCACGTGCCTGCGTCTGCCCGGAGGCACGTGGTAGTCGATGGGGTGGGCTTCTCCGTTGACCTGCCACGACCGCAACGAGCAAGCACCGTCGTCGCCCCGTCCGACGGCGACGAGACGGCGACCGTCTGACGAGAATCCCACGCCGATCCTGGTGCCGTCAAACTCGAAGTCGCCCACCCGACGGCTGCGAGCCAGCACCTCGATCAGTTGCGAACGCACCGCCGTACGAAGTTCGTCGGTCGCGCTACTGTCCAGTTGCCGATTGGCCTCCCGCCCAAGCAGCAGCGCGCGCTGCGGATCACGCTCGACCTCCAGAGCGCTCGCAGCCACCAGCGCACGAATCCTGGCGTGGCGGGCCTCAACGTCGACGCTGGCGAGCAGAGATAGCGCCGTGACCACGCCCGCGACCAGCACGACAAACGCTGCGATCGTCGGGATCGCCGCGCCCGGGTGACGCTGCACCCAGCGCTGCAGCCGCAGCCACCGCGGCACCGGCCGAGCCAAGATCGGTTCGCGCTGCTGCAGGCGCTGCAGCTCGTCGGCGAGTTCGAGCGCCGACGCATAGCGGCGGTCGGGCGCCTTCTCCATCGCAGTCTCGATGACGTAGCGTGCCTCGCGAGGGATGGCGGGATCTGCGTTGCGCGGGTCCTCGACCTGCGATGTCAGAATGCGCTGGTAGAGCTGCTCGCGCGTGTGGCCTCGGAACGGGCGCTGTCCGGTCAGGCACTCGTACAGGATGGCACCAAC
>TARA_R110002072_G_scaffold285486_2_pt1 | contig 13604 bp, 11 predicted proteins | sample TARA_R110002072 | Tara Oceans TARA_R110002072 (sample SAMEA4397118) | marine metagenome | biome: Polar Biome; feature: [SRF] surface water layer (ENVO:00010504); material: water (ENVO:00002006), including particulate matter (ENVO:01000060) such as... | depth 5 m | reverse complement strand
CGGTAGAAGGTTGGGTAGATCCGCGCATTGAAGTAGAAGAGTAGTCATATGCTGTCTGCGTTAAGCGCGTTAATCGGTCCAGTATCAAGCATTCTTGACAAGGTTATTCCTGACAAGGACTTGCGTGAACGGTTGTCTCATGAAATTGCGACCATGGCTGAAAAACACGCTCAAGCGCAGGTCATGGCTCAGATTGAAGTCAATAAAATAGAAGCGGCTTCAAGCAGCGTTTTCGTAAGCGGCTGGCGTCCAGCTATCGGTTGGATATGCGCGATGGGCATGGCAGGTAACTTCTTAGTCATTCCGTTTGCTAATATGGCCTTAGAGTTGTCTAAAACGGGTGTAACTATACCCATGATAGCCCTGTCTGAGATGATGCCAGTGCTAATGGGAATGCTAGGGCTGGGCGCAATGCGCACTGTAGAAAAAGTAAAAGCTGTGAGTAGAGAGAAATAATATGAGCTACACGATGACATACGACAGCTTACTAGTAGATCTTAGGCGCTATTTAGAGCGAGGATTTACCCAGGATAGCGATCAAATAGTGTTTGACCAGCTACCACGCTTGATTACGCTGGGTGAAAGACGTATTGCGCGTGAGCTTAAAATAGAAGGCTTCATCCGGGCAGTTAATCTGCCGCTATCAATCGGAGTTTCAACATATTTAAAGCCTGACCGCTGGCGCGATACTATATCAATGAATGTGGCTGGAAAGTCAATCTTTGCTCGGTCTTACGAGTATTGCCGCAACTACTGGCGAGATGAGTCAGAAACTGCTGCGCCTGAGTTCTATGCCGATTACGACTATCAGAACTGGCTAATAGTTCCGACTCCTAATGCTACAAGCACAATGGAGATACTATATTACGAGCAGCCTGCTCTTTTAGGTGATGATTTACAAAGTAACTGGCTAACAGAATACGCACCAGATGTGCTTCTTTACGCAGCGTTATTGGAAGCTACACCATTCCTAAAGAATGACGAGCGTGTCCCGATGTGGACAGGTATGTATGATCGCGCAGCGCAAGCATTAAATGGCGAAGATCTATCAAAAATAATGGACAGGTCAGCAAGTAGGAGTGAAGCATAATGCCAAGTTATACCGATGTCTTTGGTGGAGCCAACATATACCCCAGTGAAATAAGCTACAGCGCTGTCGCTCTGAGCGCAGATATTACATTAAGCTGGCCAGAAGAAACGTCTACAAATGTAAACCTTGCCACAAGAATTATGGATGTCACTCCATCGGGCGCGGGTTTTAGCATTATTTTGCCTGACGCTAATAAGAGCGGTACGGGGAACACGATCCTTTTTAACAATAAAGGTTCTGACATATTTACTGTCAAAAATGCTGGTGGCGTTCAGGTGGGTACAATTGCCGCTGGTCAGATCTGGCAGGTCTATTTGACCAATAACACGACAACGAATGGTACGTGGCAGATCCTGCAATACGGAGCCACAACGTCAAGTGCTAACGCTTCAGCATTGGCTGGTACGGGCATTGTAGCCGTTGGCACTGTTCTTTCTCAGTCAGTACCTATCACTACATTTAACTCTAGTTACACTGCGGGAGACACTGACCGAGCTCGGATGTACAACTGGACTGGAGCAGGCGGTGTTTTAACGCTGCCCGATCCTACTCTTGTCGGCGATAACTGGTTTCTTTATTTGCGCAATTCAGGATCTGGACAAGTGGCGGTCACTCCAACAGGCTCGGTTCAAATAGACGGCACGGCTCCTTTGCCCTTTCAGCCAGGAGAATCAGCAATAATTGCGTCAGATGGTACTAATTTCTACACCATTGGATTCGGCCAAGCGGCTACTTTCGCCTTCGATTACACAGTTATTGACGTGCCTGGAAGCGGTGATTACACACTCACAAGCACTGAGCTTAATCGAGTGGCTTACCGATTTACCGGAGTTCTTACAGGGGCTAGGAATATAATCATTCCCGCGACTGTGCAGCAATATTGGATTGATAATCGAACAACGGGCAGCTTTACATTTACAGTAAAAGTATCTGGAACCACAGGTGTGACATTAAGCACCAATGAGCGTGGTATATTTTATTGTGATGGAAGTGATTTATTAGACGCAGACACTGCAACTATTGGCGTCCCTATTTCTATTGCTAATGGCGGTACGGGAGCTACTTCTGCTGGAGCAGCTTTGATCAATTTAGGCGGTACATCGACAGGTATTGCTGTTTTTGAGGCTGCAAATCAACGGGCCGCATGGACTGCGATTGGAGCTGCAGATGGAGGCACGTATTAAATGCCGATTCAAACTGCGGTTTTAAAATCAGCGTCTGGGATCAAGCGAGATGGGACGAAGTTTGAAGGAGAGAACTACACTGACGGCCAGTGGTGTAGATTTCAGCGAGGCTTACCGCGCAAGATGGGTGGCTACAAAACTACTCAGAAATTCTTGCAAGAAATAAGTCGTGGTTTTTCTACGTTTACACAAATGCTTTACGTTTATTGTCACTCAGGCAGCGCAAACAAAATAGAGCGGTTTACGCTTGACGCTACAAGTAATAGCTCAGTAATAACTGACAGGACTCCTGTGGCTGCGAGTGCATACGGCACAGTTACCCTAGCTGGCGCTTCAGGATCAGTAGATATGATCGCTATAAATGGCGTTGATGTGATGTCAGGTGCGGTAGCCTTTAATGGCACTATAGACCAGACAGCCACTGACGTTGCTTCAAATATCACTGCATTTGCCTCAACACCTAATTACACTGCTGCTGCGGCAGGCGCGGTTATAACCATTACATCTGTAACCACAGGCGATCAAGTTAACGGATTTATCATCACCAGCACTTTAACCACGCTCACTTCAACACTGGTTAATATGGACTACGGCTCTGATGCACTCGTTGTGAATCCGCAAAACTTTTGGATGTTTGACGTGCAATATGCGTCATCGAGTAATGAGAATTACTTGATTGCTTCTGTAGCGCCCAACGGCACTTGCGTCTGTAATGATCAGGACGGACAGATATTCTTTGGCGAAGTCTTAGGAACAAGTGATTTAAGAAGCATACCTTTACCACCCAACGCAAATGTCACAGGTGGTATTGTTAGCCTACATCCTTACTTATTTTATTACGGAACTGACGGTATCATCGGCTGGTCCGTAGCCGGAGAGCCAACAGATTTGACAGGCTCAGGTAGCGGCTTAGCTCGCGTTTGGGGGCAAAAGATAATCAAAGGTCTGCCAATGCGAGCAGGCTCTGGAACTGCGCCTGCGGGTCTATTCTGGGCGTTTGACGCGGTTATACGCGCTACATTTACCGGGGGAGCTACTGTATTTCAATTTGACATCGTGGCCACTGGCACTTCAATCATGTCTCAATTTTGCGTTGTAGACTACGATGGAGTCTTTTACTGGGCTGGAGTAGATCGTTTCTACATGTTCAATGGCGTTGTCAGAGAGATTCCTAATTCAATGAATCTAAATTATTTCTTTGATGGAATAAATGTCAACGAGCAAAACAAGACTTTCTGCTTCCAGGTGCCACGCTATAACGAAGTTTGGTGGTGTTATCCGCGCGGAACTGCGACAGAATGCACACACGCTGTGGTTTACAATGTAAAAGAGCAAACTTGGTATGATACTGAGCTACCTAACACTGGTCGTTCAGCCGGGCATTTTAATAATTCATTTGCAGCACCAGTTCTGACAGGCGTTCAGACTGATGGTGGCGGTTATAAAGTGTGGCGGCATGAATTCAAAGTTGACGAATATGATGGTGCTACAGTGAGACCTATTAAATCTTATTTTGAAACTGCTGATATTTCCACGCTTGTTACAGGCAATAATAGATATTTACGCTGCACAACGATTGAGCCAGACTTTGTGCAAAGCGGTCCGATGACTGTTAATATAACGGGTAGAGCTAACGCGCGAGCGCCAGAAGTTGTGGGGACTACATTTACTTTTCCAGAGTCTGCTGCAGAGCCTTATGAACAAATAGTCATGCTCAAAGAGCAGCGCAGAGAATTACGAGTTAAGTTTGAATCAAATGCTCTTTACGGAGATTACCAGATGGGTCAGATAATCGCGCACTTTGACAGTGGCGATGGGACGGATTTAGGATGAGCCTGAGTGTAACGCTCCCAGTTGGCATTGGGCTCCAAGACTGGGCAGATTGCTTGATCATAGATTTTGATGCATTTGACGTTTACTATCCCTTGGATAACCCTGAAAAATGGCAAGATTGGGCGACTCAATACATTGGATCTACTAATCTAGTAGAAGACTTTCCAGATCCTTACAGTTATGACGTTACTCAGTGGAGAGAATGGGCAGAGAGATTTGTTCAAACAACATTATGAAATACATCGGCTATCAAGACGAAGAAAGGGCAGAAAAATGGGCAAGAAAATACTTGGGAATTAAGAGCGCTCCCAGTGTTTTTAGAGCGTTATCGGCTGTTGATGATGATGGTGAATTTACGTGTGTTATTTTGCTAACAAATTTTACTAAAAGAAATATCGACATCAACATTGCCGCCACTTGTCAATGGACGCCCAAAGCGACTATTAAAATGTTTAACGGCTTATTTAAAATGGTTTTTGATGAACTTAAAGCAGTTAGGACCACAGCATTAGTTGCTGCTAGTAATACAGATTCTCAGAAATTCTGCGAGCATTTAGGGTTTCTAAAGGAAGGAACAATGAGAAAGGCGTATGATGATGATGAAGACATGTTTATTTATGGCTTTCTTAATAACGAATACCGACAACACGACTGGTGCAGGAGTTAAAGAATGATTAAGGAACAAATTATAGAGTTCGCCAGTCAGAGCCCAGAGTTTAGTCAAGGCATTGATGTAATTGAGGAGCGTCTATCAAGAGTAGCCATGGTCCCAGAGGACTTAACTGAAGCGATTGAGATGCTTGAAACAGCTCTTCAGAACCCAGCTATGTACGCTGAAATGGTGCAAGCGGCTATTGCTGATGGATTGATTGACGAAGGTGATGCCCCGGCTGAGTTTGACCCTGTATTCATTATATCTATTTTACTGGCACTTTACGGACTACAAGATCGAGGTATGGCCCAAGGCTATGCTCGCGGCGGCTTAACAGTTGCAGGCAGGCGTTTAGCTGATCAAGGACAAGGTGGCGACAGCATGTTGGCCCACATTAATCCCCGTGAGGCAGAAGTATTACGCAGGATGGGCGGTCAGGGTACAGTGAACCCCAACACTGGATTAGCCGAGTATAAAAGTTTAAAAAGAATTTTAAAAACAGCTATACCGATTGCAACAATGATATTCATGCCTGCTCTTGCCCCTGGTATTGGTGCATCAATGGGCTTCACCGGAATGGGTGCGGCAATTGCAGGTAGCGCAGTAGTTGGCGCAGGTACAGCAGCATTGACTGGTGGAGACCCATTACGTGGTGCGGTGATGGGTGGTATTTCTGGAGGCATTGGTAATGTAGCAGGAGACTTTGTTAATGATAATATGCTGGGTGAGGCATTAACATCTAATCAAGCTGCGGTTCTTGGTAGTGGTTTGGTTGGTGGTGCAGCTGGGGCCATTTCAGGAGAGGGCTTTACGCAAGGTGCATTACAAGGTGCTGGTGGACAACTATTTAAAGACTATGTAGGTACTGCATCTTCAAATCCAGCATTTCAAGCTGGCGTTAATCAAACTGGTAACATGCTCACGGCAGGTTACAAGCCTCAAGAGGCTATTGCTGGTGGAGCCACAGCAGGTTTATTTACCGCTGGCGACAATATGTTTAGCAAAAAAAGTCCATCTACAGAGGTGGTTAATCAATACACTAAACCAAATCCTAATCAAGCTGATATGCCCGGATCTATGGGAATGGTAACTAACTATAAGCCGCCTGAACCTATGAGTGGTTTAGCTGGGCTCGGTGAAAAAGCAATGAACTGGGCTGGAGATAATAAATTTTCAGCCACAGGATTAGGCTTGGCCGCAATAGGAGCGTTAGAGGAAGTTCCAGAAGACGTAGGTCAGGCAGTGTCTGAAATGTCGCCAGATCAGCAAGAATACTTTAACCGCGACTTAGTGTCGTGGGACTGGGATTCGATAAGAGCAGACGCTAACCGGGCTAATTTAAGCCTGACTGAATACATGGCGGGAAACTTTAACGATGTTACGTCCGGTAAATATAACACTAAACCGACAGGCATGTATCGTGGAGGCTCAATGGGTATGAATCAAGGCGGTGCGTTAAGCCAAGCATCTCGATATGTGCGTGGCGGTGGTACGGGTCGGTCAGATGAAATACCAGCTTATTTATCTGACGGCGAGTTCGTGGTTGATGCAGAGACTGTGTCTATGCTCGGAGACGGATCGAGCAAGGCTGGCGCAGCAGCACTTGATACTATGCGTAAAAATATCAGATCTCATAAAGGTAAGGTGTTAGCACAAGGTCAGTTTAGTCCTAACGCTAAGTCACCGTTACAGTATTTAAAAGGAGGAGTGGCATAATGGCAACTTTATTTAACGGAGACCCTCAAAGTGCAACATCGTATAGCGCCTCATCAACGGAAACGCCAAAGTGGATGCAAGATGCAATTTACAACCAAGTAAATTGGTCTCAAAATATAGCCAATAGACCATTTGAGTCATACTCGCTACCCACTGTTGCTGAACTCAGTCCCATGCAGCAGCAGGCGTACACTGGAATTAGTAACGCTCAAGGTGATTATCAAACTAACTTTGACCAAGCTCAGACAGGCATAGCCGCCATGGCAGGTATACCCCCTATACCTGCGACCAATACATCTGCTGCGTCTAATCAGGCTGCAACCAGTCAAATAAGAAATGACGGCCTTTTAACGGTAATGGGTCAAGATGGAAATACTAATCAAAATTTGTTTGGCCAAAATGGCAATTTAAGCATGTCAGGAACAGGCCAAGGATCTATGGGCAACACTACGGGTAGTGTTGTTGCACCTACTCCACAAGCTGGTGGAGCCTTATATGCTGCAAATCCTTACCTGCAACAAGCAGGTGACACGTCAGTATCTAACGTCAATACTTACATGAACCCGTACCAGACTAACGTCATGGACGCTCTGGCGCAGCAAGGAACCCGGAACTTAACCGAAAATCTTTTACCAGGAGTCTCAGATTCGTTTATTAAAGCTGGGCAATTTGGCTCTAGAAACATGGGCGAGTTCGGGTCTAGAGCACTGAGAGACACGCAAGAATCAATTTTAAGGCAACAAGCTCCGTTAATGCAGCAAGGTTACGCTCAAGCTATGCAAGCCTCAGCAGGTGATAAAGCACGGCAAGCAGGACTTGCTGGTACTGTTGGCGGTATATCTACCTCTGATTTGGGTCGTCAATTTAGCGCACTACAAAGCATGGGCGACATGGCTATTGCAGACCAGAATGCAAACTACCGAGATTTAACAGCTCTAGAAGCTGCAGGTCAGGCAGAACAGATGCAAATGCAGCAGCAACTCACAGCGGCTGAAAAAGAGTTTGTTGATCAACAGCTTTATCCGCAGCGTCAAATGGATTGGCTCAGCACGCAAGTGCGCGGTATGGCTCCAATAACTCCACAAAGAACTCTGACCTCCGGTAGTACGACTGGAGCCACGTACAATAATTCACCACTCTCGCAATTAGCATCAGGCTTTGGCGTTTACAAAGGCTTATCTTCTTTGGATGGCTAAATAGGGGCATCAAATGGGTTACAATTTAAACAGATTAAAGCAGCAATACGGACTCGGTTCAGCTTCTAAGCTAGGTTATGCGGGAGTTAGAGATCCTGGAACTGTTGGGTCTTTTAATTACGATAAAGAAAAAGTAAATGATCAAGATGAGTTAATATCTCAGGAAGTTCAACGGGCAAATTATGATGCCATGAAAGCTGCCTATGATATTAGAAAAGCTAATTATGATCTTAACTCTGCATCAGACCGGGCGGCTTACGACAATTACTCTGCGCAATACGATCAGCGTCTGCAGGGTGCTCCCATGTACGCTAATCAGCAATTCGCAAACTCTAAGCGCGTAGCTCCTAATACAATCAATGAAATGTATCAAAAGTATTTAGGTAGAGATAATGAGAACGTAAACACTGATTTAACGCAAGTTACTGACGCTCAGCGTAATCAATTCATTAGAGACGCAAACACCGAGTTAGCAGGTCGTGGTATAGATAATACTGGTAATCAGTACATGATGAACCAAATGGGTAATTACTACGGAGATTATTTAGGTGCTCCAGTTTACGGTGGTGGTATGGGTACTCCAGTGTCAGCCAGTAGTGTTGCAGCTAACATCGCAAATGATACTGTCGTTGACTCAGGATTAGCTGGTACAGGTGGATTAGACTTAACCTCTGGCGTTAATGCACTCAGTGCAAAAGGATTAGCAGCTTTGAACGCAGCTAATGCAGCTGTGATACCTGATATAACTCTTACTGGTGGTCCCATAGTTAATGCTAACACCATTGGCACTATAGACACCACTGACCAAATAGCAGCCGCAATAGCCGCAGAAGAAGCAGCGCGATTAAAGCAACAAGAAACAGAATTAAGCAATTTGTATACTAAATATTTAGGTAGAGGCATTCAAGATGCTGGTTTATCTGGCTACACAGATATGCTTGCTGATGGTAGTAAAAAAATGGCAGACATCGAGGCCGACTTAGCATGGATTCAAAGTCAAGGTGGTGAGGCGGCTTTAGCAGCACAGAGGCAAGCTGCTATTGACGCACAAAATACACTTACTACAACGGGCGGCAATGGTGCTGATGATGCGGCTATGGTTGCTGCCAGCCAGCAGCTTCTTGTAGATAACGCAGTAGATCGAGCCGCAGGCGCACCAAATTATGATATGACTTATGAAAATGACTTTATGAATGTTCTTACGGGCCTTCAAGACGGACTAGGAAAATTTGGTAACGAGTTAAGCACAGGCATAGGTAATTATATTGACTCGGGCGGCATTGGTGGCGCTCTCACTAATTTGTTTAGCAATAACAATGACAACAGTCTTGTTTCTAGCAACACTACAGATTCTAGTTATGTGAATCCAGCAGCCACTCCAGTAGGGGTGATGCCGTCTACAGCAGTTACTTCACCTGGGTCAGCATTGGCAAATATAACGGGTTCAAATATTAATAGTGGTAGTTCTGCTCCAGCATCTACGAATAATAGTTACTCTACAGATATGGGCTATGGCAATACGAGCTATGGCAATGAAGATGCACTCATGGACTTAATAGCTCAGCAAGATTACTACGATGGCCGAAATGATTGGCAGCAGACTAAAATAGATAAAAACGATCTTTTTGATGCGGCTAGTGCAGAAATAGACTCATATTATACTGACGGTAGTGACAATAAATCTGATAACAACACTAATACAGTTACGGTTACTCAAAAACAAATAGAAGATGCGAATCAACAAAATAGTGGTAAGGCACGCGGCGGCTATATTAAAGGCTACGCTCAAGGTGGTCTTCGTGGTCCTGGTGGAGAGTTTGAGGTTGAAGAAGAAACTGTAATAGCTCCTGATGTAACTTTAGAGGGTGATCCTCTGGAAGAGTCTTTAAGTATAGAAAGCCTTATTAATAATCAAACTGCAAGCGCTAAAGGTGCATCAACTAACACCGAAAAAATGCTTAAAATGCTTGAAAATGATCAAATTAATTATGGCAATAAAGTTAGTGAGCAACAAGAAAACTATAATTCTGAAACTAAAGCGCTCCAAGAAATGATGAATAATATGGCTAACAACCAAGGCAAGGGTCCATCTGAATCCGAGAAATGGTTTAGGATTGCAGCGGCTATGGGAGCGCCAACCAAGACAGGCAGTTTCTTTGATTCGTTAGGGGCCGCCAGTGGGGTTATGTCAGATATTTCTAAAGAACGAAGAGAAGCAACAACGGCTGGAGATCAGGTTAAATTGCAGGCGGCACAGTTTGGTTTAGGATTGCTAAAAGAACAGCTTAACTCTGATAAAACTCTTTCTGCAGCGCAACTTCAAAGAAATCAAAATATTCAAGATAGAATCATGGAGTGGGATCAGAGCTCAATTATAAGATCCGAAGAAAATATATTTAATTTAATGTCTATTAAAGAACAACGAATATGGGAAACCGAAAACAGAAAAACAATACCTCAAACAGCGGCAGGATTAGCAGCCGAAGAAGCTGGCTATAGCAAAGGAAGTCCTGATTATAAAGAATTTGTTAAAGCTGTAATTGATCGAGAGAATAAAATTGCAAAATTAAACATTGCTGCGCTAGAAAGAAAAGCTGCGAGCCTTACTAAGCCTGAAATTGATGCAAGAAAAGATGCCGATGAGGACATAAAGTCAACGGAAGGCGCAATTAAGTTGCTAGAAGAAGCCTTGCTATTAAGTCCAAAGTCTTACGCAGGGGATTGGTACAGTGTTAGTAAGAAAGCTTTGCAAGGAGTTATTGATGCAGACGATCAAATGTACATGGATTCAGAGCGATTAGAAAACTTATTAAGTCAAGGCGCACTAGCAACTCTGAAGGCAACTTTCGGAGGCAATATATCTGACGGAGAACGTGCGGCTAATTTAGAGATCACTGGCGCTAAAATGAAGACAGAAAAAGGGCGTACTGAAACAATTAGACTTGCTTTAGAGACAATGCGAGAGTACGAAAAAGAAGCAAATGACAGATTGACAGACATTCTGTCAGGCGATTACGTTAAAAGAACTAAGTCTACTAGATAAGAGGACACGAACATGGCTAATAATTATTGGGGAAATATGTCTCGCGCAGTTCTTGGTCAAGGCTTGGCTATGGGCTGGGGTGATGAGCTTGAAGCTCGTATCAGAACACTTTCTGGTGATGAGACTTACGAAGAAGAACTTAATTCCATTAATGAAAGTTACGCTAATTTTTCAGAAGAAAATAAAGGCGCTGCATTAGCAGGAGAAATAGCTGGGGGATTTGTTCCCTTAATTGGCTCTTACTTAGCCACAGGATTAACAGGTGGCGCAGCCGCCCCAGCTGCTATTGCTAATTCAGCACGTATGGCTAGTGTCTTAAATAAAATTAGGCAAGGAACTCAAGCAGCAACTCAAACAGCTAAATCTTCAAAGATTTTAAATAATCCTTTGACTAACAATCCTTTAACTAGAGGTGGATCAAACATTGTTACAGGAACAGGAAAAGCACTTGTTAATAACCCGCTTGGTCGAGGATTTACAGCTGGAACAACCACGGGCTTTGTAGATGGTGCTGGCGCTGCTGATCAAGGAGAAAGAGTAAAAGGTGGTTTAATAGGATCAGCATTTGGAGGAACGCTAGGATTGAGTCTTCCAATAACAGGCAGAACTATTAAGTCTGCGTATAATTTTTTGTTAGACCGAAACTCTGTAGATCCAGCAAGAATTGATGAAGCCGCTTTGAAAAGAATATTTGCTGCTGTGACAGAGGAAGGTGGAAGCATTCAAGACGTTATTGATCGAATAGACCTTGATCGCTCCATGAACATCAAACAGAGCACTATAGCCAATGCATCTGATTCTTTAGCCAATCAAGCGGAATTGGTTTTTGCAGGAGGTGTTCCACCGGCTCCTTCAATCATAGGGAAAAAAATAGAGCAAATGCAAGGTGGAGCAAAAGCAAAAGCAGTCGAACAAGTTAAGTCAAAGTTAAAAAATGTTAACTATTACGATCAGCAAGAATTGTTAATTGAAGAGCTTAGACGAAACGCAGCCCCAGCTTACAAAAAAGCTTTTGCATTTGGAGTCGTTGACGATCCTAGAATAATGGACATCCTTCAAGACAAGGACTTTAAAGCTGCATACGAGGTTGCTATCGACATAGCAGACAAAGCGGCAAGAAGCGCAAGAAACAGCGCCAAAACAACTGGAATTCCTTTTGACGCTGACGACTTTAAAATAGTTGACCTTAGTGTAGAAGGCGCAATTCCAGATGTTAGAACTTTAGATTTTGTAAAGCGTGGTATAGATGACTTGCTTAATCCAAAATCTCAAAAAGGAATTGCTGGATCTAAAGAAAGAGAGTTAAGAAAACTTAAAAATGTTTTTGTTGATATAATTGATGAAGTTACTGAAGACGCAGACGGCGTTTCTTATTACCGTGATGCTCGTAAACTTTATAAAGGCGACCTTGAGATTCTTGAGTCTTTAGAGATGGGTCTTAAAGATTTTCAAAACATGGCTCCAGAAGAAGTTAATAAAATTCTTAACGACCTTAGCTCAGCTGAAGCTGAGACCTTTGTGATTGGAGCAACAAGAAGTATATTGAATAAAATTACTAAGCCTAAAGGAAATTCTAACTATGCACAGAACGTAATTAATGGAATAGATGATTTAAAAAAGCTTAAAATGCTGTTTCCAGATACTGAAAAAGAAGGATTTGACCTGCTAGAAGCTGCTCTTCTTAGAGAAAGTCAGCTGTACAAACAAGCAAATAGAATTATTGGTGGATCTCAGACTCAAAGAAGACAAGCTGGTGTTAAATCAATGCAAGCTGGTCAGGGCGTAGGAGATGCTCTTGCTGATGGTCTAGAGACAACATTAAGCCCAACTTCAGCACTTCTTAGGCTTGCAACTAACGCGCTAAGGAGAGGGTCAATGTCTAAAGAGATTCAAGCAAGTATGGCAAAAAAACTTATGTCTTCTGATCCAGATGATGTTGCATCTGTGGTTAAAGCTTTGCAAAAACTTGAAGTAAAAAATACTCGTAAAGTTGTTAACCTTGATACAAATGAAGTTCTTGCAGTTTCAGGAGGCGCAAACGTATTTTCTGAAGATCCTAAAGAAACGCCAAGCACATCAAGAGCAGCAGCTAGATAATTAATTTAATTGAACCAGGGGGACTTTACCCGGTTCACATATCTCCTGCTCAAGCCCCAGTTACTGGGGTTTACACGATTGAGGCACTGGGAGTTGAGTATAAGTTGCAAGATTATCTAATAGTTCAGCCAGCAAAAGCGCCTTATGAATTGACGCAAGAAATATACGCAAGGAGGTTGTGGGTATGCTAATTGAGATTGCTGCTGCCAACTTGGCCTTTAAGACAGTAAGTACCCTTTTGAAGAACGGCAAACAGCTCTACGAGGTAAGTGGGCAAGTCTCAGAATACCTGTCAGCCACGCAGAAAGTAAAAGAGAAAGCTGGAAATGCCAGCAGCCGTGGCACAGCCTATGAATGTTTCCAATTTGCCGAGCAAGAGAGAATTAGGCGTTCTCAGCTTGAGTTTCACCTAAAAAAGAGCCGACTAAATGGTTGGAGTGACTTCGTAAAATTTGAGGCTGAGTGGCACAGGAATCGCAAAGAAGAAGAAAAAGCCAAGGCTAGAAAAAAAGCGGCTAAACAAAAGGCAATTCAAGAAAATATAGACATGGGTATTAAAATTGGATGTATTCTATTAATTATTATGGGGGCTCTTTTTGGAGTGGCCGTTTATCTGAGGAATTAAATAATGAGCATGATCATTGAGATGCTTAGAAAGCACGAAGGCGTTGAGACTCACGCATACAAATGCACAGCCGATAAAGTAACTATTGGCGTTGGTCGCAATATAGACAAAGTAGGCGGTATCGGATTATCTGATGATGAGATTGATTACTTATTAAGCAATGATATT
>TARA_R110002072_G_scaffold86876_4_pt1 | contig 13610 bp, 12 predicted proteins | sample TARA_R110002072 | Tara Oceans TARA_R110002072 (sample SAMEA4397118) | marine metagenome | biome: Polar Biome; feature: [SRF] surface water layer (ENVO:00010504); material: water (ENVO:00002006), including particulate matter (ENVO:01000060) such as... | depth 5 m | reverse complement strand
AGCGAAATACCTCTATGGCTCTGCCTCGAGGATAGTTGGTTTCAAAAAGTTCTTTTATTTTTAAAACTCTAATTCAATAACAAAACTTAAACACAAAATTTTAATCACTTATAACTTATAACTAACTCCACTTTGAACCTCCTAAACCTCATCCGCTGGAAAAATTTATTGATGATTGCATTAATGCAATTACTCATTAAATACGCGCTTTTGGAACCCTTTGGAGTACAAACTACTTTGAATAGTTTTGGTATTACACTTTTAATTATTGCTACCATTTGTATAGCAGCTGCAGGAAATATTATTAACGATATATATGATGTTGAAACCGATTTAGTAAACAAACCAGATACCGTTGTTATCAACAAATCTATTTCAGAAAAAACAGCATACAACCTATTTATAATACTTAATTTGGTTGGGGTTGGTGTTGGTTTTTATTTATCTCATTTGGCTGGTAAAGCGCCTTTTTTCTCATTATTCGTTATAATTTCTATATTACTTTATGTGTATGCATCTTATATAAAGCGCACACTTTTAATTGGTAATATTGTTATTTCTATGCTGGTTGGGTTAAGCGTAATTATTGTTGGAATATTTGAATTAATTCCTGTCATGACACCAACAAACCAACAAACTCAAGTCCTTTTTTTTAAAGTAATTTTAGATTATGCTTTATTTGCATTCGCCATAAATTTATTAAGAGAAATAGCCAAAGACATTGAAGATATTGATGGCGACTACAAAGCTGGAATGAACACTTTACCTATTGTAATTGGACGAGAACGTGCTAAATATGTATTGACTGTTTTAAGTTTCTTTCCATTAGCAGGGATCATCGTTTATGTGATTTCAGATTTATACAAACACCCTATAGCTGTTGGCTATTTTTTACTATTTATTATTGGTCCGCTTATTTATGTAAGCATTAAAACCTTTAGCGCTTCAACAAAAAACGAGATGCATAACATTTGTAATATGTATAAATTAGTCATGCTTTTTGGGATGCTTTCCTTACTTTTATACAAGTACGTTATTCTTAGTTAATGCTAAACGAAAAACTTAAAAAACACCGAATCATTTTAGCTTCAGGATCTCCTAGAAGGCAAGCGTTTTTTAAAAATTTAGGACTTGATTTTGAAATTCAACTAAAGCCTGTTAAAGAAGAATACCCACCACGATTAACTCATTTTGAAATCAGTAATTATCTCGCTCAATTAAAAGCTTTACCATTTAAAAAAGAATTGCTGCCAAATGATATTTTAATTACTAGCGACACTATTGTTTGGAACGACAACACTGCTTTGGGGAAACCTCGCAATGAAAATGAAGCATTCAGTATTTTAAAATCATTGAGTAATAAAACGCACGAGGTAATTACTTCAGTTTGCTTTACCACGACTAACTTTGAAAAAACACTTTATAATATTACAAAAGTAACCTTCAAAGATTTGTCTGATGAAGAAATTAACTTCTACATAAAAACCCATAAACCTTTTGATAAAGCTGGAGCTTACGGAATTCAAGAATGGATTGGACAAATTGGTGTTACAAAAATTGAAGGTTCCTATTTTAACGTTATGGGTTTACCTGTTCATCTTGTTTACAAAACGTTAAATGCCATTGCAGAAACATCTTAGAATTGTAAATTTATACAATGGAAATACTCAAGAAATTAAAAACAGTCATAAAAGCTGAAATTCGATTTTGGCTATTAGTTGGTTTGGTATTATTAATTGCATCATGCCAAAACAAGTCGGCATCCAATGGTTTGGTTGTGCATTCTAATTCAGAAATCGTAGAACAAGAAGTAATAGTAAAACATGAAACATCTTCTGAATTCAAAAAATATTGGTATGCAGGAGAAGCTGAAATTTCGTCTTACAAATTAGAGCAAGCCCGTTATGGCGAAATGCGAGAAGGAACAGCTGTTCTAATATATGTTACTGAAGATTTTCTTCCGAATATTCAAGTAAAAGCAGATCATCAAAATGCTAAAAACATTCCTATTTTAAAACTGAATGCTACTAAAAAATTCAATACTGGTGTTTATCCATATTCCATAATGCAAAGTACGTTCTACCCTGTTTCAAATAATAACCACGCAATAAAAGTATCAAGTTCTATTCAAGAATGGTGCGGCCATGTATATGCGCAACTCAATAACAAAGCACAATTTGAAATCATGTCGTACTCTTATTTTGAAGGGGAAGCAGATCAAAATTTCAAACTTGATAAAGCCATTTTGGAAAATGAATTATGGACAAAACTTCGCATCAACCCAAATTCATTGCCAACAGGGAATTTAAAAATAATTCCGTCTTTTGAATTTACCAGACTTAAACATAAAACTATAAAAGTTTACGAAGCCTCAGCCACTTTAACAGAAAACATATATTCCATCAATTATCCAGAATTAAACAGAACATTAACTATATCATTCAACCCAGAATTTCCTTTTGATATTTTAAGTTGGGAAGAAACTTTTAAAAGTGGTTTTGGATCAAATGCTAAAGTTTTAACCACCAAAGCCACAAGATTGAAAACTATTAAATCTCCTTATTGGCAAAAGAACAGTAATAAAGATGAAATACTTAGACAAACACTTAAATTAGATTAAATTTGCCCTTTGTTTGCATGCATATTTGAATAAAATCATCCATAACATTATGTTTTTGAATGTCATTAAAAATTATCAAAGTGAGTTAATTATATCTGGCATTGTGCTTATTTCGTTACTATTAATTAGGTTTATTATTCATTTTACAATTACCAAGGTAGCACGAAATAATGGCATCAATGAAGCTAGAATTAGACTTATTAGAAGATACATAACAGTAACTTTATTTCTAATAGCCGTACTTATTGAGTCTTTTGTTTTCGGAACAGAATTCAAAGAAATGGCAGTTGTTTTTTCATCTATTTTCGCTGTAATAGGTATTGGATTATTTGCCGTTTGGTCTATTTTAAGTAATATAACCTCCGGAATCATTATGTTTTTCAATTTTCCTTATAAAGTTGGCGATAAAATTGCCATACACGATAAAGATTTTCCAATCACTGCAATTATTGAAGATATCCGTGCATTCCAATTGCATTTACGTATTGAAAATGGCGATTTAGTAACCTACCCCAACAACCTCATGCTACAAAAAGCTGTAACACTTGTTGAAAAAGATGCCATTGATGACATTGTTGAAGATGACGGTGCTGATACTGTATAAATATTCCATATATTTAAAGTGTAATTTTTAGTAATGCCAAGAAAAAGAGTATACCGGTCAAAAAAGAAACTAGGACAAATTCCTGGTAGTGTTATTTATACGGGAGAGCGTTCCAAAGAAAAGCTTTTTATAGACGTTTTTGATTATACCAAAGAGTTTTGCACTGAAAAAGAGTTACAAACTGTTCAAGAAAGTTTTAAATATAAAGATACCGATTCTGTAACCTGGATAAATCTAAATGGTTTAAACCACGTAACTCAAATTGAAGCACTAGGCATACATTACGATTTACACCCTTTAGTTTTAGAAGATATTGTAAACATTGCTCAACGTCCTAAAATTGATGAGCACGACGATTATCTTTTCGTCGTTCTAAAAATGTTGTATTATGATGCCAATGAGAAGATAGTTTCAGAACAAGTTAGTTTTGTTTTGGGTAAAAATTATGTGCTATCCTTTCAAGAATCAGAAGGCGATGTCTTTGATTCTGTTAGAAACCGTATACGTCAAGCAAAAGGACGTGTTCGCACCCTACAAACCGATTATTTACTTTATGTACTAATCGATGCTATAGTAGACCATTATTTTAGTGTCATAGAAATTTTAGGCGATAAAATTGAGGATTTCGAAACTGCCATATTTTCAGGTGATGTTGATGACGATATTAGTCAAAAAATTCAAAATTTAAAACGTGAAATCCTAAGAGTACGTCGCGCTATATTCCCGCTTCGCGAAGTTATAAGTCGTATTGAAAAAAACGAAAACAAACTTATTCTAAAAAAAACAATTACGTATTACAGAGATATTTACGACCATTTAATTCAAGTGTCAGAAAACATAGATATTTACCGCGAAATGATTTGGAGTTTAATGGATATGTACATGACAACCATTAGCAATAAAATGAATGAAGTCATGAAAGTGCTAACCATAATGGCTTCTATTTTTATTCCACTAACATTCATTGCAGGTATTTACGGTATGAATTTCGAGTACATCCCAGAGCTTCAATATAAATACTCTTACTTCATCCTTTGGGGGATTATGATTGTTTTGTTTATTGGTATGTTGTATTACTTCAGAAAGAAAAAGTGGCTGTAGATTTTAATATTGTCACTTCGAGTGTCCCGAATTTATTTCGGGATGTATCGAGAAGTTGGGCGTTACCACAAGGGTCGGGCTTTACGTTACAATCTTTTTAAAAAAGTCATTGCGAGGACGAAGGACGTGGCAATCTGTTAAACCCTATCTCCAAACCTAATTAATAGTTCATCAAGTTTTAAAAAGGATTTCCTCTGCAATCCCTAACGCAAATGGTAACTCTATTTCAACTATAGAAATGCAAATAGCAAGTCTAACTACAAATTTGACTTTATAAAAAAAATTAACTCACTTATCTCATTTTACGTCGAATATAAAACATTCAAACGTACCATATTCGCTTAGTTAGCAAAAATTAATAATATGAATCTAATCCAACCATATTATGAATTCATCTAAAGAAAATCAAATTAATCCCCCGCTACATATTATACCCAAGCGTTAAATAAAAACTAAAACCAGCATAATCGCTGGTTTCTTTTTTATATTTGATTTTAGCTAAACCAAAACCATGCAGAAACGCTTATTTTACTTATTTATAGGGCTTTTAACAATATCTATTTCACAAGCTCAAAAACCCAAAACACCTTCATCATCAGAGATCTACGAATCTATTCAAAAACTTAATTTTCTAGGTTCTGTTCTATATGTAGCAGCACATCCTGATGATGAAAATACCCGCTTAATAGCATACATGTCTAACCACGTTAAAGCAAGAACTGCATATTTATCGTTAACAAGAGGCGATGGCGGACAAAACCTAATCGGACCAGAAATTAGAGAACTTTTAGGGGTGATTAGAACACAAGAACTACTTGCTGCAAGACGTATCGATGGCGGCGAACAATTATTCACTAGAGCCAACGATTTTGGCTACTCAAAACACCCAGACGAAACTTTAAAAATATGGAATAAAGACCTAGTTTTAAGCGATGTTGTTCTAGCTATTAGAAAATTTAAACCAGATGTAATTATTAACAGGTTTGATCATAGAACACCAGGAAGCACGCACGGTCACCACACAAGTTCTGCCATGTTAAGTATGGAAGCTTTTGAACTCGCTAACGATAACTCCGCGTATCCAGCGCAACTAAAACAGACTGACCTGTGGCAACCGCAACGTTTATTTTATAACACAAGTTGGTGGCGATATGGTAGTAGAGAAAAATTTGATGACATTGACAAAAGCAATATGCTAAGTTTTGATATTGGCACATATTATCCGCTAAAAGGGATGAGCAATAACGAATTAGCGTCTTTAGCTAGTAGTCAACATTTATGTCAAGGGTATGGGAGATTATCTCAAAGAGGTTCACAACTGGAATATATTGAGTTTTTAAAAGGCGAACCACTTACTGATAATGCAACTATTTTTGCAGGTATAGATACTTCTTGGAATAGAGTAAAAGGAGGACAAGCTATCGGAGTCATATTAGATGACATTGAAAAGAACTTCAATTTTAGTAATCCTTCATCTCATGTCGCTCAATTAATTAAAGCCTATCAATTACTTCAAAATATTGAAGATAAACACTGGAAAAATCAAAAATCAAAAGCACTAAAGAACATCATCCAAATGTCTGCTGGTTTATATTTAGAGGCTTCTGCTGAATCTAATTGGGCAACTCAAGAAGAAAGTATAAACTTAGATATTGAGGTGCTCAATAGAAGCACACTTCCCATGACGCTGTTAAGCTTAAACAACGCGAATAATTTGAGGATTTCAAAAAATATTGATTTAAAAAACAATACAAGATTCACATTCAAAGAGGTATTAAAAGTTAGCGCCAATGAGCAACCAACTACACCCTATTGGTTGAATGAAAAAGGAACATTAGGCATGTATAAGGTAGAAGATTCAAACCTTATTGGATTACCAGAAACACCAAGAACGCATAACATTGATTTCAATATTTTAATCAATAATGTACCATTTACTTTTACCAAGGCTATTGTTCAAAGGTTTTCAAAACCAGACAAAGGCGAATTATACCGTCCGTTTGAAATCATACCTGAAGCTTCAGCAAAAATTACTGAAAAGGTTATCATTTTAGATAGTGATCAACAACGTGATATTACTGTGGTTGTAAAAGCTGGTAGAGATAATTTGGAGGGCGATGTTGAAGTATGCCACCCTAATGATTGGAGTGTTTTTCCTAAAAAACAAAAAGTTTCTATTGCACATAAAGGAGAAGAACAAACGCTTATTTTTACTGTTATTCCTCCTAAAGAGCAAAGTGATGGGTTTATTGGCCCTATCGTTCACATCGGTGATAAAGATTACACAAAGGAATTGATTGAAATAGACTATGAGCATATTCCTTTTCAAACCGTATCGCTACCAAGCGAGAGTAAAATTGTTCGTCTAAATATTAAAAAACGAGGTGAAAACATTGCCTATATTAAAGGTGCTGGTGATGTTGTTCCAGAGAGTTTAGAACAGATTGGTTATCATGTTCGAGTATTGACACCAGAAGATATTAACGCTGAAACTCTAAGTAAATTTGATGCTGTAGTTTTAGGTATCAGAGCTTACAACATTATTGAAGATTTAAATTTCAAACAACAGCATTTGTTTGATTTTGTTGCAGAAGGTGGCAATATGATTGTGCAATATAATACCAGCCGTCGTGTAAAAGTTGATGATATTGCACCTTATGATTTAAAACTTTCTCAGGATAGAGTCACTGACGAAAATGCTGAAGTTCGTTTTTTAAATCCGAATCATGAAGTCCTTAACTTCCCTAATAAAATTACTCAAAAAGATTTTGAAGGATGGACTCAAGAACGTGGTTTGTATTTTCCAGATAGTTGGGGGCCTGAGTTCACTCCAATTCTATCTATGAATGATAAAGGTGAAACTGCTAAAGATGGCAGCTTACTAGTGGCAAAACATGGAAAAGGGTATTACATTTATACAGGTTTAAGTTTTTTTAGGGAATTTCCTGCTGGCGTTTCTGGTGCCTATCGCCTGTTCGCCAACATGCTATCTTTAGGGAAAAGCGAATTGAAACAAGATTCAAAGCTAAACGATTAATTATGAACAAGGACAAACCACCAAAACAACCTTGGCTTAGGCTATACTCTATTGTTTTAATAGCTAATTTGATCTATATTATTCTCTTTTACCTAATTACAAAATCCTTTTAAAATGACACAAAATTTAGACTGGATTGATTGGGTTGTTTTAATTTCTACATTACTAGCAATTGTTGGTTATGGTACATGGAAAACAAAAAACAGTAGCAATAGTGTTCAAGATTATGTTCGAGGAGGAAACACCTCAAAATGGTGGACTATTGGCTTATCAGTAATGGCTACACAAGCCAGTGCCATAACATTTTTATCAACTACAGGGCAAGCATTTTCAGACGGTATGGGCTTTGTCCAATTTTATTTTGGTTTACCTATAGCAATGGTTATTATATGCTTAGTTTTTATTCCTTTATATCATCGCTTAAAAGTCTATACGGCTTATGAGTTTTTAGAGAACCGATTTGACTTGAAAACCCGAAGTTTAGCCGCTATTTTATTTTTAATTCAACGTGGACTATCAGCTGGAATAACCATATTTGCACCAGCCATCATCTTATCTGTAGTTTTAGGTTGGCCTATTATATACCTAAATATAACCATAGGTATATTAGTAATAATTTACACCGTATCTGGCGGAACTAAAGCGGTGACTGTAACCCAAAAGCAACAAATGTTGGTCATTTTTGCAGGGATGTTCACTGCATTATTTATCATTTTAGATTTAATCCCTGAGGACGTTTCATTTATAGAAGCTGTTGATATTGCTGGTGCAAGTGGCAGAATGGAAGTTCTTGATTTTTCTTTTGATTTAGAAAATAGATACACCGTTTGGTCAGGTTTAATTGGCGGAACTTTTCTAGCTTTAGCATATTTCGGAACCGATCAAAGTCAAGTTCAACGTTACTTATCAGGTAAATCCATGAAGGAAATGCAAATGGGTTTAATCTTCAATGGTATCCTAAAAGTGCCTATGCAATTCTTCATTTTGTTAGTTGGAATAATGGTTTTTGTGTTTTATCAATTTAATCAAGCGCCATTAAACTTTATAGATGCATCAACTGAATCCGTTTTAAAGTCTGAATATTCCCAACAATATGAAACACTTCAACAAAAACAAAATGTACTATTCCATAGAAAAAAAGAACTGAGTATTCAGTATTCTAAAAACAATGATGAGACTATAAAAACGAGTTTATTCCAATTGGATAGTATTGAGAAAACATACCGATTAGAATCAAAATATTTAATTAAAAAAGCTATTGATACCTCTTATGCATATAGCTATGATAAGCTCAGTACCGAATTATCAACTTTAAGTAAAACCGATGCTAATTATCAAATAAAGAAAACCGAATTAAATGATTTATATAAGGAATCTGCAAAGGATACAGCGACTAACGATAGAGATTATATGTTTATTTCGTTTATCCTTAAATATCTCCCTAAAGGCTTAATTGGGCTGCTTCTAGCGGTAATCCTTTCTGCAGCTATGTCGTCTACGGCATCGGAAATTAATGCTTTAGCAACCATAACATCTATTGATTTATATGGCAGAAATGTTAAAGATGAAAAAGATGAAAATCATATGGTTAAAATGACTAAAATTTTCACTTTAATCTGGGGTATAATTGCTATCATCATTGCTTGTTTTGCTAATCTTGCTGAAAATTTAATTCAACTTGTAAATATCATTGGCTCCATATTTTACGGAAACGTACTTGGTATTTTCTTATTAGCATTTTTCTTTAAATATGTTAAAGCGAATGCGGTTTTTGCGGCAGCGTTAATAACACAGTGCATTGTAATTATAGGTTGGTGGCTTGATTGGATGCCGTACTTATGGCTAAACCTTTTTGGTTGCGTTCTCGTTATTATTATTGCCTTTTTAATTCAACTTTTTAGTACAAATAAAAAAATAGATCATGCATAAAACCATCAATTGGGGAATTATTGGTTTGGGTAATATCGCTCATAAATTTGCAACAGATTTACTAACTGTAGAAGGTGCAAAATTATATGCCGTAGCATCAAGAAATCAAGAAAAAGCGGATGTATTTGCCGCAAAATATAATGCGATAAAAGCTTATGATAGTTATGAAGCTTTAGCAAAAAATAAAAATATTGATGCCGTGTACATTGCTACACCGCATGCGCTTCATAAAGAAAACACTTTATTATGCCTAGATAATGGTATTGCGGTACTTTGTGAAAAACCATTCGCTATGGATAGCAATGAAGTACTTGAAATGATTGCGAAAGCTAAAGAAAAAAACGTGCTACTCATGGAAGCGCTTTGGACCTACTTTCTACCTCATTACCAATACGTTTTAAAAGCCTTGGAAGGTAAAATCTATGGCGATGTTTTAAAATTAGAAGCCGATTTTGGGTTTTACCGTGCTTTTGATAATTCATCAAGGTTGTTCAATAAATCTTTAGGTGGTGGGAGTTTATTGGATATTGGCATCTACCCTATTTTTGCTGCATTATCTACATTAGGGATTCCTAAAAATATAGAAGCCAATGCAACTTATTATGAGAATGGTGCAGATTCATCTTGCGATATGGTTTTTGAATATGATAATAATGCAAAGGCTGTTTTAAAAAGCACTTTATTTGAAGATACGCCAACAGAAGCCATTTTTCATTGCGAAAGGGGCATCATAAAAATAAATTCTCAATTTCACGCACCTTCAACGGTTAACTTAATTCCTAATAAAGGCAATGCCGAAACTATAGATTTCAACTACAAAACGATTGGTTACAGTTACGAAGCCATTCATTTTAATGAATTACTTCGTCAAGGAAAAACCGAAAGTCATGTCATGTCTTTTGAGTTTAGTAAAGCTCTTATCAAAACTCTAGACGACGTTAAAAATCTCATCAATCTACATTATTAAATAATAAAAAGACTAGTTTTTATTACTTTATGTCGTTTTTATTTGTCTATATGTAAAGTTTGCTTTACTTTTGTTTTATTAATTATGTAAATAAATTTTAAAATCAAACAGATGAAAACAAATTATTTATTACCGCACACGTACAAAATCTGGGGTTGGATACTACTCATTCTTGGGATTTTTTCTGGAATATTTCTAATTATTATAGAATATGAAACGAATATACTTACCGTTCCTGTTATAGCTATTTATTCAGATCCATTTATTGGGGAAGCAGGTTTTTTTGAAATTATTGAGAATAGTATTTTAGATGAATTAGCTTCAATAGCCATTATAGTTGGAGGACTTATTGTTGGTTTTTCAAAAGAAAAAATTGAAGACGAGTTTATCTATAAGCTTAGAAAAGATTCTTTGGTTTGGGCAATCATTTTCAATTACTTTGTTCTAATATTAACGATTGTATTTATATACGATCTAACATTTTTCCATGTGTTAGTTTACAATATGTTTACACCGTTATTATTCTTTATAATTCGCTTTAATTTTTTAAAATTAAAATCTAGAAGTCATGAAGAATAGTATAAAAGTACAGCGCGCTATTCATGACATGACCCAAGCGGATTTAGCCGAAAAAATAGGTGTGAGCAGGCAAACCATAAACGCTATGGAAAAAAACAAATATGTACCATCAACGGTGCTTTCACTTAAAATCGCCAAACTCTTTAAAAAACCTGTTGAAGATATTTTTTTTCTGGAGGACAATGACTAATAGCATAGAACTTCCGTTCGCAAACAAGTGCGTTAACGATTGAAGCCCTTCGACTGAACTCAGGATAAACTTCATCCTTTTTTGCCATTAAAAGCAAAAAAGATATAGCGGAAAGCGTGACCTCCCGTCCCGATAGTTATCGGGAGTGGTAACGCCCAAAAACAAAAAAACGTAACCCATCTTTCAGGCTACGTTTTTTACTTTCATTCTTATTTGATTGACTACAATATATCTCCATTGGAATTCACTTTAATCTTCTTCTTTAGTTTACCTTTTCCAATTTTAACCAGATACATTTTTTTTACTTTTTTATTAGTATTGTAGTACACATAATAATCTACATTTAACAATACCCATTCAGAATACGTTTTAAAAACAGTATCCCTTACAGCATCTGGAAGCTTAACACTGGCATACTTTTCAATGGTATTTATAATTTTCCCTGTACGGTCATAACTCACGGCAATAGACACTTTATTCGTTTTAAAGATTGTTTTAAAAGGTTTGGATTCGCCTTTATATTTAGAATCAGATATAATATTAAATTGTGATACTTGTTTTTCTAGAGTGCTTATGTGTATAGCCATTGAGTTATCTAATACGTTGTCGAGATACTCTTTATTCAATGTTATTGGTGATGATTTTGCAGTACTAACAGACATATTATCTGCATTAAGTGCCATGCGTTCGGTGTTTACGTTCTGTGAAAATCCAAAGTTGGTGATTACAGATACTGCGAATAAAAATAGTAATGTTTTCATAATTCTATATGTTTAAAGATTAATAAATAATGTTTAAACAAATATGAAACAATAGAGCACACAGCACTTAACAGCTATGTTGCAAGTAATTTAAAGTTTTATTTAAAGGCTAAAGAACATAATTTGAAGTGTTTAAATTATGTTGAAAAAAGTAGTTTTATTTAGTATTGGCTAATCTTTAAATGTTGCAGGTTGACTATAATCACCCAAATCGAGTTTTTTAAGTAGTGCTAAAAATTCAGTTTTCGTACGCATACCTTTAAAAAAGTGGTCGTACTTTATTTTAAATAATTCAGAGTTATTTCTGCTATATGCTATTTCCAACCATTCCATGGCTTTATCATGCTCGCCAAGAAAAGCAAATTTCTCGGCTATCCAATATGCACTATGGTAAACATTAGCTTCTCCAGCATGATTAATATCCATATCGTTAAGCCATTTAAAAACGCCTTTAATACCCGAGGTTCCATAAACTTCTAGCATGGGTTTAAGATTTGCCTTACCAGCGAAATTTAAACTCCACCCCCTTTTTAGTTCTTCAATAGCCAAATCGTCCCTTCCCTGTTCTACGTAAGCTAAAAAAATCACCCAAGATGCCCATAAATCCTTTTTATCAATTTCTTTAGCCTTATTCGCTTCTTTTAATGCCAACTCATAGTCTCCCATCATTATATAACCTTCGGCAATGGTAATATAAGGATAAATAAATACAGGATCTATCTGTATAGCTTTATTTGCATACGACATACCTTTATTAAAATCGCCCTTTACATACATTAAATAGCGTCCATAAAACAAATTGGCAAAAGCATTTTTTGGATCTTTTTCTAGAGCCATTTTAAATTCCCTTTCAGCTTCAGCCCAGTTTCTTTCATATTCACCTTTAATGACGCCTAAAACCCGATGTGTTTCTGATAAATCACTACCTAATGCTATGGCTTTTAGAGCATATTCTTTAGCTTTTAAATAATCTTCCTCCGAAGTCCTAGGCCAATTTCTAAACATAAAAGCCTCTGCAAGTCCAGAATATGCTAACGCAAATTCTGGGTCATGCACAATACTTTCCTTAAAGTATTTTTCTGCAATATCAAGATTTTCCGTGTCAAAATTGTACAAAAAATGCTTCCCTTTAAGGTATAGATTATAGGCATCTAGATTTTTAGTGGGTATTTTTCCAATTTGTTCAAGTTCATCAGGAGATAGCACAAGGTTTAATTCCTTAGCAATATCAATTGAAATCTCTTTTTCTAAATTGAAAATATCTTGAAATTCACGATTAAAATCCTTTGACCATAAATGGGTGTCACTTTTAGCATTGATAAGATGAACAATGATTTTTATTCTGTCTTCATGTTTTTGAACACTTCCATTCACCAAATAATCTACGCCCAAGGCATCGCCAATTTCCAATCCAGATAAGTTTGTACCGTCATACCTATCGGAAGACTGCCTTTATTTCACTGAAATACTTTTGATTTTAGATAACTGATTGATGATATCGTCTCGCATACCATCAGCGAAATATTGGTTGGTATTATCATCACTCAAATTCTTAAAAGGTAATACAGCAATGGACTTACTAAGCGTTTCTACGGCTTCTGAACTTGTTAAATCTCCTTCTTTAGAATTATTATATATAAAATAAAAAACCGCTATAATAAACAAACCTCCAAAAACAGCGATTATGGTATTTTTACGACTAAACGGATTACGGTTTTCAGCGTTTGAATCTTTTCTTATATGCAGAGGTTCTTTTAATTCAGATGATTTCTCTATACTATCACTGGAAATCTCTGAATTTCTATATTTTACTTCCCCTGGT
>TARA_R110002072_G_scaffold49277_33_pt1 | contig 13620 bp, 10 predicted proteins | sample TARA_R110002072 | Tara Oceans TARA_R110002072 (sample SAMEA4397118) | marine metagenome | biome: Polar Biome; feature: [SRF] surface water layer (ENVO:00010504); material: water (ENVO:00002006), including particulate matter (ENVO:01000060) such as... | depth 5 m | reverse complement strand
CCCTGGAGGTTACCAATCCCGCCACCGGCGAACCGCTGGGAACGATCCCCAACATGGGCGCGGACGAGACCCGTCGCGCCATCGAGGCGGCCAACCGGGCCATGCCGGCCTGGGCCGCCAAAACCGCCAAGGAGCGGGCGAATATCCTGCGCCGTTGGTTTGATCTGATGCTGGAAAACGCCGACGACTTGGCGTTGCTCATGACCTTGGAGCAGGGCAAGCCGCTGGCCGAGTCCCAGGGCGAGGTGGTTTACGGCGCCTCGTTCATCGAGTGGTTCGCTGAAGAGGCCAAGCGGATCTATGGCGAGACCATCCCCCAGCACCAGCCCGACAAGCGCATTGTGGTGATCAAGCAGCCGATCGGCGTGGTCGGCGCCATCACGCCGTGGAATTTCCCCAACGCGATGATCACCCGCAAGGCGGCGCCCGCCTTGGCGGCCGGCTGCCCGATCGTCATCAAACCGGCGACGCAAACGCCCTATTCGGCGTTGGCCATGGCGGTTCTGGCGGAGCGGGCGGGCCTGCCCGCCGGGCTGTTTTCCATCGTGACCGGCAACGCCCGGGCCATTGGCGGCGAATTGACCGGCAATCCGATCGTGCGCAAGATTACCTTCACCGGCTCCACCGAGGTCGGCAAGCTGCTGATCAAGCAGTCGGCCGAGACGGTGAAGAAAGTCTCGATGGAACTGGGCGGCAATGCCCCCTTCCTGGTGTTCGATGACGCCGATCTGGACGCGGCGGTCGAGGGCGCCATGATGAGCAAGTTCCGCAACACCGGTCAAACCTGCGTCTGCGCCAACCGTATTTTGGTGCAGGATGGGGTTTACGACGCCTTTGCGCAGAAGCTGGCTGTCAGGGTGCGCGAACTGCAGGTCGGCGATGGCCGTGAGTCGGGAATGACCCAGGGGCCGCTGATCGATCAAGCCGCGTTGGAAAAGGTTGAGGAGCATGTGGCCGATGCGCTGGCCAAGGGCGCGACGGTGGTAACCGGCGGCCGACGGCACGCCAAAGGCGGCACCTTCTATGAGCCCACGCTGCTAACCGAGGTCACCACGCAGATGAAGATTACCCGCGAGGAGACTTTTGGCCCGGTCGCGCCGCTGTTCCGCTTTAGCAGCGAAGCCGAAGGCATTGCCATGGCCAACGACACGGAGTTTGGCCTGGCGGCCTATTTCTACGCCCGCGACATCGGCCGGGTGTGGCGCGTCGGCGAGGGTCTGGAAACCGGCATCGTGGGGATCAACACCGGGATCATCTCGACGGAAGTCGCGCCCTTCGGCGGCGTCAAGGAATCGGGGCTGGGCCGGGAAGGGTCGCGCCACGGCATCGAAGACTATCTGGAGATTAAGTACCTCTGCATGGGCGGGGTGTAACGCCGTCCGCCACGCCGCGCCGCGCCATGCCACGCCTGCGGGTCTGGCACAGTCTGATCCGAACGAAGCGCTTCACCGGTTGATGCGCTTTGTTCGGACGTCGCTTGCGGGCGGTGGCCGACCGCCACCGCCTTGGCGCGTCCTCAACTTGCTTGCTCCAGCGCGACAAAGGTTTCGTTGTAACAGGCTCCGGCTTCGATATCGGTGCGCAGATCCGAGGGGATCAAGGCGTTGACCGTTTGGCCGGTCTTGCTGCTGGCCAGCCAGGCGCCTTTGGGGGAATAGAGCACGCCCGGGCGCACCGCCGCGGTGATCACGGCGCGCAGGGTGACGGCCCCCCGACGGTTCCAGACCCGAAGTCTGTCGCCCGCCCGGATGCCGCGCGCGGTGGCGTCGCCGGGGTTGATTTCGACGATTTCGCTGTCGGCCGAGTCCGGCCCCCCGCCAAAGGTGGCGTTGGTGCGCTTGGACGAGGATGGCGAGATGAGGGTGAAGGGCAAGTCGGCGGTGGCGGGGCTGTGGCGCGGCAGGCCGAAACCGAAACGATCTTCCAGGTCCTGGCAGAACAGTTCGATCTTGCCGGAGCGGGTGGCGGGCGCCAGGGTCTTGCACAGAATCAGCGCGTCGCCGGCGTCACCGGCCATGGACAGCGCGCGATCCAGCGGTATTTCGTGGGGCTTGAGGCCTTCGAGACGGGGATCCTGGTGATCCAGCGCCTGATCGATCAAGGCGCTGTCGCTATCCTGGAACAGGGATTCGGTAAAGCCGAAGCGGGCGGCCAGGCGGCGGAAAATTTCCGTGTTGGGCAGTGAATTTCCGACGCAGGGGATCACCGCGTCGGCCCGCTGCAGATGGCTATGGCCGTAAGCGCCGTAAAGATCGGCATATTCGAAGTGACTGGCGGCCGGCAAGATCACGTCCGCGTAGGCCATGGAATCGGTCATCACCACATCACAGCCGACAATGAAAAGGTCGTCGCGGCACAGGGCCCGCTTCAAGCGGTTTTGGTCGGGATGGGTGCAGATCGGATTATGGTTGTAGATCATGGTCGCGGCGATCGGCGGGGCCAGGGTCTTGTCCAGCAGCAGCCGGCCCACGTCGACAATGTTGACGGTGCGCGTCCCCTTGGGAATCAGATCGGGGCGCTGCAGGCGCGCGGTGGTCCAGGGAAAGGCCAGGCCCGGCTTGGCGATCACGCCCGCCCCCAGGCGGCCATGGTTGCCGGTCAGGGCTTGCAGGGCCATGGCGGCGCGCAGGCCGGAGCCGCCGCTCTTGCCGCGTTCCATGCCGTTGCCGATGGACAGGGCGACGCTGTTGGCGGTCCTGTAGCAGGCCACCAGGGCGTGAAACACCGCCGGATCCAGCCCGCAGATCTCGGCCACCTCGCGCGCGCCATAGCGCCGGGCCGGGGCCATGTAGCTTTCCAGGCCGGTGACCCAGCGCGCCAGGAAGCGATGATCGAAGGCGTCCTGGCGCTCCATTTCCGCCGCCAGGGCCAAGCCCAGCACCACGTCGCTGCCTGGCTTGGGCTGGAGGTGAAGGTCGGCCTGGGCGGCGATTTTTGTCCGTTTCGGATCGATCACCACCAGCTTGGCCCCCTTGGCGCGGGCGGCCTTGATGACCCGCGCCAGATGCAGGTTGGAAACGGTGACATTGTTGCCCCAAACCACAATCAGGTCGGCGTGAACCGCCTGCTCTGGCGCCATGCCAGGGGCCGATCCATAGAGACTGTTGTAGGCTGAACTCCGCACGCCGCCGCACAGCGGGCCGCGATCCAGCAGGGTGGCGCCCAGCTTGTAGAAAAAGCGCCGGTCCATCGACCCGCCGGCCAGCTGCCCGTGGGGGCCGGCGTAGTTGAAGGGTAAAATCGACTGCGGCCCATGGTCGGCGATGGCTTGGGTGAAGCCGTCATAGACCCGGTCCAGGGCTTCCTGCCAATCGATCTCACGATAGCTGCCGCTGCCGCTGCCGCGCGGCCCGGTTCGCGCCAGCGGCTGGCGCAGCCGCCTGGCGCCATGAACAAAGTCGGGATAGCTGTTGGAAACCTTGTGGCAGATCACCCCGGCGGTATAGGGATTTGCCGTCGATCCGCGCACCTTCACCAGCTTGCCGCCCGCCGTGGTCACCGACAGACTGCAGGTGTCGGGACAGTCGAGCGGACAGACCGAGGGATGGACCTCCGGCGCGGCGGCGCGGTGTTCAGCGCGCTGGCGATCGAGCCCGGGACGCGCCGCTGGGCTGGCGCTCGGGCCGGAAGTCGGGGGGGATGACGCGGGCGCGGACATGGAAAGCCTTTCTTGACAAGCCGGCGGCCCGGTGGCCGCCCAAGGGTGCTTGCGTCAGGAAAGCGCAAAGACCGCCCCGGGCCTATGACCAATCGCGCCGGTCGGCCGGGGCCAATTGACAACTTTTTTGTCCGCGCGGCGCGCTCTGTCGCCCGGCCCGAAGAATTGGCAACAATCACGCAACTGTTATCTTTATTTTGTCACCAATGTCATGAATGCGGGGCGCGCGCCCATGGCTTCACAGCAGCGCGGCGCCCGCCTACATAAAGCAGCAGGACGCGTCTCGGCGCGGCTTGCCGACAAGGGACCGATTCTTCTAGAGTGCGATCGACTGAGACGGAAGTGCGTCGACCGCGTCGACTCTGTAGTGATTTACCCTCCAATACTTGATGGGCGTCGGATCCGACCCAGCGCGAACCCGGCCGGTTCGGCAGCCGGCGACAGACCAACCGTAACCCAGAAGGCGGTCGCCGTCGCGTCGGCGCGGCCCGCTTGAAAGGAATGAAGATAATGAGTGCGTTTGACTATGACCTTTTTGTCATCGGTGCGGGGTCCGGCGGGGTGCGCGCGGCCCGCTTTGCCGCCGGCCAGGGGGCCAAGGTGGCGGTGGCCGAGGAGCGGCACTTGGGCGGCACCTGCGTCAACATCGGTTGCGTGCCGAAAAAGCTCATGGTCTACGCCAGTCACTACGCAAGCGACTTCAAGGATTCCGCCGGCTTTGGCTGGCGGGTCGGCCAGCGGGACTTCGACTGGAAGACGCTGATCGACAACAAGACCGCCGAGATCGAACGTCTGAACGGCATTTACGGCGATCTGCTGGATGGCTCGGGCGTCACGCTGTTCGAGGCCCGTGCGAAGATCACCGGGCCCCATTCGCTGTCGGTCGCCGGACAGGAAATCACCGCCCGTTACATCCTGGTGGCGGTGGGCAACCGGCCCATTCGCGGCAGCGAACCCGGTCAGGAACTGGGCATCGTCTCCGATGATGTGTTCTATCTGGACAAGCAGCCCGAGCGGCTGATCGTTGTCGGCGGCGGCTATATCGCGGTTGAATTCGCCGGGATCTTCAACGGCTTGGGCAGCCAGACCATCCAGCTCTACCGCGGCGATCTTTTCCTGCGCGGTTTCGATCACGACCTGCGCGGCTTCCTGGCCGAGGAGATGGTGAAGAAGGGCGTTGATCTGCGTTTCAAGACCCTTGTGAAGAAAATCGAAAAAAGCGCTGGCGGCTTGGCGGCCACCCTGTCCGACGGGACCGTGGAGGAGGTTGACCAGGTGCTTTATGCCATTGGTCGGACCCCCAACACCGACGGCTTGGGACTGGAAACCGCCGGTGTGGAAACCAATGGCCTGGGCGCGATCAAGGTGGACGACTACTATTGCACCTCGGCGCCGTCGATTTACGCGCTGGGGGACGTGACCGACCGGATGCAGTTGACCCCGGTCGCCCTGGCGGAGGCCATGGCCGTGGTGAAGACCCTGTTCGGCGGCACGCCCAGCAAGCTGGATTACGACAACATCCCCACCGCCGTGTTCAGCCAGCCGCCGCTGGCCACAGTCGGCCTGTCCGAGGAGGAGGCGCGCAAACGCCACGGCCAGGTCGATGTCTACCGCGCGCATTTCCGGCCGATGAAGCACACCCTGTCGGGCAGCGATGAAAAGATGATGATGAAGCTGATCGTCGATCGCGCCAGCCAAAAGGTGCTGGGGGCGCATATGGGCGGCGATGACGCCGGTGAGATTATCCAAGGCGTGGCGATCGCCATCAAGGCGGGGGCGACGAAGGCCGATTTTGACGCCACCCTTGGCATTCATCCCACCGCGGCGGAAGAGTTCGTGACCATGCGCGCGCCGCTGGCCGATCCGAAGGAACAGGTGGCGGCGGATTAGGCGACAAGGCCGGACGCGCAACTTTGTCCGGCGACAACCCAAGCGCGGACTACTCCGTCACCACCAGCCGGTAGTCGGGGGTGGTGTTGAGCGGACAGGAATAGAGATACTCGCCCGGCGTCAGGGTGATGGCGTATTCCTGGGTTTGGCCGATAAACAGACCACCGCCCGATACGCTGGTTTTGGTCAAGCGGTCCAGCGGATTGCGCCAATCATAGTCCGCCTCGCGCAGCCAAAAGCCCAGTTCATAGGGCACGTTTTTGTTGGTCACCTTGAACAGGTACTCCCCCGCCTTGAGGGTCAGCACCTCGGCCTTGGCCAGCCGTTCCGCGCCGGTCTTGGCGTTGATGGCGTCGCAATCGGCCTTCTTGCTGGAGGTGAAGCCGTGGTCGACACCGTTTTCGGCTTCGATAAACTCGCAAGGAACCTGGGTTAGGGTGATTACCTGGGGCGCCGCGACGGCCGCGCCGCTCAGGCTCAGGCCGGCGGCGAGAAGCACGCCGAAAGTTAGGGAAACTGCTGCGCGAGTCAGGGGCTTGCTGGCCATCGTTACCTCGTTGCGGTTTTTGCCGTTGTTTGCTTGGTCATCCGGTGGGGCGTCGGTCGAGATCGGGTCGCTGTTGCCTGAAGATATGCCTTTTTGTCACCGCATGAATTCAAACCGCAATCAAGAGAGCGTGACTGGCGGCGCGGCGCGGCGCGGATCGGCCGGCGGGCGAAGCGTGATTATTGCCGGGGCTTGGGCGTTCCTGGCGCTGCTGGCTCAGGGCTTTTTCCGACAAAAGACCGTGTTTCGGCTGGATTTGACACCACCTTATGGCTACAACCGAATTTGCCTGTCTGTCGGCGGCGCGGCTCCAGGGAATTCACGTCCCCTGGCCGGGCGGTATTTGGCCGGTAGAATGACCACCCTTTGTTAGGATAGCTGAGTAAGGTGATGACCTCCAATTGGACTCCGCAAAACTGGCGTAGCAAGCCGGTCCTCCAAATGCCTGTCTATCAGGATCAGGAGAAACTGAAGGCTATAGAAGCGAGTTTGAAGGAGTTTCCGCCGCTGGTTTTTGCCGGCGAAGCGCGGCGTTTGCGCGCGTCTCTTGGCCAGGTGGCGGACGGAAAAGCCTTCCTGCTGCAAGGCGGCGACTGCGCAGAATCCTTTGCCGAGTTCCATCCCAACAACATCCGCGACACCTTTAAGGTAATGTTGCAGATGGCTGTCGCCCTGACCTATGGCGCGGCGCTGCCGATCGTCAAGGTGGGCCGCATGGCCGGTCAGTTCGCCAAGCCGCGCTCCGCTCCCACCGAGACGGTGAACGGTGTCGAGCTGCCGAGCTACCGTGGCGACATCATCAATGGCATCGAGTTCACCGACGCCGCGCGTCAGCCGGATCCCGACCGCCTGAGCCGCGCCTACAACCAGTCGGCGGCAACCTTGAATCTGCTGCGCGCCTTCGCGCAAGGCGGCTTCGCCGATCTGCACAAGGTCCACCGCTGGAACCTGGAGTTCGTCAGCGGCTCGGCCCAGGGCGAACGCTATGAGGAGCTGGCCGGTCGTATTGACGAGGCCTTGGCTTTCATGGAGGCCTGCGGCGTCACGCCTGATACGGTCAACGCGCTGCGCGAGACGGATTTCTACACCAGCCATGAAGCGCTGCTGCTGAACTATGAAGAGGCCCTGACCCGCGTCGACAGCCTGACCGGCAAGTGGTACGCGCTGTCCGCGCATATGCTGTGGATCGGCGACCGGACCCGGCAGCTCGATCATGCGCATGTGGATTTCCTGGCCGGCGTTCACAATCCTATCGGTATGAAATGCGGTCTCTCGCTGGAGCCCGACGACTTGATTCGCTTGATCGACAAGCTCAACCCGCACAACGAACCAGGGCGGCTGACGCTGATCAGCCGGATGGGCGCGGGCAAGGTCGGCGAGGGCCTGCCGAGATTGCTGCGTCGGGTGACGGCGGAAGGCCGCAACGTGGTCTGGTCCTGCGATCCCATGCACGGCAATACCGTAAAGTCATCGACCGGCTACAAGACCCGTCCCTTTGATCGGGTGTTGCAGGAGGTGCGCGAATTCTTTCAGGTTCACCGCGCCGAGGGCACCTACGCGGGCGGCGTTCACTTCGAAATGACGGGCCAGGATGTCACCGAATGCACCGGTGGCGCCCAGGCTATCAACGAAGGCATGCTGGGCGACCGCTATCACACCTATTGCGACCCGCGCCTGAATGCCAGCCAGGCACTGGAACTGGCTTTTCTGATCGCCGAGGAATTGAAGACCGAGCGGCTGAACGGGCGGCAACTTGGCGCCGCAGTTGGCGCGTGAGCCGTCGCGGCGGCGTCGGCGGCGCGACCTGAGACACTTTGCGCCTTGGCAAGGCTGTTCGCCGCTGTTGGGGTGTGGTTCGACTGTTTGTCTGGAATATCCCATCTGGATGATTTGACGGGCGGCGGAAAGAGCACCGGGGCCGTTTGGTTGGCGCCCGCTGGTGGGGTGACGGGCTAAAAAGGAAGTCAGATGTCCAAGAAGGGCGGGCTGTCGCAGCAGGCGCGGCCGTTGCAATCGACCGGGCGGCGAAATCCCGAGGCGCAAGGGCCGATGTGCGGTCCCCAGGCGGACCTTGAGATCTCCCGCTGGACCGACGCTTACTTCAAGCGAACCAAGGCGACGGTTGCGAGATTCGGCGACGCCAAGGTCACCTATGCCGTTTTTATGCGCCGACCGGTGATTTCGGCGCCGCGGCTGGCGCTTGAGTGGTTGAACAGGGTGGCCGCCGACCGGGGCATCGAGGTGGACGTCGATCTGCGTTACCCGGAAGGCAAGTGGGTCGGCGCGGGGCAGCCGATCTTCTATATGACCGGGTCACTTTATCACCTGGTGGATCTGGAAACGCTGCTGCTGCAGAAGCTGGGGCCGGCCTGCGTGGCGGCTTACAATGCCTTTTCCATGTGCGCCGATCTGCCCAACGTCGCCTTTCTTGCCATGGATGCCCGCCATTGCGCCGGCACGGAAATGGCGGAGTTGATGGCCTATGCCGCCGCCGTGGGGTCGGCGCGCGCGCAACGCAAGGTGGGATCGCTGGGTTTTATCGGCAACGCCACCGACGCCACGGCGCACTTCTTCGGCCTGACCGAAGGCAAGGGCACCATGCCCCATGCCTTGATCGGCTATGCGGGCTCCACCGTTCGGGCGGCGGAAATGTACAATGAGGTTTTTCCCGACGAGCCGATGACCGTGCTGGTGGACTATTTCGCCCAGGAAGTGACCGACGCCCTGGCGGTCTGCCAGCGCTTTCCCGAGCGCGCCGCCGAGGGGCGTCTGTCGGTGCGTATCGATGTGGCCGGGAGCCGCTATCTGGAACAGCTCGGGCCGTCGGAATCCTACAAGGTGCTGGAGCAGCAGGCCGCCAACGCGATCCACGGGTACCGCACGGAAGAGGAACTGCGCTATCTGGTGGGCAGTGGGGTCTCGGCCGCCGCCATTTGGCATCTGCGCCGCCGTCTCGACGAAGCCGGATTTGACAAGGTGAAGATTGTCGCCTCCTCGGGCTTTGGCCCGAAAAAGTGCAAGGCGATGAAGGAGGCGCAGGTGCCGGTCGACGTGATCGGCACCGGAAGTTACCTGCCGGTGCGCTGGACGGAAACCTACGCCACCGCCGACATTGTCGAATATGACGGCGAACCCCGGGTCAAGGTGGGGCGCGAGTTCCTGCTGCGGACCTGAGGCGCGCCCGCCGGATGATCGCTTCTCGCCAAGATCAAGATGATGAAAGAAAACAATGGACGTTAAAGACAGCAACGGCAACGCCCTGGCCGACGGCGACAGTGTTCAGGTCATTAAGGATCTGAAGATCAAGGGCATGTCCAAGACCCTCAAGCGCGGCACGGCGGTGAAAAGCGTCGCGCTGACCGCCAACCCGGCGGAAGTGGAGTGCCGCATCGGCAAATCCACCATCGTGCTGAAAACCTGCTTTTTGAAGAAGGTCTAGGGTTGGCTCGACTGAAGCCCTTCCGACACATCACAGCTAGCCTTTGGGAGCTCTGGCGGGCTTGAAATTAGCCAGGCTCGCGTAAGAGGAAAGCCGCTTGTCGCTCGACAGTATTCTCGCCTTGGTTGGCTTTGCTTTCGTCATGTCGATTTCACCCGGCCCGGGCAATTTTCTACTCTTGGCCTCGGGGGTCAATTTCGGGTTCCTGAGGTCCTTGCCGCTGGTGCTGGGTATCAGCTTCGGCTTTCTTTCCATGGTCATGGCGGTGGGGCTCGGTCTGGGCCCGGTGCTGCAATCCTCGCCCTTGCTTTACAGCGCGCTGAAGCTGATCAGCGTGGGCTACGTTGTCTGGTTGGCGTGGAAGATCGGCCGCAGCCGCGGCATGGGCCGCGCGGAGGACAGCCGGCTGGACAAGCCGATAACATTCCTGCAGGCGGCGCTGCTTCAGTTGGTCAATCCCAAGGCGTGGGCCGTCGCCCTGATCGTCACGGTGTCCTATGGCGATCCCCAGAGCTATCTTTCCAGTTTGCTGTTGATGATCCTGATCTTTGCCCTGGTGAACCTGCCGTCGATCAGCGTCTGGGCGCTGACCGGCGTGGCCCTGCGACGGGTGCTGGGCCGGGGCAGGCGGGTGGCTGTCTTCAATTTGATCATGGCGCTGCTGTTGGTGGGAACCATGGTCCCCGTGCTGTTCAGTACGCTGGATTAGCAGTCGGCGCGACGGTTCAGGACTGCGACTCCTCGAACCGGTCGGTGGCCAGCGCGGGCTGGCGCGACAGGGCGGCGATTTCCTGACGCAGGTCGGCGGTCATCTCGATGTCAACGGCGGCCAGCGAAGGCTGTAACTGGGCGACCGAGCGCGCCCCGATGATTGGGCAGGTCACGGCGCGATGGCCGGCCACCCAGGCCACCGCCAAGCTGACCGGGTGATGGCCCCGATCAGCGGCCAGGGCGGTGAACGCGCCAGCGGTCTCAAAAACCCACGCCTCGCTGTAGCGGCTGTTGTACATGGCGTTGTCCTGGATGCGTCCGCTTTCGGGCCGTTGGCCGCCGGGCCCGTATTTGCCGCTCAGCAGGCCGCCGCCGACCGGCGAATAGGTGATGACGCCCAGGTTCTCGGCTTCGGCCAGCGGCAGGATCTCGACCTCGGCCTGGCGCTTCACCAGGGAGTACATCGGTTGAATGACATCGAAAGCCGCCCAGCCTTTGCGCGCGGAAATGCCCAGCGAGGTCGCCAGTTGCCAGGCGGCGAAATTGCTGGCGCCGCTGTAGAGCACCTTGCCCTCGCGGATCAGATCTTCCAGGGCGCGCAGGCTTTCTTCAATCGGGGTGAGCGGATCCCACTGGTGCAGAAACAGCAGATCCAGCCGGTCGGTCTTCAGGCGTTTGAGGCTAGCTTCGACCGCCCGCTTGATGTGGCGGCGGTTGTTGCCCCGGTCGTTGATGTCGTCGCTGGTGGGGTTGAAGCATTTCGAGGTGAGGATCAACTGGTCGCGCTCATGGGCCGCCAGATCGCCGAGTATCTCCTCGGCCAGTCCGTCGCTGTAGGCATCGGCGCAATCAAAGAAATTGATCCCCGCCTCGCGGCAGGCTTTGTAGAGCCGGGCCGACTCGGCCTTGTCGGCGTCGCCGCCAAAGGACATGGTGCCGAAGCAGAGCTGTGACACCCGGACGCCGGTTTTTCCCAGCAGTTTCCTGTTCATATCTTGGTTCCCCCAATAAGCCTGTCGCAGTAACGTATAGCAGTGACGCGTCGCGGTAACGGGCAAGAGCCGTCCGGCACGCTGCTGCGGCGTCGTCGCCAGGAAAGTCTGGCCACGGGAACGCCGCAAGATGCGCCAGGAGCGCCGGTTGCCGAGTGTCGGTTGTGATGGGCCTTAATCCAAAAAAAGCGCGCCGCCGGGAAGTTTAGAGCAACATTCGCTCAAAGAGAATCACCAAGTGAGCGATTCGTTCGGATTAAGGTGGCGCGCCGTCAGGGCGCGCCCTATCCCAGCCAGCGCAATTTCGGGCGACGCTTGCGGATCGCCAGCCAGACCCAGGCTTCAATCACCGACAGCGGCAGCGGGCCCAGGGCCTGCGCGTCGCTGCCCAGGACCGGGTTGTCGCTTTGCAGCCAGACCCTGTTGGCGGCCGGATCCAGCTTCGTCACCCGCTTGACGATCAATCCCAGGTCCGGATGGTTGGCGGTGACGATCTTGCCGGGCCTTAAATCGCGGCTGCGCCCGCGCAGCGGCAAGACCAGCAGGTAGTCCCCGTCGTCGAGCAGCGGGGCCATGGAGTGGCCGGTGACTTTGATGAGACGAAGCATGGGGGTACCCTATCTGGTCGGGCCGCAAAAACACAAAGACCGTTGGGGCGTCCCAACGGCCTTTGCCTGTTTCTCTCGCGCCCACGCGGCGCGGTTTTAGAGTCTTCGAACGCTCCCGCGACCGACGCCCCCGTCGTGGGGCAAGGCCATCGCCGGTCGGTTAGAGATCGGGATAAACGACTTCCAGCGCCGGTGGGTAGGGGCTGACGGCGCGCTTGGTTTTCACGTTCTTGGTGGCCCAGAACATCTCCACGAACTGGTTAACCAGATTAACCAGTTCAACGCCGTCGTTGCGGTCGGTGCCGACCTTGCATTTGGAAGCCTGCAGCATGATCGAATGGACCAGCTCGCTGGCGTTGGGGAACTGCTCGAACTGCGGCGCTTTGAAGTAGTCGCCCCAGATCACCACGGTCTGGTGTTTGACCGCGGCGGCGTGCTCTTCCTTCTGGGCAACCGCGCGTGACAGCGTGTTGACGGTGGCAAGGTCCATCGGACGGTCGGCCAGCTCGGCCATGATGTCGAGCATCCGCACCACGGTCAGGGCGGGCACGATGATCATCGACGGATCGTAAATCTTGCAAGGCACATCGCAGTGCGCGGCGGCGCTTTCGACGCTGTTCTTGTCCAGCTTGCTGATGAGGTTATGAAGCATTGAAGTCCCTCCGAGACAGTGTTTTTGTTTCTGGTTCGCAGGCGATATCTGGGTCGCCCATCTGTTTTTCGATCCCTAATCGGCGTTGGCGGAAGACGGCGTTTCCACCGGCCCGCGATCGTTGTTTTTAAACCAACCGGCGCGGCAGCGATAGCGGGCCGCTTGCCAACCTTCGCGGCGCCGACGGGTTATATTGCAAGGTCAGCAGTGCCACAGAACGCGATTGCTTCGCAATGGAAAAGGCAAGAAAGGCATCTCTGCCGTTTGGTCATTGGTGCTTCAGCCCGACTGGAATAATTCGCCAAACAGTTCCCTGACCTTTTCCCGGGCCTGGGCCACTGCGGTTCGGCCTGTAGCCGCGCCGCCGGCGTTCCTCGATGATCCCACCGCCAGCGAGGGCCTGGTTTTCCATCGCCGTCTTCCATCGCCGGACCGGCTCCTTGTTCCGGGTTGCTCAAGGGCTGACGTTCACCAGCGCCTGAAGCGCCCAACCGCCCGCCGCCGTCAGCGCGACAACGAGCCAGGGCGGCAGTTTCCAGAAGACCAGCAGCGTGAAGGCGATCAGCGCCAGGCCAAAATCCCCGGGGGATAGAATGCCGGTGGTCCATACCGGATTGTAGAGGGCGGCAAGCAGCAACCCCACCACCGCGGCGTTGACGCCAAGCAGCGCCTTTTGCACGAGATAAAACCGCCGCAGGCTATCCCAGAAGGGCAGCGCGCCGACCACCAGCAGAAAGGACGGCGCAAAAATCGCCAGCAGCGCGATCATCGCCCCCAGCCAGCCGTGCGGCGCGGGCCCGGCCACCGCGCCGAGATAGGCGGCGAAGGTGAATAGCGGCCCCGGCACGGCCTGCGCGGCGCCGTAGCCGGCGAGGAAAGCATCGTTGCTGACCCAGCCGGGCGGCACCACCTCGGACTGCAGCAGCGGCAGGACGACATGACCGCCCCCGAATACCAGCGCGCCGGAGCGGTAGAAGCTGTCGATCAGGGCCAAGGTTTGCGAGGGCAAGGCCGCCTGGAGCAGGGGCAGGCCGATCAAGAGCGCAAAAAACAGCAGCAGCGCCGCGACCGCCACGCGCTTGCCGACTGTGATGCCCAGCAAGACCTGCCCTTGGTCAACCTC
>TARA_R110002072_G_scaffold89232_2_pt1 | contig 13634 bp, 12 predicted proteins | sample TARA_R110002072 | Tara Oceans TARA_R110002072 (sample SAMEA4397118) | marine metagenome | biome: Polar Biome; feature: [SRF] surface water layer (ENVO:00010504); material: water (ENVO:00002006), including particulate matter (ENVO:01000060) such as... | depth 5 m | reverse complement strand
TCGACAAATTGTCGAATTGGTGCAGCCAGTTGCGGCAGCTTGCCACTAAACCGCGTGTTATAAACACCTGTGCCTGCCTGGATATTATGGGTTGCGGTCAAGCCGAGCTCAGCACCCCAGAGCAGCCCTTCCTCTAATTTGAGGTCGACAAGAACATCCTGCACAGCTAGATCAGCAATACCCGTGAATACCTCGGTGCCAGACCGGGTCGTAACTGACATGTTAAGTTGGCCGTCAAACCCCTGGTGTTGTTGATTGTAGAAAAGCACAAGGTTATCCAGCACTAGTTCAGCAGCCAGACTCCCATCGTTGGCACTAAGGTTGACCTGCCGAAGATCACACTGGATTGAGGACACCGCCATTGTGTCCAACTCAATTTCACACTGATGGTCACCGCCCAACTGGATATACCCTGAGTCCAACATAGGATGCTCAATCTGTATCGTCGGTAGCCCATTGAGCATCGCCTTTATTCTGCTTGCCTCATATGACAACGCCAGCTGAAGCTGACCCGCCGATTGAATTTGTGCATCATCGACGGACATTAACCAATCAAAATTGACTCGGAGTTTGCCACGCGCGGTCAACGTTGTGAGTAATGTGCCTGTGGTCTCATCCTGCGGCACTTCCGCTTGGACCTCATAAAATACAGTACCGAGAGTACCGGATAGCCCGTCAACCTCAAGCAGATCGAGGTTCAAGTTCAAGGCTGATGACGCCTGACTTGTCGCTAGGAATCGATCCCCTTCAGACAAGAGGTTCAATTGGCCAATGGACAGCGATGGCGATGAATCCACTACCCAGTCAAAGTGCCATTGATCATTCAGCGTTAGCTCAACGGTCACGCCCCGGGAAGGATGAGTCAAACGCATAGCAACGCCCTCACTGGAGCGCGACCAGTTCACATTCATCGATTCACATTGATCCAACTGGCAGAGAATCAATTCATTGATGGATCCCAGGGCAGGTACTAACGGTAATGTCTCCTGAACCTGATTCCACAGTGCCCGAAGTGTTTCTGGCTCAGACTGAGCATTATCGTCAGATAGCGCCTCAATCTGAATTTTATCAACTGCCAGATAAAATTCCCCTTCGGTCAGTGGCGTAATTGAGAGTCCGCGGATATCGACCTTTAGAGTCTTGGATTCAGTCCGGATATGAGCTGCCCGCAAACCTGACAGGGTAGGTCGTGACAGGCGGAACGTTAGCAGCTCAAAATCCACAGCCACTAGCTGGTCATGGATCAAGCGTTTTGCAATTTCTTCACTCTTGTACCAAACGCCCCCAATCATCAACGTGACAAATAGAAGAAAAATACCAATCCATCGCATCAGATTAGGACTTCAACGAATCGATCAATTTTTGTCCAATCGCTTCCACCGTAAAGGGTTTACGTTGCAGGAGGCCAGCACCCAATGCCTGGGCCTTCAGTACCTGTTCGGTTTCAGCAAAGCCGCTCATCAGAATAGTTTTTATCCCAGGTTTGATGCGAGCTAACTCCTCATAAGTCTTCAAACCATCCCAACCAACGTCCATCATCATATCCACAATCACAAGGTCGACATCTCGCTCGGCAAGTATTTTTGCTGCCGTCTCACCACAATCACAACTAATCACCTTGTAATTCAACTTCGTTAAAACAGCTTCAGTCAGTACTCGCTGATCTTCCATATCCTCAATCACCATAATGATCTGGCCATCCCCTAGCAGTTCAGCAATAGGCTTCGGTGGCAGGACCTCAGGCACGGGTGCATCGGTGATGGGCAAGTAGATATCAAATCGAGTACCTACACCCAGCTCCGAGACTACGTCTATAGCGCCTTTATGATCCTGTACAACCCCCCAAACCACGGACATGCCAAGGCCCGTCCCGCTTTGACCCATGATTTTTGTTGTATAAAACGGTTCGAACATTCGGTCTAGATCATCGGTATCAATACCGTCGCCTTCATCCTCGACACTTAACACCACATAGTCGCCTCGCGGCAACGGCTGATAAAATAAATCACGCCCCTCTGACCTTATGTTATCTGTTGAAATATATATTTTTCCACCGGATTCCTGAGCTTCTGTGCTATTGGTAATCAAGTTCATCAACAACTTTTGCAGGTGAACAACAGAACCTTCGATGTTATGCAAACTCGAATTCAAGTCCGTCTTTACATGCACTAAGGGCGAGGGCGCTTGCGTTAACTTGTATTCAGTAGAATCGAGGTAATCCTGAATGACATAATTTAGATTGAGTGGTTCACGAGTCACAACACCACGTCGAGTGAGCGCCAACATATCCTGTATAACCGCAGCAGCCCGAATACCTGCTCGATGTGTAGCCTGTAGAGGAATGACTAATGGACTGTCTGGTGGTATATCCATTAGAAGTAATTCAGGGTAAGCAACAGTCGGCATCAGGATATTATTCAAATCGTGAGCTACACCACCAGCCAACAGCCCGATCGCTTCCATTTTTTCCGACTGAACGATGCGTTCATGTAGAGACACCGATTCTGACTCTGCCTCCCGCCTCAACTTCTCCTGAGTTCTGAGCTTTAGGTTCGTCGATTCCAATTGGCTTCTCTGCCGCTCAATGGTCTTGAATGACTGAGTAAAGCGATAGCTCACCAGAATGCTCTGGAGGAGCACAAAGATGAAAAGACCCATATCGAGGAACAGTATGTTGCTAGAGACGCCTGCGTTAACCAGAATGTCGCTGACAATAGCACCGAACAGGAGACCGTATGCCAATAGCAGTATCAGTGATCCTTCACGTTTTCTTCTGGTAGCCAGCACTAGCCCTGTAAGGCCATAGCCCAACGCCAGGAGTGTCACTACTTGAAATAGCGGCACGAGTTGCGAACTGATGATGATGGGCGATAGCAGTACGATTAGTACGCCCAGGCCAAAGCAGGCGTGCAGGGAGGAAGTCGCATATCGATGAAATTCCCTCGGGAACAAGCTATTCATAAAAGCAACGAACGCATTTCCCGCAAGGTACCAACCTAGATATTCAATTTTCACATAAACATCGTAGGACACAAGGTCGAATAATTGGGTCGCAAAACGATCCCCTACAAGAAGCTGTCTGGTGGCTAGGAGTACACAAAATAGTCCCAAATAGAGTCCTGAACGATTCTCCCGGCGCATTGCAAACAACACCAGGTTATACAGGCCAATGATGAGCGTGGCCCCAAACAAAATGAAATCCCGGGAGAGCTGTTGCTCACGCAGCGACAGCATTTGCTGCGGGGTTCCCAACATAATGGGTAGCCACGCACCACCTTGCCTATGGTCGAAATTAGAAACCTGAATAATGACTTCGATTCGATTGCTTCGCGGTGTAAATCGCACCACCCCGGTACGATAGTCCGGTTGTGTGGTTTCCGCAGTGGTACCTGCCACACCACCACTCAATTTTTCCTCACCATCGATGTAGACTCGATAGGCTGTACCAAAGTCGGGCAACTTAAGGGCCAGCTCCCAGCGCGTGGAAACCAGAACATTGACGCGATAGGTCCCAAAGCCAGTACCATTGATAGTTTCACCCTCTATCATCGCACCATTCCAGGGCGTGGGGACATACTGGTAGACAGGACTTTCATGATCAAGCTTTAGGAAGTCTGATGAGTTCAAATGCTGTAACCAATAGAACTCATAATCACCCGACAGCTCTACCCAACCATCGCGATCGAAATTCCAATCGGTCAGATCAATGAGACCGTCTCTCACCTGCGGCGTGTCAGCTCGACTGATCACCGACACGCTACTCAGCAGCAGACAGCAAAGGATGGCAATACTCAGCCTATGAATCGTTCTATCTCAACAAAAATCGATGACACACTATATACCTTTCACAGAGCGCAAAAACCAGTTTGAATCTATGGGTGGCAATCGCGACAATGGCTAAACTTATTTAGGGAAATTCAGTATGGGCAAGGCGACAACACCATTAGGCGTGACTTTTGGAAGCCTGGGAGTCCTCGGCGCACCCGCGGTAATGGACATTGCAAAACGAGCTGAAAATTTAGGCTATTCCTCGCTTTGGACCGTCGAGGCAACAGGCACAGACGCATTCTCACTGCTCGGTAGCGTCGCTGCGGTAGCCCCTGGCCTCGATCTGGCCACGGGCATCATTCCTGTCCAACTGCGCTCCCCCACCTTAACGGCCATGACAGCGTCGACTCTGCAGGCCCTGGCGCCTGAACGAAACATCTGGCTGGGCATTGGCGTATCTGCACCAGGGATTCTTAGCCAACATGGTCACGAAACAACCAAACGTCCCATCGCGATGATGCGTGAGTATGTAGCACTCCTAAGGGAATGCCTGAGTGGCGAAAGCGTCACTTTCGAAGGAGACTTCTGGAGCGTCAAACGATTCCGCCTCGGCATGCGTCTCGGAGAGCGAAAACCCAAAATTGTCATGGCGGCTTTAAATCCCCAGATGCTGAAGCTCGCCGGTGAGATTGCCGATGGTGTTTTGCTTAACTATCTACCCTCTTCACACGTTGCAACCTCCATTGAACAGGTTCGCAAAGGTGGTGATGCCACTATTTTTGCCTACGTACACGCAGCAGTGAGCAATTTTGAGCAATCGGCAAAATCTGCCCGCAAAGATCTATTCAATTACGCCATGGCTGATAGCTATGCCAATATGTTCAGAAATGCTGGATTCGGTGATGAAATTGATGCATTGCGTGCCTGTCACCAAAACCGTGACCGTGAAGGCGCTCTCGCGGCAATATCAGATCGAATGATCCAGGCGATTGACTTTATTGGCAATGAATCTGCTGTCACCGGTTTTGTCGCTGACTATATAAGCGCCGGTGTCCAACATCCTGTTCTTATGCCTCTGCCCTGGGGTGAGGATAGAGCGGCTGTTGCCTATTCGACCATGGCGGCGGCGGCCAAAGCTGTTGGGTAAAATGCCACTAGATCTCGAATCGTCACTCATAAAAATTTCTTTTACATCACATCAAATTTATTTTGCTTCCCTCTGATGAGTCTCGGCCTTAAATTCGCGCCATCTGCTTCGCATGGATATTTGGAGAACACATGAGCGAATTGGTAATGGATTTTGACGACGATGACAACGACACAGATGACACAGAGGAGCCTAAAATCACTCTGAAATCTATGGATACCCGCCGCAAAATAGAAGAAATGCTTGAAAGAAAGCGACTTCGTGAAGAGTTTGGCGATATCGATTTCGACTAGCCTGAAACGAACAATCTCAACACTACCCGCAAAAAAAGCCCGGCAATTGTCGGGCTTTTTTGTGCCACCAATTAAATCGAGATCCCACGCAGCAGCTTAACGATTTCTTTGATCAGACTCACCCGTGGGTTGCTCTCTCGGTAACAAACAAAAATCGGCCGTTTAAATGCCGTTGCGCCCTGAACGGGATGCAACCAATCAAGCGCATTTACCGTACTCTCCGGCAAATAGGCACTGCCGGGATTGGCTTCCAATAGACTAATAGCAATACTGGCGAGGTTAACTCGTAAGGCAGTAGGCAATTGATCACCGTGATTACGAGCATGAAAGGTTGCGAAAGACGCGCCCCAATCAACATAGATGTATCCAGCTCCAACAGCCGTTTGAGAATTGGCACAACCCGCATTGGTCGCCAGCACCAACTTCAACTCTCCTAATTTTTCTGTCAGCAGGTCATCTCCCGCCGGGGCGTCGTAGGCGAGAACTAAATCCAGATTACTTTCCGTGACCCGCCTAATCAGCTCTTCGCCGGAATGTCCCTCAGCCTGTATCGCAACCTCCGGATAGGCCGACATCACATCCAACAGCTTTTGCTGCATCGCTAACAGCCACAGACCAGATGTCGCGCCAATATGTAATCTGGCCTCCAAATCCGGCCGCAGTCGAACTTCCTGCAAGGCACGATCCCAAGCATTGAGCATGATGTCCGCATGTTCAAGCAACCGTTCTCCTTCGTTCGTCAGTTGGATATTGCCTCGGTATCGGGCAAAAACCGGCACACCTAGCTGCTGTTCCAACAATTTAATGCGAGCCGAAACCGCTGCCGGAGTCAGATATAGATTATCCGCTGCGCGGCCAAAATGCCGGGTCCGGTTCACCTCTAGAAAGGTTTTGAGAAGTTCAATATCCACAATGTCTAGCTAGTCAAAGCTCCAGGGACTCAGTGTCCGAATCATGGCATCCCATAAACATCGAGGCACGTAACTTTCGCATAAAATGCCAGACAAACTCACCAATACACTTTGGCATCTCCTCAATGGTTTTGCTTGAGCTGATAAAAATCCGCCAAAAAGTCCGCCAAAAAAGCCCATTCCGCTGTTCTCCTCAACACCTTCTATACTGTCTAGATAAGTATTTGGATGGCATATGCTACTCAGCGCCCTGGGATTCAGTTTCGCCGCGTTGGTTCTCGCAGGAATCGGCTGGTTTCTGGCTGGTCGAAAGTCAGCGCGAGTAAGGCCGGATGCGACGGCCAAATCCACCGCAGCACAGTCGCCGCCGCTGCCCGAGCTGGTAGACAGCTTTGAAAACGCGTTTTATCAACTGGTATTACCGAGGGGTAGAGGTACCGGCGAAACACGGTCCGACAGCGTTATCCATGCATTCCGCGACCAACATGAGAAGCTCGCTGAAGATCCAACTTTGCTTCCCCGCCAACCACTGATTCTGCCAAAGCTACTCCGGCTGGTAAAACACGAAAGTGGCAACGCTCAAGCGCTTAAAGCGATCATCCTCGAAGACCCTGGGCTGACAGCTGACGTTTTAAAAATGGCGAACAGCCCGCTGTACCGAAATACCCGGGAGTCTGTTAACGACCTCGATTACGCGATCATTATGCTAGGTATTGATGGCCTCAAGTCGCTCATTAGCGCAACCATCATGCGCCCAATTTTCAAAGCATCAGATCGAAGAGATAAACAGACAACCAACTTACTCTGGGAATACGCACTAGCATCAGCCTTTACAGCGCAGCGCTTCGAAACAAAGTGTGAGACCAAAAGTGACATGAAGAGCGGCAGTAAACACTCAGCTAAACCCAGCGCATCCGACGCGTTTAGCGCTCACCTTTTAACGCTACTCAGCTGTATTGCTGAATTGATTATTGTCCAAACCACCCTGCGTCTGTTCGACGAACACCAGGAACCGATAGATTTGGAAACATTTGCCTACCTCAACCAACACTTTCGGTATCCGATCAGCCAGCAACTAATGAAAACCTGGTGCCTTGATGAGGATCTTATTAATCAATTGTCCGATCCTAAACAATTACAACCTACTTCGATGACCACCGCACAGGATCTAGGCCGAATTTTTGGACGCGCACGGGTACTGCGGGAACATGGAGATTTAGCCCTCGAGGAAATTGAAAGCACCGCAAAAGAAATGCAGCTCGAGTCAAAGCTGGTTGATTTTCTACTTGCTGGGGGTGACGACCAGAGGGCGGTCGGTTGATGCCAGGCACTTCCCCTCGGTTTTTTTACGCATTCGATAAACTCTGGGCAAAAAAATACCCAGCACTAGCTGGGTATTTTCTTTCTTGGCTTTTTAGGGCTGCTGTGCAGCCCCACTCTAACAACCCTCTCAGTGATTCGCTTCGCGAATAACTTGCCGGGTTTTAGAGATGTGGCAAATTTCGAACGCTTTGCGTTCGAATTTTGCTACATCATACCGCCCATACCGCCCATGCCGCCCATGCCGCCCATATCAGGCATGCCGCCGGCAGCGCCGCCTTCTTCTTCAACGTCAGCGATCATACATTCAGTCGTGATCATGAGGCCGGAGACAGAAGCAGCAGCTTGAAGCGCTGTACGAGTCACTTTAGCTGGATCAGGCAGACCGAATTTAATCATGTCGCCGTATTCGCCAGTTGCAGCGTTGTAGCCGTTGCTACCTTTAGATTGCTTAACTTTGTCCACAACAACTGAAGCTTCTGCTCCAGCGTTTGTGACGATTTGACGCATAGGCGCTTCCATCGCTTTACGTAGGATGTTGATACCAACATTCTGGTCTTCGTTGTCGCCTTTCAAGTTTTCAAGGGCTTGCAGGGCACGAATCAGAGCAACACCACCACCAGGTACAATACCTTCTTCTACAGCAGCACGAGTCGAGTGCAGCGCGTCTTCAACGCGAGCTTTCTTCTCTTTCATTTCTACTTCAGAACCAGCACCAACCTTGATCACAGCAACGCCGCCAGCAAGCTTAGCTACACGTTCTTGCAGTTTTTCACGGTCATAGTCAGAGGTTGTGTCTTCGATTTGTGTTCGGATCTGGCTAACTCGAGCAGCAATTCCGTCAGAATCACCAGCGCCGTCAACAACAACTGTGTTCTCTTTAGTCAGAGTAATGCGCTTAGCAGAACCCAGATCGTCAAGAGTAGCGGTATCAAGAGAGAGACCTACTTCTTCAGAAATCACAGTACCGCCAGTCAGAGTTGCGATGTCCTGCAACATTTCTTTACGACGATCACCAAAACCAGGCGCTTTAGCAGCAGCAACTTTTACGATACCGCGCATGTTGTTGACAACCAAAGTAGCCAGAGCTTCGCCTTCAATGTCTTCAGCGATCACAACCAGTGGACGTCCAGCTTTAGCAACAGCTTCCAGAATAGGCAGCATGTCACGGATGTTGGAGATCTTCTTGTCAAACAACAGCACGTATGGCTCTTCCATTTCCGCGCTCATGTTTTCTTGATTGTTGATGAAGTAAGGAGACAGGTAACCACGGTCAAACTGCATACCTTCAACAACGTCTAGTTCGTTTTCTAGGCCTGAACCTTCTTCAACGGTGATCACGCCTTCTTTACCAACCTTGTCCATCGCATCAGCAATGATCTGGCCTACAGCTGTGTCACTGTTAGCAGAGACACTACCGACCTGGGCAATGGTCTTGCTGTCAGTACAAGGTACAGCGAGTGCTTCTACTTCTTTAACGGCAACAGCCACGGCTTTATCGATGCCGCGCTTGAGGTCCATTGGGTTCATGCCAGCAGCTACCGCTTTCAAACCTTCGTTCAAAATCGCTTGAGCCAATACTGTCGCAGTAGTAGTACCGTCACCGGCAACATCAGAAGTCTGGGAAGCAACTTCCTTAACCATTTGCGCGCCCATATTTTCGAACTTGTCTTTCAGTTCGATTTCTTTGGCAACAGAAACACCATCTTTAGTGATGGTGGGTGCGCCAAAGGACTTGTCCAAAACCACGTTGCGACCTTTTGGTCCCAATGTGACTTTAACTGCGTCGGCCAATACATTGACACCGGCCAGCATGCGCTTGCGCGCAGAGTCACCAAATTTTACGTCTTTAGCAGTCATATCAAATTTTCCTCAAATCTCTTGAATTAACGTAGGTTGGCTTACTCAACAACGCCAAATACTTCACTTTCGCTCATGATCAACAGCTCTTCGCCGTCAACTTTTACAGTGCTACCGCTGTACTGACCAAAAAGAACCTTGTCGCCGACCTTCAGGTCAACGGGCTGTGCTTTGCCGTCATCGCCTTTCTTACCTGGACCAACCGCCAAAACTTCACCCTGTGAAGGCTTTTCTGTGGCTGAGCCTGGTAGCACGATGCCTCCGGCTGTTTTTGTTTCCTCTTCAACGCGACGTACAACGACGCGATCTTGCAGTGGACGAATCTTCATTCTTGTCTCCCATGGGTGGTACCAAAATGGCGAAATTCAACTCCGCGGATTGGCTTTTTACGTAAACCTCGCTAATCTTCACTCCTTTCGGAACGCAGTAAAAACGCGCCCTACAGGCAGGAATTAGCACTCTCCTGTTTGGAGTGCTAATCATAGGGGCGAAAAGCTGAGTTTCAACCCCAAGCTGGTTAAATATTCGAAGAATATTTAGGACGGAGGTCCTCAATCAGACTGAAAAAAGGGATAGATAGGTAGCAAAGTGCCCGATAGCGTCGAAACAGCAAAAACAGCCGTTTGGCAGATCGTTCACGCCATTCCAAAGGGTAATGTTGCAACCTATGGTCAGGTAGCCCGCCTGGCGGGTATGCCCCAGCAATCTCGGATGGTGGGCAGAATTCTCGCGGGATTGCCAAAGGGCTCAAAAATACCCTGGCATCGGGTGATCAACAGCCAGGGCAAGATCTCCAACCCCAACCCCGACCGGCAAATCGAGCGGCTTGCGGCGGAAGGCGTGGTGCTGCTTAATGGTCGGGTGAAGTTATCCCAGTACCAATGGCAAACGGAATGACAAAACCGAATCCAATTTTGGACCGAACCTCACTTGCTAGAGAAGGCTATCTGATCATCCCTGGCTTACTCGATCAGGATTGGATTCAACAACTCAAGGCGGAACAGTCCCGGTTTTCTGCTAAAAGTAAGTATGCACTTACTGTTCAGGCCCAGCTAGTGCACCGCTCTCGCATTATTCGTGAATTTGTAACAAATGGTCCCCAGGTGGATATCGCGGTGGAGGTCCTGGGCAAAAACGTCTGCTTTACCCACCAGCAATACGTCACCAAATACCCAGATGAAAAACACAGAAGCGATGTGCTTTGGCACCAGGACAATGGTTTCGGCCGGCTGGAGCCCCCCGAAGATTTGACTGTCTGGATGACCCTGGATGATTGTGATGAAGCCAATGGTTGCCTATGGGTGATTCCAGGCTCCCATCAACGTGGCCTGCTTTCCCATGAATCGGAAAATGGTCTGATGACAACCCGGGTCAATGAACCGGGTATCCCCTTGCCAATGCGGGCCGGTGATGCAGTGATTTTTGGAAGTTTGCTGTTACACAGCTCCAAACCGAATAGAACCGATAAACAACGGGTTGCGATGTATGTACGCTACTGTACGCCGAACGTCGTCATGGTAAATGAGGGCAATAAGCCGGTGTTGGAGGATGCCTACTCCTGGCTGGTCGCAGGAGAAGCGAGCTAATCCGGAATAGACAGTTCTGGTAATTCCTGAATTCCTAGCCAGTCGAGCCCCTCCTGGAGACCCTCAAACACAGAAAAATGCACACCGGATACTTCAATCAACGCTTGATAAACACGCCCGGTGCCAAACGCAATTCTAGACGGCACGATATAGGCAGTACGTGAGGGGGTCGCCTCTACCTGCTGTCGAAAGCGGTTATATTCGCTGGCAATCTTGCGCACAGCCTCAACGGATACTTGATATTCAGTGACTGAGGTTAAGTCGTGCAACTCATCGTAGCCAAGTATCTCCGGAGCCACAGCCAACAACTCTCTCCACTCGATATCAGCGGCTTGGGCTTCGGCATCTGAGTAGACTCCCCAGACCCGCTTATGAACCAATTTGAGGTCATGTCTAACTGCATAGATATACGGCATGGAGTATAAATTCTCCCAGTGGTCAAACCGCCGGTTGACGACGCGTCATGACGATCACCATAACTATAGCAGGCACCCCCAGCAACGCCGCGACGAGAAAAAACCAAAAATAGCCGTACCCATCTACCACCAGTCCGGAGAACCCACTCAGGAATTTTCCGGGTAGGGTCATCAGCGAACTAAACAGGGCGTATTGGGTGGCGGTATAGGCGCGGTTGGTTAAGCTAGATAAATAGGCAACAAAGGCTGTAGCAGCAAAACCGCCGCTAATATTGTCGGCGCTAATCACCACAGCGAGATAGCTTATTTCCGCCGGCATCAATGATAGTGCTGCAAACAGTAGGTTGGTCGAAGCCACCGCCACCGCGCCAATCATCAGGCAACGATAGATCCCCCACTTCACCACCAGCAAACCAGCAATGGCAGCCCCCGCAATCGACATAAAAAAACCGAACACCTTGGCGACATTGGCAATTTCGATCTTGCTGTAACCCATATCCAGATAAAATGGATTCGCCATAATGCCCATAGCAATATCACTTAATCTGAACACCGCAATAAATAGGAGGATGAACATCGCATAACCACGGTTACGCTGGAAAAAGTCGACGAAGGGATTAATCACAGAGTTAAAGATGGCTCTTGACCGGCTCTGACCGCTGGCTTCGACCTGAGCGAATATACTATCGCGCTCACGGATGGGTTCAGCGATCAGGCACACCGTCACTATTCCCACCATCGTCAACGACGCCATGACCTGATAGGCGGTAGTCCAGTCATAAAAAGAAGCAACGTACGCAGCCCCCGCACCGGCTGCAAGCAACGCCACGCGGTAACCAAAAATATATGTCGCGGACATCGCGCCCTGATATTTTTTCTCCTGCGCTTCAATTCGATAGGCATCAATGGCGATATCCTGTGTTGCAGAAGAAAATGCGACCAGCAGGGCTGCAATCGACAGCATATATAGATCGCCGGAGCCAATGACCGACATTAACAACAGACCCGAGGCGATACCGATCTGCCCCACCAGCATCCATGAACGCCTTTGCCCCAACGCAGCGGTTAACCACGGAATACGGAGTCGGTCTACCACCGGCGCCCAGACCACCTTGATGGAATAGGTAATACCGACCCAGGCGAAGAACCCAATGGCACTCTTGCTGACACCGTCGTCACGCAACCAAAGGGTCAATGTCGAGAACACGAGGAGAAAAGGCAGCCCGCCGGAGAAACCCAGGAACATCATGGCGATGACCCGTGGCCGGGTATAAACCCGGGCTAACTCACCCCAGGTCATTTCAGGGGACTTAACCGTTATAGCTGTCTCAGCCATTTAGGGTGTCTCAGCCAATGCTAATCCCGAAAGTTGTTAAATTGCAGGGGCTGGTCGATCTCCGACGCTTTCAGCATCGCCATCACCTGCTGTAGGTCATCGCGTTTTTTACCCGTCACGCGAACCTTTTCACCTTGAATAGCGGCCTGCACTTTCATCTTTTTTTCTTTTATCATTTTTACAATCTTGCGGGCCAATTCTGTTTCGATTCCCTGACGAATCAACACGGTCTGATGGAGCAGTTTGCCCCGTGGCCGTGGATCCTGGACATCGATCACACGCACATCAATATTCCGAGCCACAAGTTTGCTGCGCAGCATATCGAGCATTTGGTCTAGTTGAATATCAGCTTCAGCGGTCATTTCCACTTCTGCTTCATTGCGCTTGAAGTGCGCGTCAACGCCTCGAAAATCAAATCGGGTACTCAGTTCACGATTAGCCTGATCGACTGCATTGTTCAGTTCATGCAGATCAACCTCAGAAACCGCATCAAAAGATGGCATAGTTATTTCCCCACTGTTTCATTACACTTGATGCCCACGGCAATGCGCTCAAGCATACCGAAATTTTAGGACCAAGTGCACGCAGCCACATGTTTGATCACCAAATCATTATCATCCTGGCACCCGACTCTCCGAGAGAACCCTACGAGGCGGCTCTCAGTAAGTTTACCCGACTACATTTTACAACTTCCGCCGTCGAAGGGCTTCAATTCCTGGAAACATCACCCGCTTACGTTGCCTTCATAGAATCAGAATGTGAGGAGATGACCGGTATCGAAATTGCTGAGGCGATCCGAGATATTGACGACGAAATAAATCACTTTACCTATATCTGTCTGGTCGGGAACGAACCGATTGAGAGCTTAATTCAAAGTACCGTCGACACCGTGGATGGCCATATGCCCATAGCCAACGAAACCCTCCGTGCCGCAGCGCTAGCAGGAAATCGAGTCGCCAGCCGAATTAATACCCTGGCTATGCTCAATATTGAACTG
>TARA_R110002072_G_scaffold193809_3_pt1 | contig 13657 bp, 14 predicted proteins | sample TARA_R110002072 | Tara Oceans TARA_R110002072 (sample SAMEA4397118) | marine metagenome | biome: Polar Biome; feature: [SRF] surface water layer (ENVO:00010504); material: water (ENVO:00002006), including particulate matter (ENVO:01000060) such as... | depth 5 m | reverse complement strand
CAGGACTAAGATTTTCTTCTACGACGTCCGCCAGTACCTTGTGGCTTTGAGTCACTGCTGCGACGTTTTCCACCTCCGGCAAATTTTGAGTTATCCTTGCTTTTGTAATCTCGTTTTCCTTTATCTCCAAAACCACCGGAACGGGGTTTATCATCAGTTCTTTTTTTGCGAAATCCACTTTTGTCATCTCTGCGTCTTCGGTTGCCGCGGTCTTTGCCGCCACCGTCTTTAGAGACTTCAACATTGACGTGTCTTCCTTCTAATTTAAAATCTTCAAATATGCCAAGAACGAGTTCCTGATGTTTGGCATCTGTATTAAAAAAGGAGAAGCTGTCTTTAACATCAACGCGATAGACATCGTCTTTGCCAAGACTGAGCAGGTCTCTTAAAAAGTCTTTTAAGCTCATCCAATCGAATCCATCTTTGCTACCCACATTGAGAAAATATCTTGTGGTGTCTTCGTCTGCGTGATCTTCTCTTTGGCTTCCTTCACTGACGTTTAATTCTTTTGCATTTTTGTAACGACTGTAAAAACGACTGAATTCTACTGAAAACACTTTCTTGATTAAGTCTTCTTTACTCAATCCCTCAAGAACTTCTTCAATATTGGGAAGGTAAGAGTCGATATCGTGATTGATCTCTGTATTTTTGATGCTATTTGCCAGGTGAAACAGTTGAATTTCACAAATTCCCATACCGTTTGGAATATCTTTGGCCACAAATTTCTGTTGGATTATTTTTTCTATACTGCGTATTTTTCTCACTTCGCTTTTAGAAACAATGGTCATGGATACTCCATTTTTTCCGGCGCGACCGGTGCGGCCACTGCGGTGCGTATAGATTTCAATTTCATCTGGCAATTGGTAATTAATCACGTGTGTGATATCATCCACATCAATTCCACGAGCTGCCACATCTGTTGCAACCAGCATTTGAATTTGACGATTTCTAAATGACTTCATCACCAAATCGCGTTGATTTTGACTCAAGTCGCCGTGAAGTGCCGCAGCATTGTAGCCGTCTTCAATTAAATTTTCAGCAACTTTTTGAGTATCTCTTTTGGTTCTGCAAAAAACCACAGAAAAAATATCTGGATTGGCGTCTGCCAAACGTCGTAATGCTTGATAACGGTCACGTGCGTTGACAGTGTAATACTCGTGAGTTACATTTTTTGTACCTGTATTTTTTGTTCCAACGGTTATCTCAACCGGAGTATTCATAAACTTTTTAGCGATGGTTGCTACTTCTTTGGGCATAGTAGCAGAAAATAGCCAGGTGCTTTTGTCTTTTGGTGAATGAGAAAGAATTTCTGTTATATCTTCATAAAAGCCCATATTGAGCATTTCATCTGCTTCATCGAGTATGCAATACTCAATTTTTGAAATATCAATCATTCTACGACTGATCATATCTTTCATCCTTCCGGGAGTTGCAACAATGATTTGAGCACCTCGTTTGATGTCTTTAGCTTGGTCATTGATGCTGGCACCTCCATATATAGCAACAATGTTTAACCCGGAGACATACTTGCTGTAATTTTTCAATTCGTTGGTGATTTGCAAACACAATTCTCTGGTTGGAGAAAGGATTAAACCTTGCGTGGTTCTGCTGTTTGGGTCTATTTTTTGTATGAGCGGAAAGCCAAATGCGGCTGTTTTTCCTGTTCCTGTTTGCGCCAGGGAAACCATGTCGGTTTCTTTTGATAAAAGGATGGGGATTGTTTTTTCTTGTACTTCAGAGGGTGTTTCAAACCCCATATCGGCCACTGCCCGCAATAAAGCCTCATTGAGACCTAAATCTGTAAATTTTGTCATATTCTTTTTAAAATTGGCTGCAAAGGTACGCTTATTTATTTGTATTCATATTTTGTATTGTATTAATTATTTGTTAGTTAAAGGCTTAGTGGTTGTTTGATCAGAGTTTAGCTTAATTTATTTAAGTATTCAATGAGTTTTTGAACAGCTTTGCCTCGGTGACCTATTTTGTTTTTTTGTTCTATGCTCATTTCGGCGAAAGCCAAATCAAAACCTTCCGGTTGAAAAATGGGGTCATATCCAAAACCTTTATCTCCTTTTTTCTCTTTAAGTATAGTGCCTTTGCAAATTCCGGTAAAACTTTGTGTATTCCCATATAATATTAAAGCGATGACAGTTTTGAATTGGGCTTTTCGATTGGGTTTTTCTTTTAATTCTGCAAGAAGTTTTTTCATATTGTCATCGGCATTTTTTTGTTCACCGGCATAGCGGGCACTAAAAACGCCAGGCGCACCGTCAAGTCCATCCACTTCGAGGCCGGTGTCGTCTGCAAAACAGTCATAACCGTAGTTTTCTTTTATGTAAGTTGCTTTTTGAAGCGCATTGCCTTCTATGGTGGGCGAAGTTTCGGGAATGTCCTCAAAACAACCTATATCGGCGAGACTTAAAAGGGTAAACTGTTCAGGAAGTTGTGCTTGTACTTCTTTAATTTTATTGGGATTGTTTGTGGCAAAAACGATTTTCATGGGTTTGTGTATTTTATCCTCCCCCTAAATCCCCCTCCAAAAGAGGGGGACTTTCAAAGGATTTTTGGGTTGAGCCGTAATTTATTAGGGCTGTACTTTAGATAGTTTAAAATTTTTCATCGGTGGTGATAAGGTTCATTTTTCAAAATGGTAAATCCTCTGTAGAGTTGTTCAATAAAAAAAAGTCGCACCATTTGGTGGGAAAATGTCATAGATGAGAGCGCTATTTTTCCATGGGCTCTTTGATACATTTCCGGACTAAAGCCATAAGGACCGCCAATGATGAAAATGAGGTTTTTAAGTCCGCTGTTCATTTTTTTTTGCAAGAAATCAGAAAAATCAATTGACGTGTAATTTTTGCCGTTTTCGTCAAGAAGAAGTACGTCATCAGACGGGTCAATTTGCTTTAACAAGAGTGCTCCTTCTTTCTCTTTTTGTTGTATTTCTGATAGGGATTTTGAGTTTTTAATATCCGGAATGATTTTTAGTTCAAATGAAGTGTAAAACCCAAGTCTTTTTGAGTAATCATCAATTAATTGCTGAAGATGCAGATTGTCAGTTTTTCCAATGGCGAGTAATTTGATTTTCATAGTTCAAAAATAGTAAATAAAACCGAGCATTATTGGTGGTTATTTCTCATCGAATTACTTATTTTAGCTAAAAATATATTTCCTATGATTTCTGAGAAACAGTTTGAGAAAGAATTGAGTATCATAATTGCAAATGCCATTAGAGAAGATGTGGGTGATGGCGATCACAGCTCTTTGGCTTGTATTCCTTATGACGCTGTGGGTGAAGCAAAACTTTTGGTAAAAGACGAGGGAATTATTGCCGGTGTGGAGTTTGCAAAACAGGTTTTTGATTTTGTAGATTCAACACTAGAAGTGGAAGTTTTAATTCCCGATGGTTCTAAAGTGAAATATGGAGATATTGTTTTTTATGTTTCGGGCTTATCCCAGTCTATTCTAAAGGCTGAACGATTGGTTTTAAATGCGATGCAGCGAATGAGTGCCATTGCCACAAAAACAAATCAATTTGTTAAACTTCTTGAAGGCACCAATACAAAAATCCTAGATACACGTAAAACAACTCCGGGAATAAGAGCGCTGGAAAAATGGGCGGTGAAAATTGGTGGAGGCGAAAACCACCGGTTTGCATTGTATGATATGATTATGTTAAAAGACAATCACATTGATTTTGCCGGAGGTATTACAAAAGCTATTGAGGCAGCTAAAGAGTATTTAAGAGACCATAAACTTCATTTAAAAATTATAGTAGAAGCCCGCAATTTTAAAGAAATTGAAGAGATTATAAAAAATGAAGGAGTTCACAGAATCCTGATTGATAATTTCAACGTTGAAGATACAATAAAGGCAGTTGCACTCATTGGCGACCACTGTCAAACAGAATCATCAGGAGGTATCACGCTGGAAACTGTCAGAAACTATGCCGAGTGTGGTGTTGATTTTGTCTCAACCGGCGCCATCACACATTCTGTTCACAACATGGATTTAAGCTTAAAAGCTGTAGAGTTTTAAACAATTAACAAATTATGTCTGAAGAAATTGAGGAAGGTTTAATGAAAATTCCTGTTTTACGAAATCTTGTAAAATTTGGTAAAACAATAAAACTTCCCGGTTTTGAAGGCCTTTCACTCTATGATCTTTTGGAAACCTATGTTGTGGGAATTGCAAAAGGTACTTTTTCTGCAAGGGCAGGAGCCATTGCATTTAGTTTTTTTATGGCTTTATTCCCTTTTATTCTTTTTGTTTTAAATCTCATCCCTTATGTTAAAATCAAAAATTTTCAAGAAGAATTTTTAAGGCTTATTGATGAATTACTGCCCCCACAAACTGCAGATTTTTTTCAGCCTGTTTTAGAAGATATTGCTGCAAACCCTAGAGGGAGTTTGTTGTCTTTTACTTTAATTCTTGCTATTTTTTTAATGGCAAATGGTGTAAATGCTATTTTCAGTGGATTTGAATATTCTTTTTACGTGAAGAAAAAGCGATCAGTTCTAAGGCAATATATGATTGCTGTTTTGGTTTCTATATTTTTAGCATTGGTACTTTTTGCAGCTGTAATTGGTTTGCTCGTTGGACAATATTTAATTTTAAATTTAAATGAAGAAGCGAGGTGGCTTGATGACTTAGCGTGGATTTCAATCTTAAGGTATATTTCTTTTGTGATTTTAATTTATATCATCATTGCTACTTTATATTATTTTGGCACTAAAGAAAGTCGATCATATCGATTTTTCTCTCTTGGAGCCATAATCACAACTGGACTGTTTTTATTGACAACGTATCTGTTTGGCATCTACATTGAAAACTTTTCAACATACAATGAACTTTATGGTTCGATTGGAGCACTACTTGTGATGATGTTGTACATTTGGATCAATTCAAACTTGCTTTTACTTGGTTTTGAACTCAATGTATCTATTCACAGACTTAAAAGTCGAAAAAAACACCATTGATTTTTTATGAATTACTTTATTGACGTTATTATTCCAATTCCCATTCAAAACCTTTTTACATATAGCGTCAATAAAGAAGAAGCTCATTTTTTAAAACAAGGAATGCGAGTGACTGTTCCTTTTGGTAAGTCAAAAGTTTACACGGCATTTGTTTACCAAGTTCATACACAAGAACCCGGTGCTTATAAAACCAAAGAAATCGAACAAATTCTCGACGAAAAACCCATCATTACATCCATACAACTCAAGCATTGGGAATGGATAGCTTCCTATTATATGTGTACTCTTGGCGAAGTGATGCGAGCAGCTGTTTCACGCGCTTTTTTGCTTGAAAGCGAAACAGTCATTTCTTTAAACAACCATACAACATTTGATTTAAACACGCTTAATGATGACGAGGTTCTTATCGTTGAAGCTTTTCAAATGCAAAAAGAATTGAGAATTCATGAAATACAGTATATAATAGACAAAAAAGCTGTTTTGCCCTTGCTTCACAGGCTTGTTGATAAAGGAATCATAATAACAAAAGAAGAGGTTGTTGAGCAATACAAACCCAAACTTGTTAAATATGTAAAACTTAAACAGGCATTTACAAAACCTGAAAGTTTAAAAGAACTTTTAGAAACTTTGTCTTCAGCTAAAAAGCAACGAGAAGCTGTGATGCACTTTTTTACATTGACTTCAAAATCAAAAAAACCCTTATCAGTAAAGGAACTAAGTGAAAAAAGCGGTGTTTCTAATGCTGTGATTAAAGCCTTAATTTCTAAAGGGATTTTTGAGGAATTTGAAATCCAAAAGGACAGAATTTCTTATCAAGGTGATGCTCCTAAAGCAATCAAATCATTGAGTGGTTCACAACAAACTGCCTTTGAGGCTATCAAAGAAAATTTTAAAACTCACGATGTTATCTTGCTTCACGGAGTAACGGCCAGCGGCAAAACTGAAATTTACGTTAAGCTCATCAAGGAGGCTATTCAGGAAGGAAAACAAGTATTGTATATGCTTCCTGAAATTGCTTTAACAACACAACTCATAGGAAGGTTGCAGCATTATTTTGGCGAAAAAGTTTCTGTATATCATTCTAAATATTCTGTCAACGAACGGATAGAGGTATGGCACAACGTTTTAGAAATGAAATCAAAAGCCCAAATTATTATTGGAGCCCGGTCTTCATTATTTCTACCTTTTCAGAATTTAGGTCTCATAATCGTTGACGAGGAGCATGAACCGTCCTTTAAACAGTTCAGTCCTGCACCCAGATACAATGCCCGTGACTCTGCCATCGTTTTAGCAAACTTTCACAAAGCAAAAACTATTTTGGGTTCGGCTACACCTGCCATCGAAACGTATTTTAATGCGAAAGACCAAAAATATGGTTTGGTCTCTTTAACAGAACGCTTTGGGGAGGTTCAATTACCTCATATTGAATTAGTAAACTTACGCGAAAGCTACCATAAGAAAAAAATGAAAGGTCATTTTTCTCAGGTTCTCATCGAGGCAATGGAAGCCGTTTTGTCAAATGGTGAACAAGTGTTGCTTTTTCAGAACCGCAGAGGCTTTTCTCCCACAGTGGAATGTATGACCTGCGGTCATTCACCTCAATGTCCCAATTGTGATGTGAGTTTAACCTATCATCAACATAAAAAGCAATTACGATGTCATTATTGCGGTTATCACATTGCGATGCTTGACGATTGTATGGCGTGTGGAAGTGTTCATCTAGATACCAAAGGTCTTGGTACAGAGCAAATTGAAACCGAACTCAAAACGCTTTTCCCTTCTAAGAAAACCGCCAGAATGGATCAAGACACCACAAAAGGGAAGCACGCTTATGAAAAATTGATTGATGGTCTTGAACAAGGAGAAATTGACATTATGGTGGGAACACAAATGCTCGCCAAAGGTCTTGACTTTAGAAATGTGAGTTTGGTGGGAGTGATGAATGCAGACAACCTACTTAACTTTCCAGATTTCAGAGCAATCGAAAGATGTTTTCAGTTGCTGCTTCAGGTTTCCGGTCGTGCCGGTCGCACCCTGAAACAAGGGATGGTAATTATACAGACCTTTAATCCAAAACATCCCGTTTTACAACAAGTTGTTGAGCACGATTATAAAGGAATGTACGATTTTCAGATTCAGGAGCGTTTTGATTTTAAATATCCTCCTTTTTATCGCCTTATAAAAATAACCGTTAAGGATAAAAAATTTGTAAAAATGCAATCGGCAGCAAATTGGCTGAGTCAATCGTTACGAAATGTTTTTGTGGAAAATATATTGGGTCCGGAGCAGCCACCAGTGGGACGTGTTAGAAATGAATACATCACAAATATCTTAATCAAAATCCCAAAGAATCAATCTCTTAAAAAAACAAAAGAAATTATCAGAAAAATAGAGCGAAGTTTTCTTTCGGTAAAGGAATTCAGGAGTGTGAAATTAACGATAGATGTAGATAATTATTAAGTATTAAAAGAAGAGCTCAAAGCCTCAACAAGAGCTGTTTTTTTATTTCTACTCAACGGGAGAAACTCTTTTTCAATTTCAACAGATTTGCTGTTGTAACGCTCCACTCTGTCGAGATTTACAATGTAAGATTTGTGAATTCTCATAAAACGATCCTGAGGCAAAAGAGCCGCAAAAGACTTCATTGTAGAAAGCACAACAAGGGACTCGTGGTCTGTCACCAACTTAACATAATCTCCCAATGCTTCGATATACTTTAATTCATTCAGAAATACCTTCCGCTTTTTTAAATTGCTTTTTACAAAAATAAAATCTTCATCGTCAAAGCCTTCATCATTTTTGAGTTTATAATTTGTAATTGCCTTATGTACAGCATTAAGAAAGCGTTCTTTGGTAATAGGTTTTCTTAAATAATCTACAGCATCATAATCAAAGGCTTTGAATGCATACTTTGTTTTTCCTGTAATAAAAATAATTTGTGGTTTTTGATTTAAATCATCAAGTAAATCAAACCCGGAAAGGATAGGCATTTCAATGTCTAAAAAAACAAGGTCTATTTTGTTATTTAACAAGCCCATCTTTGCTTCAATGGCATTGTTATATTCTGAGACGAGATTTAATGATGGATGACTTTGAACCAATCTAACTATAGACAGTCTTTGCAAGCTTGAATCATCAACTATGACACAGTTTAGTACTACTTTTTCCACAAATTCCCCATTTAATTTAGTAGGACAATATTAGTTAAATTATCGATAAAGTGCAACTATTTTCATTATTTAACGAATTAAATTTCAAAAGTATAGGAAAAAGTGTAGGAAGAAATTGACTATCAAAAGCTTTTGTAGATTCTAAATAAAACACTATTTTTGCACCCTCATTTATCAAAACGAAAATTGATGAATGGTATTTATTATAACTATATAAACAAATTTTTATGAATCATTATGAAACTGTTTTCATCTTAAATCCCGTTTTATCTGAAGAACAGATAAAGGAAACAGTTAAGAAATTTGAAGATTTTCTTGTTTCTAACGGTGCTAAGATGATATCCAAAGAAAATTGGGGCTTGAAAAAATTAGCGTACCCAATTCAACACAAAAAAAGTGGTTTTTATCACTTATTTGAATTTACAGCTCCCGGAGAGATTATCACTCCTTATGAGTTAGCATTCAGAAGAGACGAGCGCATTATGCGTTATTTAACTGTGAAGTTAGATAAGCATGCGATTGCCTGGGCTGAGAAGAGAAGAAATAGAAACAATGAAAAAGCAACTGCTTAATTATGGCAACACTAGAACAACAATCAAAAGGTAAAAAAGACGGAGAAATCAGATATTTGACTCCGCTTAATATTGATACCAGCAAAAACAAAAAATACTGTCGATTTAAAAAATCGGGTATCAAATACATCGATTATAAAGATGCAGATTTCTTATTGAAATTTGTAAATGAGCAAGGAAAATTATTGCCAAGAAGACTTACCGGTACTTCATTGAAATACCAAAGAAAGGTAGCAGTAGCTGTAAAAAGAGCACGCCACCTGGCACTAATGCCTTATGTAGCAGATTTATTAAAATAAAAAGAGCACGACATGGAAGTTATATTAAAAAATGACGTTGAAAATCTAGGATTTGCAGACGACTTGGTAACTGTTAAAAATGGTTATGCTAGAAACTTTTTAATTCCGCAAGGACACGCGATCTTAGCGACATCATCTGCTAAAAAAGTACTTGCTGAAACACTCAAGCAACGTGCTTACAAAGAGCAAAAACTTGTTGATGAAGCTAAAAAATTAGCAGAAAAGGCAAACGGTCTTGAAATTAAATTAACTGCTAAAACAGGAGAAGGTGATAAGCTTTTCGGTTCTATCTCCAATGCAGATTTAGCAGAAGCACTTGAAAAAGAAGGCGTTTCTTTAGAAAAGAAATACATCACTGTTGCAGGTGGCTTAATAAAGCGCACCGGTCAATATGAAGCAGCTCTTCGTTTTCACAGGAATGTAATAACAAACCTTACTTTCAATGTAATTGCAGAAGCAAAGTAAGTTTTAAATACCCTAATTTAAAAGCCTTTTGAAGAAATTCCAAAGGCTTTTTCTTTTTCTGTATCCAAGTACAATTTAATCAGTCTATGAAATACACCCGACTTACCAAAGAACAATTTGAAGAACTTCATATGGAGTTTGCTCGGTTTTTAGCAAGCCAGTCAATCACGGAAGAGGAATGGGAAAAAATCAAACGTGAAAAGCCTGAAATTGCTGACGAAGAACTCGATATATTTAGTGATTTAATCTGGGAAGGTACACTTTCAAATGTTACCCATCTCGAAAACTGGAGTGAAAATCAGGTCTATTTATTTTTTTTCGGCGAAAGCCAAATAGCACTAATAGCCGTTAAAACCACCAATAAAAACATAGATTTCACAACACAGGAAGGAATCGATTGGCTCGAAAAAAACATAGGAGAGGATACCGTAGAAATTTATGAAGGAACAAAAGAGTACACCTTAGAAAAAAATCTTGAAATATTCAATTTTATAAAGCAAGGCGCCATCATTTCAAATGGCGAATTTTACAAAAACCTCAAAGAATTACTTTAAGAACTTATTCATAGCGCAAAGACTCAATGGGGTCAAGACCCGCCGCTTTTGCTGCCGGATAAGAACCTGCGATTACCGCGACAATAAATGATATGATGGCTGCAGCAATCATAGCTGCCCATGGCAAGGAGTAATCAAATTTTAAGAAATAAGCAAATAAAAACCCACCCACTACACCTAGAAAAATTCCCAATGCACCTCCCATTTGACCAATAAGCACTGTTTCAATGATGAATTGGTTGGCAATGGTTTTTCGTTTTGCTCCCAGCGATTTTCTAACCCCAATTTCCCGAGTACGCTCTGTCACTGAAACAAGCATAATATTCATTAGAGCGATGGATGAACCAAAAATTGTTATGATACTTATAATCCAGGCTGCCGCTTCAAGATAGCCTGTAATACTGGCGATGCGACTGATTAAATCATCACTGCGCACCATTCCAAAATTGTTTTCCTCCAGAGGGCTCAATCCACGTATGTTTCTAAATGTAATAATCGCTTCCTCCTGAGCGCTGTCCAGCATTTCAGCATTATCAACCATCACACTGATGTTATAATTGATATTGGGTTGCGTAAAAATACTTCGGGCCGCCTGTATGGGTATCATCACACGCAAATCCTGATTGTTGCCAAAAGTGGACCCTTTTGATTTTAAAACACCCACTATGGTGTATTTTGCCCCACGCACACTAATTACTTTATCTATGGGGTTTTCATCCTTAAAAAGACTTTTTACAATATCTGAACCAATGATGCAAACATTGTTATTGTTTGAGATGTCAAAGGAGTTTAAATTGCGTCCCAAATCAATTTCCAATCCGGAATTGTTTAAATAGTTCTCATTTATCCCTAAAACCTGAACCTCGGGATCTGTTTTGAGATTTTCATATTTGATTTCTGCAGAAATGGTTCCTGTAAAAGATACGGCTGTTCGGGTCAATGGAAAATTATAACTTTCTTCAAAATCCTTAATGTCTCTGTAACTCAAAACAGGATTTACTTTTTGTCTTTCGTTGGAACGTTGAATTTCAAAATCATAACGCTGCAGCGTAAAGGTATTGGAGCCCATCGAGGCGAAGTCGCCTGCAATGGTGTTTTCTAGAGATTTTACAGCACTCAAAATCATGACCAAAGCAAAAACACCAATAGCAATAATTAGGATTGTAAGAATAGTTCGTAAAAGTTGTGTACGGATTGAATTTAAAGCAATGCGTATGTTTTCTCTAAGTAGCTTAAACATAAATCCCCGGTTTTTACAATAAGTCTGTTTTAAACATATAAAGTTACAAAGATTAAAGATATTAACTGAAAATTCTTTAATATGAAGTATCAAAACGAAAGCACCAATCCCGATAGCTATCGGGACCAAGCATGAAATTTGAAAGCACCAAATTCCAAGTCATTGTCCTAATTGTAAATATTTAAATGAATTGCTCTGCGAACCTCTGTGGAACCTCTGTGGAACTCTGTGGTATAACCAGTAATAATCTTATTTTTTTATCAAGCAACAAATTCCAACTACCAATTTCCAAATTGAAGACTCACAAACTCATAAACTCACAAACTAGAAAGCATGTCTTGCATTTTGGGATTTATAATCAGATATTTGTGCTTTAGATACAAACAATGGCAAAAAAACCTTCAGTACCCAAGGGCACCAGAGACTTTTCCCCTCAAGAAGTGGCAAAGCGCAACTACATTATGGAAACCATCAAAAAGAGTTTCAAGCTTTTTGGTTTTCAGCCCATTGAGACACCTTCCTTTGAAAACTCAGACACCTTGATGGGAAAATATGGGGAAGAAGGCGACCGCCTGATTTTTAAAATATTGAATAGCGGTGATTTTTTAAGTAAAGTAGATGATTCCGCTTTGAGCGAAAAAAATAGCAATCAGGTTGTTTCTCAAATATCAGAAAAAGCCTTGCGTTATGACCTTACTGTTCCCTTTGCCAGATATGTGGTGCAACATCAAAACGATATTACATTTCCATTTAAACGTTACCAAATGCAACCCGTTTGGCGTGCAGACAGGCCTCAAAAAGGTCGTTTCAGGGAGTTTTGGCAATGTGATGCCGATGTAGTGGGTTCCGGCTCCTTATGGCAGGAAATAGAGTTGGTCCAATTGTATGATACCGTTTTTGCTGATTTGGGACTTACTGGAATCACCATAAAAATAAACAACCGTAAAATTCTTTCCGGAATCGCCGAAGTCATTGGCGCCGAAGACAAATTGATTGATTTTACGGTGGCGTTGGACAAACTTGACAAAATAGGCGAGGAGGGCGTGAAAAAAGAAATGCTGGAAAAAGGGATTTCTCAAGATGCCATTCAAAAATTACAGCCCCTTTTCAGCTTTAACGGTTCCAATGAAGAAAAATTAAAAAGCCTTTCCTCTCTTTTACAAACTTCCGAAACCGGAAAAAAAGGAATCGAAGAAGTGCAGTTTGTTATTGAAACGATACAAAATTTAGGCTTAAAAGTTGCCCAACTTGAATTGGATGTCACTTTAGCAAGAGGTCTTGATTATTACACCGGGGCCATTTTTGAAGTGGGTGCTCCCAAAGGGGTTCAGATGGGAAGTATTGGTGGTGGCGGTCGTTATGATGACCTTACAGGTATTTTTGGTTTGAAAGGCGTGAGCGGAGTAGGAATTTCATTTGGTCTTGACAGGATTTATCTGGTGCTGGAAGAGCTGAGTCTTTTCCCAAAAACCGTTGAAGAAAATACCAAAGTGCTATTTATCAATTTTGGAGAAGCTGAAGCCCTCTATGCGATGCAAGCCATCTCAAAATTAAGAAGAAATGGTATTGCCGCCGAACTTTACCCGGATACCTCTAAAATGGGCAAACAAATGACCTATGCCGATAAAAGGGAAATTCCTTTTGTAGTTCTCGCTGGTGGAAATGAAATGCAGGCACATACCTATACCTTAAAAAACATGAAAAGCGGGGAGCAGGAAACTGTTGATTTGGATGGGTTGATTGTGAGACTTAAACAGAATTAAATCATACTAATTAGGTTTTGAAAAACCTGCTAGCTAAATATTTTTTACAAACATTTTAATCTCATGGAAAAGATAAATGAGTTTATAAATGAATATTCTTTTGAGTCTGGGATAATATCAATTGGATTGTCTTTGATATTTTTAGTTTATATGGTAAATAAAAATGAATCTGCTAGAATGTCTAATCATGGACTTAACTCCTGGAATCAATATGTAAATTCTTGGCTAGTCATAATATTATTAATGTTTTATGGAATTATTTTATTATTGAAAGAAACTTAAAATTAAAAAATCCCCTTTAGCTAAGGGGATTTTGTGTAGCGTGAGGGGGACTTGAACCCCCGTCCGCCTCTGGCGGATATGAATCCTCCGTTTATTCTTTATATAGTGGGATTATTTTTTCCTTTATAAATTTTCTTCCAACCCCAGACTTAAGCCATTTTTCTTTTTTCATAGCTTCATTTTTATTTTTAAAGAACTCAGTATAAACAACAATCCAGGGTCTGTATTTAACAGTAAAGCCTTTATTTGAAAATGTGTTATGAGAATAGAACCGTTGTATTAATGAAGAGGAATATCCAATATATATTTTATTGAATTTTAAAGAGTACAATA